>Ga0247718_1000046_pt1 | contig 25452 bp, 20 predicted proteins | sample 21E_DmetaG_FD_189045 | JGI IMG/M metagenome (GOLD analysis project Ga0247718, IMG submission 189045) | Soil microbial communities from hillslope of Landscape Evolution Observatory, University of Arizona, Oracle, AZ, United States - 2-1-E_D | ecosystem: Engineered > Artificial ecosystem >...
CGAGGAGGTGCTGGATGGCGGCGCAGGGCTCTGCCTCGACCGCGGCGCCGTCACCCTCGTGGAGGTCGCGCCCTCGCCCACCCAGCAGGTCGAGGTGTTCATCAACAAGGCCCCCTCGGAGGCGCCCGTCACCCGCGCCGCCATCCAGCACCTCCTCCAGCGCGCCCTCCTCGAAGGGAAGGTGGACCTCAACCGCGACGCGCCCCGCGGCGAGCGCGCGAAGGTGCACATCCGCGTCCACACAGAGCTGCACCTCCCCGTGAGCCAGGGCTTCGGCATGAGCGCCGCCGGCGCCCTCTCCACCTCCCTCGCCCTCGCGAAGGCCCTCGGGCTTGGCCGCAGCGACGCCGCGCTCGCGGCGCACGCCGCGGACATCTCGGAGAAGGGCGGCCTCGGCGACGTGGCGGGAGCCCTCACGGGCGGCTTCGAGATCCGCAAGAACCCCGGTCTCCCGCCCTGGGGGTTCGTGGAGCGCCTCGTGGGGTACGGCGACGTCGTGCTCTGCGTCATCGGCGGCCCCCTCGAAACGAAGAAGGTGCTCGCGGACCGCGAGCGCGCCCAGAAGATCAATGCGGCGGGCGGCCGCTGCGTGGACGAGCTCCTGCGAGGCCCGAGCCTTGAGCGCTTCATGCGCCTTTCGCGCGAGTTCGCCGAGGAGTCGGGCCTCATGACGCCTGTGCTCGCGGAAGCGGCGGACGCGGTCCGTAGCGTGGGCCACGCGAGCATGAGCATGCTCGGCAACAGCGTCTTCGCCCTCGGCAAGGCAGACCCCCTCGCGGACGCCCTAGAGCCCTACGGCGAGATCCTCCGCTGCGGCATCGGCCAGGAGCCCGCCCACCTGCTGCAGGTGGAGGTCCCGAGCTCTAGCGGCCAACCGTGACGCGCACGTGCAGGTCCTCGTCTTCGAGGCGGCAGGACACGCCCGTCATCTGCTCCACCACGCTGAGCGTCGTCTCAAGGTGCCCCGTGCGTCCGCGCACCGTGTAGGTGCCGCCGCCCGACAGAGCCAGGAAGGGGGGCAGCATGTCGGCCTGGTGCGCGTCCACGCTGCACTTTGCGCGAGCCTCCGCGATGAGGGCGCGAGCGGCCTCGCGGCCCACTTCCTCGGCGGGGCGACCGCGCCGTCCCACGCCGTCCGCGCCCATGGGCGGGAACCGGCCCTCCGTCCAGAGGCTTACCCCCATGCCGGAGCCGGGGCCGCGGTGGTGCTCCAGCTCGATGTCGCTCGCGAGGCCCGCCGTCGCAAGCTCATCGTGCGCGGCCTCGGCGGCGCGCTGGATGATGTGCTTCGGGAGCCCGTTGCTGTGGCTCACGCCGCGGATCTTCCCAAGTGGCGTCCCGTGCGGGAGGGGCGCGTCACGGAGACCCTTCGCGTCCACCGTGACGCGCGCGCGGCCACCTCCCGCGGGGAAGTAGCCGCGGCTGAGGCGCTCGATGGTGAACTCGATGCCCAGGCGTTCGAGGGTGGGGACGTGGACGCGCGTGAAGTACTCCCAGGTGGGCGCGAAGGGGACGTCGGTGCCGCCCTCAAGCTCGAGGACGGCATGCGCGCGGGCGCCCGCAAGGGCCGGGAGAACGGTCTGCAGGAGGAGCGTCATGCTTCCGGCCGTCTCGATGGGGAAGTGGAACTCGCCGCCCATGAGCGGCTCCGGGGTGAAGGTCAAGCTCGTGGACCCCAGCGTGTCCCCTTCAAGGGTCCCGTGGGTGAGCTGGGCGAGGGCGCGGGCGCCCGCGAGGTGCTGGTGCTTGAGGCCGGGTTGGGGCCGGTTCGCACGGATGCCTTCCACGCGCACGGGGGTCTGGAGCGCGGCGGCAAGGGCAAGCGCGGTCCGCATGATCTGGCCGCCCCCTTCGCCTGCGCTCCCGTCGATGACCTTCACGAGGCAGGGAACCGCGCGCCGAGCAAAAAGGGTGCGGCCATCCCGGGAAGCCCATGGCGGGTGACGGAGGCCCGGCGCATCCGGCGGGGAGAAGACTCCTGCCAGGGAAGGCAGTCTTGCCTACCCGCCTTCCGGCATCAGCCTCCCACACGCGAACCCCTGCAGGGGAGTGGACCAAAGCCTTTGCATTCCCGACGCTCCGTGACGCTGGGCCCTAGAGCCCCATCAGGAAGGTACCCCCATGGTCGAGAACAAGGGTAAGCGCGGCTTCGGCAGCATGCCCGAAGAGAAGGTCCGGGAGATCGCAAGCAAGGGCGGTCAAGCGGCTCACCAGAAGGGCACCGCCCACGAGTTCAACTCCCAAGAGGCGCGCGAGGCGGGCCGCAAGGGCGGCGAGGCTGTGAGCCGCGACCGCGACCACATGAGCGAGATTGGACGCAAGGGCGGTGAGGCCCGCGGCGGGAAGCAGCCGAACCGCTAAGGCGGTTCGCGCCGCCGCGGGTGGGACGAAAGGGCCGCAGGCCCGTTCCCCTTCGCGGGATTCGTCCATGACCCGCGGCGGCAAGCAGGGCCACTAAGTGCCGCGCACGAGGCAAACGGACGGCGCGCGAAGCCACGCGCTCTCGGGCGGCTCAGGCCCGGTCGTTCCCCGCGAGAACCCGCAGCCGCTCCGGCCCGCCGAGCTTGCGGATGACGGCGGCGGTGGCGGGGGGCACCCGCTCCTCCCACGGGCCGCCCTGCAGCATCTGGCTCCGGATGGTGGTTCCCTCGTACTCCGAGCGCGACACGAAGGGGATGGGCTGCACCTTGTACCCCTTCTCCTCGAAGAGCGTGCGCGGCAGGGGGTTGTTCGTGAAGAACACGTCGAAGGGCGGCACGAGGCTCGTGACGTGGCTCACCCACACCGCGTTCCGGTTCATGTCCGGGATGGGAAGGAGCGCGACGTTCGTGATGCCTGCCTCCTCGAGCGCGGCCTCGATCATGAGGTAGCGCTCGCCCGCCGTGAAGGGATTCTTCAGCGTGTGGCTCTCCTGGGCCGACCCGATGCCCACGACGACTCGGTCGAACTCGCGGGAGATCGCCGTGAGGGCCTCGAGGTGGCCCCGGTGGAAGGGCTGGAAGCGACCGATGAGGAGGGCGCGGCGCACGCGTCACCAACGGGACGGGGGGTGAAGAAGCTTGCGAAGCTCCCGCGCAGCCCCTACTCGCACCCGATCAGGGGTGCCCAGTCCCCGCTCGGCGCGAAGGGGCTTTCCCCCTCCATCGAGACGGTGACGCCCCACACCTGGTTCACGACCGGTCCGATGGGGTGCATCTCCATGAGCCATTCGCCGGGCTCGGGGTCCTCCTTCTCCACCTTGGATTGGTCGGATTCGGGAGGGATGCCGCTCAGAACCGGGTCGTAGTAGCTCTTCCTGCCCGAGGGGTCCGTGAGGACGAGCGTGTAGGTGCCGGCCCCGGGCCGGCTCGCCGATACGTGCTCCGCTTCCATGACGATCGAAAGCAACGCCGCCCCCTCGGGGACAGTGAAATTCGCGCTGGGGCAGTGGGACCCGTCCTGTACCCCTTGGGGCTCCGGGTAGCCGGCGGTCCCGACGGCCGCGACCCACCCGACGGCGATGGCGCCCTGCCGGGTCCACGGGACGGTTGGTATCGCCTCGTCTGCTGCCGGGGTCGATGCATTTCCTGCTTCGGGGGCCTCCATCGCCGCACTCTCGATGGAGTCTTGGGGCTTCGGGGGCGACGCGGTGCATCCGGCGAGCAGCAGCGCGAGGGTTGCGAAGGCAACAAGGGGAGCAGACTTCACGCCCGCCACCCGGCGCGAGGGGACATAGCGATTGCTGTCGCTTGATTGAAAAGTCAACAAAAAGAGAGGGTTGGGGCGCGGGGCGCCCCTGTGCTCAGTTGGTGGAGGCGTCGGCCGGAGCCACGGTGGGCTTCGTGCCGGGCTCGGGCGTGGGGGGCGCGAAGCCCTGGGGCTTCACGACCATCTTCGCGAGCTTCTGGAGGAGGCTCTGCTTCTTGCTGCCGCCCACGAGAATCACGTCGAGGACCTGCTCCAGGGTGTCCACGGGGACGATCTGGATCTTGTCCTTGTACTTCTCGTCGATGAGCACGTCGTTGAGGTTCGCGCGGGGGATGATGGCCTTCTTCATGCCGGCCTCCGCCGCGGCCTCGATCTTCGCCGTGACGCCACCGATGGGGAGCACCTCTCCGCGCACGGAGAGGCTGCCCGTCATGGCGACCTCCTGGTCGATCTCGACGCCTTCGAGGGCGCTGATGACGGCGGTGGCGATGCTGATGCTCGCCGAGTCGCCCTCCACGCCTTCGTAGGTGCCCACGAACTGGATGTGGACATCGTGGTTGGCGATGTCCTCGCCCGTGTACTTCTTGATGAGCGCGCTCACGTTGTGGACGGCTTCCTTCGCGATCTCGCCGAGCTTGCCCGTGGCAATGATCTTGCCTTCGTGCTTGCTGGAGGCGGGCGTGACCTCGGCGGCGATGGGCATCACCATGCCGGAGGGTTCGCCCACGTCGCCGCCGCCCATGACGGCGAGGCCGTTCACGACACCGATGACGCCGCCCTGGGAGCGGAAGTTCCGGTAGTCGCGGCGGCGCTCAATCATCTGGTCGACGAGCTGCTGCTCGAGGCTGCGGGCGATGGTCTTCGCCTTGGCCACGTGCTGGGCCGTGACGAGGGGAGCCTTCTCCTCGTTCGCCACGTCGCCCGCCACGCGGACGAGGCCACCGAGCTCACGGAGGCGGAGGGTGAGGTACCCGCGGCGGCCCGCGCGGCGCTGGGCCTCGCGGAGAACCTCAGAGACGGCGCGGCGGTCGAAGTGCGGGATCTTGGTGTCGCGCTTGATCTCCTGGGCCACGAAGCGGACGAGCTTCATGCGGTTCTCGGCCGTGTCCTCCATGCTGGAGCGCATGAAGACTTCGTAACCGTAGCCGCGGATACGGCTGCGGAGAGCGGGGTGCATGCCCTGGTGGAAGGGGTTGCCTTCCTGGCCCTTGAGGGCGTCCAGGTTGCCGGCCGCCACGAGGATGAAGTCGCAGGGCACGGCCTCGGTCTTCACCATCGCGCCCGAGCTGCGCTCGGACTGGCCCATGATGGAGAACTTCTTCTCCTGGAGGGCGGTGAGGAGGCTCTGCTGGGACTCCATGCGGAGCACGTTGATTTCGTCCACGAAGAGGACGCCGCGGTGGGCCTTGTGGATGGCGCCGGGCTCCACGCGCTCGTGGGCCGGGGTCTCGAGGCCACCGGACTGGAAGGGGTCGTGGCGCACGTCGCCGAGGAGGCTGCCCGCGTGGGCGCCGGTGGCGTCCACGAAGGGCGGCTTGTCATGTTGCGTGTGCGTGACGAGGATCTTGGGAACGAGGGCCGTCTCCCGCTGGCCCATCTGGCGCATGACCATGAAGATCATGGCGGCCGCGATCATGCCGAAGATGAGGATCATCGGGTCGCGGCTCTGGATGAAGAACATGACCGCGAAGGCACCAATCGCGAGAATGAGGAGAAGCTGCAGGGTCGCCTTGCGCTCCTGCTTGCGGCTCGCTTCGGCCTTCTGCGCCTGAACGATCTCCTTGCCCTTCCCGGCAGGCACGACGCGGATCCGCGGCGAGTGGCTGTCCTCCTGGTTGGGGTAGGCGATAATGTCTTCGAGCTCCTCGTGGGGGAGCAACTCCGTCATCGAGCGGGCGAGCATGGACTTGCCCGTACCGGGGTCGCCGATAAGCATCACGTGGCGGCGCTGCTCGGCCGCCTTCTTGATGACCTCGACGGCCTTCTCCTGCCCGATGACCTGGTCAATGAGCTTGTCCGGCACCGAGACGTCGGCGGTTGTCTCGAAGTCCTGACGCTCAATCCATTCATCTACTGGAGGCGGAGTGGGAGACTTTTCCATAGGATTCCCTTGACTACCCCGGCCTTACGACTAATTCCATATATAGATGACTGGCGCGACCCTCTCGGGGTCCTTGGTGTACGAGGGAGCGCGACGCCGCGCTTCCCGCCTGGTGTGGGCGCATCGGATCCACCCGTCGCGAACCCTCCGCGTAACGGTGCTTGGCCGCCTTCCCGGACCCACGAAACCCTTAAGAGGGCCATCCGGCCTTCAGCGGCGGGGCTTCCCATGATTGTCATCCCCGGATCGGCCAACCCGCGCCTGTCGGAGGACCTCTCCCGCCACCTGCCGGGAGCCCGCCTGCTCACCCCCGAGGTCAAGCGCTTCCCCGACGGGGAGGTCTACGTCCGCGTCCCCGAGGCCGTCCGCGGCGAGCACGTGACAATCGTCCAGGGCACCTTCCCCAACGACAACCTGATCGAGCTCCTGCTCCTCCAGGATGCCTGCGAGCGCGCGGGCGCGCGCCGCATCACCTCCGTCGTTCCCTACCTCGCGTACGCGCGTCAGGACACCCTGTTCAAGCCCGGCGAGTCCGTGAGCATGGAGATCCTCGCCCGCTGCATGGCGCTCCAGGCCCACGACGTCATCACCATCGACCCCCACAAGGAGCACATCCTGCGATTCTTCGGCGGCAAGGCCAAATCCGTGAGCGCCGTCCCCGAGATCGCAAGCTACCTCCGCACCCACGCGAAGCCCGACCTCCTCCTCGCGCCCGACAAGGGCGCCCTCCCCCGCGTGGAGGAGGCGGCGACGCTCCTCCGCATCGACTTCGACTACCTCGAGAAGCGCCGCATCAGCGGCACCGAGGTGGAGATGAAGCCCAAGGCCCTCGACGTGAGCGGCCGCCGCGTGGCCATCCTCGACGACATGATCAGCACCGGCGGCACCATGGCCACCGCCATCCGCCAGCTCAAGGATCAGGGCGCCTCCTACGTAGCTGCCGCGTGCACCCACGGCCTCTTCGTGGGCGGGGCCCCGGAGCGCCTCCGCGCCGCCGGGTGCGACGCCGTCCTCGCGACGGACACCCTCGAGGGCGCAAACGCGCTCATTCCCGCGGCCCCCGCCGTCCTCCGCGCGCTCGTGCAGACGGTCCCCTCCTAAGGCTGGACGATCTTCGTCGCACCACAGGAAAACAGCCCCGGCCTAGCCGTCGCGCCCCCGGCTCCCCGTATGAACAAAGTTTAGCAGGGTTCAAATAGGGGAACCAGCATGATAGGGCGGTTTATTCCCCTATAGGTGTCTCCATGCGCGAGGATACTCGGGTTGCTGCAAACCGCCGGGACACACGCACCACGATGTGGGTGATCCTGGCGCTCGCGTTCACGTTCCTGCTGGCGCTTTTCCTGCGCTCCTACTGGAACCTGGATGCGGCGTACCAGAACGGTCAGTTCGTCCTGTCGGGCGGTTCTGACCCCTACTACCACAAGCACGCGGTCGACTACATCCTCGGCCTCGACACCGCCGACGGTGAGGCCCGCTGGCAGCACCTCCTCTTCGACCCCCTGCTGAACTATCCCTACGGCATGGTCAACCCGAACCCTCCGCTGTATCAGTGGAGCGTTGCCCTCGGCGCCGCCGCCGTCTCGCCCTTTGCGGACAGCATGGCTGAGGCTGCCTGGTGGAGCACCATCTGGTCGAGCGTCATCATCGGCTCCGCCCTCGTCTTCCCCCTCTACCTCCTCGGCAAGGAACTCTTCTCCCGCAAGGCCGGCCTCATCGCCGCCTTCCTGTGGGCCGTGAGCACCGGCGCCATGAGCAACACGTCCCTCGGCTTTGCCGACCACGACGCCATGGCCCTGTTCTTCATCGTCCTCGGCTTCTACTTCTTCATCCGCTCCGTGAAGCTCCTCCAGGGCGACCGGATCTGGGTGGAGGACTGGCGCAGCGGCTCCTCCATCGGCGGGGGCATCCGTGCCCTCTTCCGCGAGCGCAGCCACGCCTTCGCCATGGCCACCCTCGCCGGTGTGAGCTTCGCCGCCGTGGCCCTCACCTGGAAGGGTTTCCCCTACGCGCTCGGTATCGTCCTCGCGTTCGTGCTCCTCAGCTTCATGATTGACCACTGGCGCAACCGCGACAGCACCGGCCTCTTCCTGGCCGCGCTCATCGCCTTCGTCGTGGCCCTCGTGCTCGCCATGCCCTACTACTACAACCCGGTGGTCGGCGTCGCGAGCTTCTTCAACCCCATCCTGTACCTCCTCGTGGCCCTCCTTGTGGCGGGCCTCGTGGTGGTGCCCACCCGCGACCTCCCCACGATCCTGGTGTTCCCCGCGCTCATCATCGCGGCCACCCTGCTCGCGGTGATCGCCTTCTTCGTCTCCGGTGGCGCCATCGCGAAGAGCCTGCTCTTCACCCTGGTGTACTTCCAGCAGACGACCCTGTACCAGACGATCGCTGAGGCTCAGCGCGCGGACTTCAACTCCGTGGTCTTCGCCGCCGGCCCCGCCATCTTCCTGCTCTCCCTCGTGGCCATCGGCGCCCTCCTGTGGCGCGCCCGCAAGGAGACCCGCCGCGACCGCCTCTTCATGGTGGTCTGGGCGCTCGCCGCCATCTACATGGCCTTCAGCGCCGCGCGTTTCCTCTTCAACGCGGTCCCCGTCTTCATCCTGCTCGGGTCCTGGCTCGTGGCCAAGTTCATCGAGTGGCTTGACTTCGGCGCCGTCCGCCGCAGCATGGCAGCCTCCCAGGGCATGCGCCGCTCCATCGGCACCTGGCACATCGTGGGTGCCATCCTCCTTGCCCTCGTGCTCGTCTTCCCGAGCCTCTGGCTCGCCGTGGACGCGGGCATCCCCCGCTCCAAGGAGCTTGAGTACTCCGGCAACGGATGCATCGGCGAGGACGGCCAGCTCTCCGACTCCTTCTGGTGCACGCGCTTTGGCGCCTACGGCCAGGACTACGTCGGCAGCCAGTGGGTGAACGGCTTCGCCTACCTCGACTCCCTGAACGACTACCCTGCGGGCAGCAGCAACCCCGCGGACCGCCCTGCCTTCCTCTCCTGGTGGGACTACGGTCACTGGGCCATCGCCATGAGCAACCACCCCGCCGTGGCCGACAACTTCCAGAACGGTTACCGCGTCGCCGGTAACTGGCTCCTCGCTTCGAACGAGACTGCTTCCCTCCAGGTGATCGCGGGCCAGTACGCCACCCTCTACGAGCGGGGCGGCCGGGCCGACAACCCCCTCGACAAGGCGGACTACCTCGCGGTTCTCCGCAACGTGGGCGTCCAGAACCCTGAAGCGGTCTTCGACCACCTCAAGGGCGTCCGCCAGGACCTCCCCGGCGGCTACAAGGCCACCCCCGCCCTCAACCAGACGCAGACCCTCGACCTCATCGCCGCCCTCGAGGCGGACTCCGGGTACCGCGTCCGCTACTTCGGCGTGGACGGCCGCATGATGCCCTACGACATTCCCTACGACCTCGGCGGCCAGTACTTTGCCCAGTACGCGGGGCTCGAGGACGGCGGCAACATCCTGAACGCTCCCATCGTGCTCACGAACCGGAACACCTCCGACTTCGTGGACATCAAGTACCGCGTCGCGCTCCTCGACAGCCTCGGCCAGCCCACTGGCCAGGCCCTTGAGCTCACCGGTCCCCAGCTCGAGCAGCGCCGCCAGGAGAAGACCTTCCGCGGCCAGCCCGAGGCGGCGAAGTACGAGTTCGACCGCGGCTTCTTCGACAGCATGTTCTACCGCGGCTTCGTGGGGACGCCCCCCACCGCGGTGCAGAGCGTGGGCGGGGATGTCGTCATCGACGCCATGAACTACGCTCGCGCGGCCGGTGCCGCCAAGCAGTCCGGCGCCTACGTGCCCCACGGCCCCGGCGCGACCCTCAACCACTACCGCCTCATCTTCGCCCAGGGCGACGGCTTCCAGCGCGAAATCCAGGATGCTCTCCGCATCCTCGAGTTCTACCGCGGCGCCGTGGTCCAGGGCCAGGTCGTGGACGAGGACGGCAGCCCCATCTCGGGCGCCACCGTGGTCGCCTTCGACGACGCGGGCCAGATGCTCTACAACCTCCTGCCCGAGAGCGAGCGCGTGCTCGAGCTCAACAACGGCGGCACCGTGGAGCTCACCCCCGCGGACCTCAACGTGGGCCACGCCACCACGACCACGGGCAGCGACGGCCGCTTCACGATCCGCGTGCCCTTCAGCACGACGGACGCCGGCGTGACCGTGGCGGCCTACCGCACCGCGGGCGGCTCCTCCGTCCGCATCGGCAGCGAGAGCTTCCCCGTCACCCGCGAGCAGGCCAACGACCGCACCGACACGCCCGTGAGGACGGACGTGAGCATCCGCGTCCAGCCCGTGACCGTGAACGGCACCGTGTTCTACGATGCCGACCAGGACCGCGTCTACAATGCCACCAAGGGCGACGCCCTCCTCGAGGGTGCCACCTTCACGGTGCGCGGCCGCGAGCTGACCGCGGGCGCCGGCGGCAACTACACCGCCACCCTGAGCCCCGGCCTCCACCCCGTGACCCTTACGGGTGTTGGCACCGGTCGCAACCTCGCGGACTACCGCCTCGCTGACGGCAACCTCACGGTCACGCCCCAGGGCGCCCGCGAGGACATCCCCGTGTGGCTCCGCCCCGTGAGCTTCAACGGCACCGTCGTCGCCATGAACGGCACCGAGGAAGTGGACGTCCCCGCCGCCACCACGCTCAGCTTCTCGAGCACGGGCGGCGCCGGCAACACGGCTCGCGCGACCTTCCGCCAGACCACCGGCAACGGCACCTACGCCGTCGACCTCGTGCCCGGCACGTACAACGTGACGGCGAGCTTCGGCGGCTCCACGTACACCATGAGCAACTTCGTGGTGCCCCGTGCGAGCGAGGCCGATGCCGAGGTCCGCGCCACGCGCCTCGTCCTCGAGCGCCGCGCCTAAATCGCTGACCCGGGGCCTTCGGGCCCCTTCCCCTTCTTTTTTATTTCCTAACCCTTAGCTGGTGGCTCCGCTGCTCCGCTGCCCTGTTGCTCCGCGTTGATCCGGCTGGGGCCGCGGCGCAGATCAACGCGGAGCAGCGAAGCAGCGAAGCAGCGGAGACGAGCCCGGGTCTTAGGGGGCGGAGCCCCAGAGGGCTCAGGCGAGCGTACGGTAGAGCCCTTCGAGCCGCTCCACAACGCTTCCCCAGGTGTAGTCGCCGGTGACGCGCGCCATGCCGCGCTGACCGAGCTCCGCAGCGAGCTTCGGGTCGGAGAGCACGCGCTCGAGGGCTTTCGCGAGGGCGGGCACGTCGCCGTAGGGCACGAGGAGCCCTTCCTGACCGTCGCGCACGACGTCGGGCGAGCCGCCCACGCGGGTGGCGACGCAGGGCTTGCCGCAGGCCATGGCTTCGAGGAGGACGATGCCGAAGGCCTCGTACTCGCTCGGGAGGCAGAAGACGTCGCAGGCGGCAAAGGCGCTGCCGTACAGGTGGTCGGGGAGGTGGCCCGTGAAGAGGACGCGGTCGCTCACGCCGAGGCGCTCCGCGAGGGCCTTGAGGCGCGGTCCCTGGTCCTGGTCGGAGCCCGCGAGGACGAGGGTGAGGTCGCGGGGAAGCTGCGCGAAGGCCTCCACGAGATGGTGGAGGCCCTTGTTGCTCGCGAGGCGTCCCGCGTAGAGGATGAACCGTCCCTTCAGGCCGTAGGCGTCCCGGAATGCTTTCCCCTCAGGCACGGGCCGGTAGCGCTCCAGGTGGATCCCGTTCGGGATCACGTGAGCCTTGCGGGGGTCGAAGGGGACGAACTGCTGGATGAGGTCGAGCTCGCCCGAGGAGACGGCCACGACGGCGTTCGCGGCGCGCATCGTGTAGGGCCCGAGGGTCTTGTCGAAGACGGCGCGCAGCTGCCCGCGCTTCTGGCCACCCTCCATGCTCCAGGGCGGGTGGTAATGCGGCGTGAACACGAAGGGCTTCTTCGCGACCTGCGCCGCGAAGGCGGCCGCCACCGTGTGCCCGTACCCGTAGCTGTGGGCATGCACCACGTCGTGGCGTTTTGCGAGGCGCACGAGGTCCCGCCACTGCCCGGGGGACAGCACGTAGTGCATCTCGGCGCCGAGCGTGTACGCGCCCCGCCGAATCACCGGGACCCCCTTATCCATCCACCCTGCGCGCTTGGGCTCGAAGGGCACTTCGCGGTACAGGTCCGTGGTGACGACGGTGACCTCGTGCCCCCGCTTCGCGAGGCCTTCGCTCACCTCGCGCACGTGCGTCTCCGCGCCGCCTGGAGCCGGCGGGTAGCGGACGGAGGCCTGCAGGATCCGCATCTTGCGCGGGCTACGGGAGCGCGCGTCATGAAGGTTTCGAGGGTCTTTGCTCCAAGGTAGTGCGGGTCCCGTAGGGGGCTTTGCTCGGGGCTACCGCAGCGAGCGCACGCGAGCGAGGACCCGACGACCGCACGTCGCTGAGGGTGCCCCTTCGCTTGCGAGGACGCAGAGGGTCAGAGGAGCGCATAGAGGAGGACGACAGCCCCGCTCACCCCCTCTGCGAACCTCTGTGTTCTCTGCGCCCTCGCGAGGGAGCACGAAGTGCGACCGAAGCCCCTACGGGGGGCGGACCGCGCAGAAGGCACAACCCGATCGGGCGGAAGTTACCGGGGAAGCCCCTCGACGACCTTCCGCATGATCGTGAGGCCCTTTTCGATATTCTCGGTGGAGTTGCCGTAGCTGATGCGGATGTGCTTTGCGCCGCGCGTCCCGAAGGCATCGCCGGGGACCGTGACGACGCCGGCCTTGAGGAAGCGCATGGCGAGGTCGCGGCAGTCGATGCTCTGGGAGTAGTGGGGGTAGGCGTAGAAGGCGCCCTTGGGCGTCACCATTTCGAAGCCGGGGATCTCATCGATCATCTTCACGATGAGGTCGCGGCGCTCCTTGAACGTGAGGACCATCTCCTTCACGAAGTCCTGGGGGCCCTTGAGGGCCGCGAGGCACGCGTACTGGGTTGGCGTGGGCGGGTTCGCGATGAGGTGGTAGTTGATCTTCTTCAGCGCGTCGCCGAGCTCGGGGCGGGCGATCATGTAGCCGATGCGCCACCCGGTCATGGCGTAGGTCTTGCTGAAGGTGTTGCAGTAGACGACGTTCTCGTACTTGCCGAGGAAGCTCGTGTGCGGCTCGTCGTAGGTGATGGAGTCGTAGGCCTCGTCGCTGATGACGATGAGGTCGTGCTCGGCCGCGAGGTCGCAGATGGCCTTCACGGTCTTCTGGGGAATGGTGGTGCCGCAGGGGTTACTGGGGCTGTTCACCACGATGGCGCGGGTGCGGTTCGTGATGAGGTCCCGCATGTCGTCCACGTCGGGGACGAAGGCGTTGTCCTTGCTGAGGGGGTAGTAGACGGGGACGCCGTTCGCGAGGCGCACGTGGCTGCCGTAGAGGACGAAGCCGGGGTCGGGGCAGAGCACCTGGTCGCCCGGGTTCACGAAGGCCTGCATGATGCCGTAGAGCGCGTTCGTGCTGCCGGCGGTGACGATCACGTGGCTCGCCGTGATGTCGGGCAGGCGGTGGCGCTCCTTCTCGGCGATGGCCTCCCGCAGGGGCATGATGCCGGAGGAGGGGCCGTAGTTGTTCTGACCCTCGCGGAGGGCCTGAACGTAGGCATCGATGATGAACGCGGGGGGCTGGAAATCGGGTTCGCCGATGCCGAGGTTGATGGCGTCCTTGCCCGCCATCTCGAACATCTTGCGAATGCCGGACATGTCGACGCCGCTCATCCGGTCTGCAATCATGGGGGACCCGTCCTGTCTTGGACGATGCCCCTTGGATGAGTTAAACCCTGTGCGATAAGGGTTGTCACGGCTTCGGCATATCGGTAGCAAACGCCCGTGTCGGGGGAAGACTTGTCTCCTGGAGCCGGATAAGGGCCGGCGCCCGGAACGAGGAGTCGAACAACCAGTCTTTCACGCCGTGAGCCTTGCATTCCCAGATGGCGCCCTCGGCCGATTCCCACGACTTGAGCGCCGATCCACATTCAGGACAAATCCGCTCTCTGACCATCCATGCCACACCCACGCATGGTTAGATGTGCGTAGGCATAACCGTATCGCCTGGTCGACCCTCTGCGCGTCCGTCATTCCGGGAGGAGCCGGCGAGGCTCCCGGGGCCGCGAAGGGTTGAAATGCGAGCCGCCGTTTGCTCGCCCGTGTACGACCAGGTGTTCAAGGGCGTTCTCGTGCGCGGCGGCCAGCTTGCGCGGGGCGCCGTCGGCGTGAACGGCGGCCGCATCGTCGCGGTCGCGGACGACCTCCCGGGCGACCGCGTCCACGACTTCGGGAACGCGCTCCTCCTCCCGGGCGCCATCGACCCCCATGTGCACTTCCGTGACCCGGGGCACCCCGAGAAGGAGGACTTCGAGACGGGCACCCGCTCGGCCGCCTTCGGCGGCGTCACCTGCGTCCTCGACATGCCGAACACGAAGCCCGCCACCATCACGCGGGAGGCCTTCAACGCGAAGCGCGCCTCCGTGAGCGCGAAGGCCTACGTGGACTTCGGCCTCTTCGCGGGCCTCACCTCCGACCCCGCAAGCCTCGAGCTTCTCGACGAGGCCACCGCCCTCAAGATCTACATGGGCTCGAGCACGGGGGACCTCCTCGTGGAGAACCTCGCCCTCGTCCAGCAGGCCCTCGACCGGGGCGCCGCCACCGGCAAGACCGTCTGCGTCCACGCCGAGGACGAAGCCTGCATGCGCGCCCGGAAGGGTCTCGTGGCCCACCGGACGGACTTCCTCGCCCACGAGGAGAGCCGTCCCAACACCTGTGAAGCGGAGGCCATCCGCAAGGTGCTCGCGCTCCGCCGGGCCCCCGGCGCGCGCCTCCACATCTGCCACCTCAGCACCCGCGAGGGCCTCGAGCTCCTGCAGGGCTCGGGCGCCACCTGCGAGGTGGCTCCCCACCACCTGTATTTCACGAAGCGCGACCTCCTCAAGGGCGGGAACTTCAAGATGAACCCGCCCCTCCGCAGCGACGAGGACACTCGCGCCCTCTGGGCTGGGCTCGCGGACGGCCGCGTGGACTGCCTCGCCTCCGACCACGCCCCCCACACGCCTGGGGAGAAGCTGCTTGGCGTTTGGGAGTGCCCGAGCGGCGTGCCTGGCGTCGAGACCATGGTCCCGCTCCTGATCCACGCGGCGAAGGAAGGCCAGGTGCCCTGGGGCCGCCTCGTGGAGGCCATGGGCGGTCGCGCGGGCGACATCTTCGGGCTCCCCAAGGGCCGCATCGCTCCCGGCTACGACGCCGACTTCGCCGTCTACGACCTCTCCCGCGTCACGCGCGTCGAGGCTGCCAACCTGCACAGCCGCTGCGGATGGACTTCGTTCACCGGCCTCCCCGCGGTCTTCCCCACCCACGTGTACCTGCGCGGCGACCCCGTCATCGCGGAGGGCCGCCTCGTGGGCGCCCGCGGCGCGGGACGCTACCTCCCGGGAGGCGCCCGGCGCGCCCCCGATGCTACCGCTTGACCGGGCTACCGGGGGCGGGGGCGTGGAGGGCTTGCGCCCTTCGCGGGTCCGGGCCCTCACAGGAGGTTCGAGGCGTGGATGACGAGGGCGTAGTTGCCGCTTCCTTCGGTGCGGACGACGCGGGCCGTGTAGAGGCCGTTCTTGGCGGCATCGCGGAGGACCACGGGGTCGGGGAAGCTCTTGAGGAAACCGTCTCCCGAGATGGCGGCCCCGCCGATGATCTCGCAGTCGGGATCGTAGAGCTCAAGGTCGAAGTTGGCGCCGAAGGCCTCGTCCGTCTTGAGGACCAGCGTGATCTCCTCGCCGTAGCCCACGCTGAAGCGGAAGCTGTCCGCGTCGTCGCCGCGCGCGAGGCTTCCCGCGTGCACGCCCTCAGCCACCGTGAGGCCGGCCGCGCACGCAGCGGGCGCCTCGCTGAAGGTCCCCGCGTCCCCGGTGGGAACGAAGACGACGGGCGCCGCCGCGTACGTGAAGGTATAGTTCATGCCTGGCGCGACGTCGCCGTGGAACATCACGTACCAGGGCCCGGGCTTGTCGGTGTTGAACTCCACGTGGGCCTCGTAGGTCATGTCGAGGCTGTCGCGGAGGATTCCCTCGGAGTCGTAGAGGCTCACGTATCCCGAGACGTAGAGGTCCGTCCGCTGGTTGCCGGGGAGTAGGGAACCCGTCGTGACGGGAGGGGCCGTGGTGTGGACGTGGGCGCGCTTCGCCATGGCGGCGTCGATCACGATGCGGGTGTTCTCCGCCACGTCGAGGCGGAACACGTCCCGGTCGTCCTGGGGCCAGGGCCGCTCCTCGAGGAGGGCGCCGTAAGCGCCGGGAGCGAGAGGCGCCGCTGTTTCGATCGTGTCGGGAGCGTCCCCGCCGAGGCCCGCGTCATTGGCTTCCTGGAGCGCGCGTTCGGGCCCGAGGGAGGCCGCGGGAAGGTACCCGGCGGAGGCCTTGGCGCTTGCGAGCACGACCTCGCCGCGGGTGGTCGCGGTCTCCACCACGAGGCGGAGGCCGTTCACTTGCGCGGCCTTCCCGAAGGGCGTGTCGAGGAGGGTGGTTTCGAGGACGTGGAGGGCGCCCACGCCGGGGATGGGGATCACGGTGTTGGGGGCCGTGACTGGTGTCGGGAGGCCGTCGATCGTGAGCTTGGTGACGTGGCTGCCCGAGGTGTCGATGCTTCCAGTAAGGTCGGTGGCGTCGTGGAGGGCGATGGCTTCCGCGCGGAGGCTCTCCACCTGGATGCGGCAGGAGAGCAGGCAGACGGCGGAGACGTGGGAGGCGGCGTACGCGTAGGCGGAGCCTTCCTCGTTGCGGTAGGCCGCGGCGGAATCCACCAACGTGTTCGCCACCACCGTGAGCGGGCCCGCGGGGACGAACCGGCCATCGTACCTCGTCACCTCGGACGCGGAGGGTCCCCGGGCGCTCGCGCCCCCGGCGAGCACTTCAGCGGTGGCGGGCGACGTGGCGGCAGCGAAGAGGCCGAGGGCCTCGGAGCCTTCCGTCGGGCGGACCACCAGGATGGGGATGGTGACGGTCGCGACCCGGCCCACCCAGTCGAGCGCCGTGGCCTTCACCAGGTACGTTCCCGGGGCGCGGTTCGCGGCCTCGAACAGGAATTCGAAGGGCGCCGTCGCGTCCTCCCCGAGGTATTCGTCGTAGGGCTCAAGGGTGAGGTACACGCGGCTCACGAGGCAGTTGTCCGTGGCCGCCACCGTCACGGGAAGGTCGCCGGAGAGCACCGCGTTGCCGCCGAAGGGGCTTGGCGCGGTGGGAACCCCGTCTTGGTAGACCATGGGATCGGTGGGGTTGGGCGTGTGGAAGCCCACGGAGGGGGCCTCCTCGTCGGAGACGAGTTGGCGGCGGATGAGCTGCACGACCTGGGCGCGGAGGTCGGACTCGAGGAAGGCGTGGGAGCCGCCCGTGGCCTCGGCGAGGTAGATCATCATGTGTCCCGCGCCGCCCGAGTTCACGCCCACCACCTCGATGTCGGCGGCGGCGAGGGAGGCGACCACGGTCTGGAAGTCGAGATCGTCGTGGGTTTGCGCGATGGCGTCGCGGCCGGGGTCGCCGCCCGTGTTGCGCCCGTTCCAGTCCTCGTCGTGGGGGACGTTGTCGGCAAACATCACGAGGACCTTCTGGCGGCCGGCGCCCCAGCTCACGCTCTCAGTGGCCTCGTACAGGGCGCGCGTGTAGGACTCCGGTCCATCGGCCCCCCACCCGAGCATCATGCCGTTCACGGCCGCCTGCACGGAGGCCTTGTCCGTCGTGAGGTCGCGGTCGAGCCGCCAGGGGTAGTCGCCGGCGCCCCCGTAGGCGGCCGCGTAGCCGGGGTACGCGTAGTACTCGGGGTAGTCCATGTGGCTCGCGGCGGCGAAGCGGATGTCCGGGTACTCGGCGGCGAGGTCATCCATCATGGCCGTGGCCTCGGTTTGGACGGTGTGGAGCACGCCCCCCATGGAGCCTGTGAGGTCGAGGAGGAAGAGAACGTCCACGCCGGTGGCGGCCCCGTAGCATTCCGGCGGCGCGGTCGCCGCGGCCTCGGCCGGTGGCGCGAGGAGGGCCACGGGCGCGGCGGCTAGGAGAAGGACGGCGGCAAGCGTGACGGTGGAGAACGGTCTCGACACTGGGATCAGCCCCCGGGGTTGGCCTCGGCCCCCGATAGCGGGCGGACCCTCTGGGGGAGGATGAAGGCTTCGGTGTCACCGGTGTCCCTCCAGCCGGGGGCACCTGCACGCCACGATTCCCTCAAGCCGTGCAGTAAAGAACACTTATATACATTCAGGGGGATCGTGGGCGCGGTCGCCATGCGCTGGAACGTCACCCCTTGGTGGGATGGGCATCATTTCCCCGCTCTCCCCCAGTGACCCGTTTCCCCTGCGCGCCCTCTCGATCATCTTATCTGCATCCGTTTCCGGAGGCTTCCCCCTTGGTCCCGATTAAGATCGCCGTCCCCAACAAGGGCCGACTCAGCGAAAGCACCCTAGACCTCTTCCGCAAGGCCGGCATCAAGGTGGAGAACACCCACGACCGCCGCCTTTTCGCGACCGCCATGGACGGCGCCTTCCAGCTGCTCTTCGTGCGCGCGGGCGACATTCCCGAATTCGTGGCCGACGGCGTCGCCGACATCGGCGTCACGGGCCTCGACATCATCGAGGAGACGGGGAAGGGCGTGGAACGCCTCATGGATCTCAAGTTCGGCGCCTGCCGCCTCGTCCTCGCCGCGCCCGACGAGTCCCCCGTGAAGACGGCCGTGGACCTTCCGGAGAATGCGCGCGTCGCCACGAGCTTCCCCAACCTCACGCGCCGTTTCTTCGAGCGCCGTGGGCGCAAGGTGCGTATCGTGGAGGTGTCGGGCGCCACCGAGGCCACTCCCCACATCGGTGTGGCCGACTACATCACGGACCTCACGAGCACCGGCAGCACCCTCCTCATGAACGGCCTGCGCGAGGTCGAATCGATCCTCCAGAGCACCGCCTGGGTCGTCGGCAACCCCGAGGCCGTCCACCACGCCCAGAAGGGTCCCCGCATCCGCGAGCTCCTCTTCGCCTTCGAGAGCGTCGTGGCCGCCCGCGGCAAGCGCTACCTCATGGCGAACGTGCCCCGGCACGTCCTCGACGAGGTGCGCCGCATCCTGCCCGGCCTCACGGGCCCCACCATCATGGAGATCAGCGGCCACCCCGACATCGTGGCCGCCCACGCCGTCGTCAGCGAGAGCCAGCTCTTCGAGACCGTGAACCGCCTCAAGGCCGTGGGCGCGAGCGGCATCCTCGTCCTCCCCATCGAGAGGCTTGTGCCATGAACTTCCGCTACCGTGGTCCCCTCGCCACGATGCCCGCCGACGTCCGGGCGGCCCTGCTTGAGCGGAGCGGCGGCGACGTCGAAAAGGCGGCCGATGCGGTGCGCGCCCTCCGCGACGAGGTGCGCACCCGTGGGGACGCGGCCCTCCGCGACCTCACGAAGCGTTTCGACGGCGCCACCGTGGACACCCTCGAGGTTGCCCGCGGCGAGTGGCGCGCCGCCCTCTCGGGGCTCCCGAGAGAGGTTGCGACAGCGCTTCGCGTCGCCCACGACAACATCCGCCGATTCCACGAGGCGCAGCGCCGCGAGGCGCTCCAGGTGGAGGTCGCGCCCGGCGTCACCGCGGGCCGCCGTTACCTCCCCCTCGCCCGCGCGGGCGTGTACGTTCCCGGGGGCCGCGCCGCCTACCCGAGCACGGTCCTCATGGCCGTGACGCCCGCGAAGGCGGCGGGGGTGCCCGAGGTCGTCGTCTGCACGCCCCCGGGCCCTGATGGGAGCGTGAACCCGCTCGTGCTTGCCGCTTGCGAGCTCGCGGGCGCCGACCGCGTCTTCCGTGTCGGCGGCGCGCAGGCGATCTTCGCGATGGCCTACGGCACCGCCTCGGTGCCGCGCGTGCAGCGGATCGTGGGGCCCGGCAACGTGTACGTGACCGCCGCAAAGGCGCTTGTCGCGGGCCACGTGGGCATCGACAGCCCCGCGGGACCTTCCGAGATCCTGATTCTGGCCGACGAGACCGCGGACCCCCGCGCCGTCGCGTGGGACCTGCTCGCCCAGGCGGAGCACGATCCCCAAGCCGCGAGCGTCCTCGTCACCTGGAGCCGTGCCCTAGCGGAGGAGGTGGAGCGGCTGCTCCCCACGCTCGTGGCGGAGACGCCCCGCCGCGACATCGTGCGCGTCTCCCTCGCCGGCCGCGGAGCCCTCCTTCTTGCTGCGACAGCCGAGGAGGCCGTTGCCTTCTCCGAGGCCTACGCGCCCGAGCACCTCTCCGTGCAGGCCCGCGACGCGGAGGCCCTGCTGGAGCGCCTCTCCACTTACGGGTCGGCCTTCCTGGGTCCCTGGAGCGCCGTCGCCTTCGGCGACTACTGCGCGGGCCCCAACCACGTGCTCCCGACGGCGGGCCTCGCCGCCGCCTTCAGCGGACTCTCGGTGGACGATTTCCTCCGCCGCCCCACTCACCTCCACGTCACCGCGGAGGGCGCGCACCGGCTCGCTCCCGCGGCGCAGACGCTCGCCACCGCCGAAGGGTTGCCGGCCCACGCGGCCTCCGTGGCGGCCCGCCTTGCCCCGAGGGAGGCCCCCCGATGAAGAACCTGAACCCCCGCAAGAGCCTCGAGAAGGTCCCCCTCTACACCGAGGAGCACCACCTCCCCGTGAACCTCGCCGACAACACGAACGTGTGGGGCGCGAACCCTGCCGTGGCGAGGGCCATCGCCTCCTTTGACCCTGAGAGCGTCCACCGCTACCCCTCCCTCCTCTCGCAGTCGCTGCGGGGGGATCTCGCGGAGCGCCTCGGCGTCCCCGCGGAGGGCATCGTGACGGGGAACGGCAGCAACGAGCTCATCGACCTCCTCATGCGGGCCTTCCTCGACCCGGGCGACACCCTCGCCTACCACTGGCCCACCTTCAGCATGGTGCCCATCTTCGGCGGCCAGGCCGGGGCCACGCTCGCGCCCGTCCCCCTCCAGCCCTGGTGGAAGCTCGACGTGCCCGCCCTCCTTGCGGCCGAGGGGAAGATCACCTTCGTGTGCCGCCCCAACAACCCGACAGGCAACGCGTTCCCTCGCGCCGACGTGGAGCGCGTCATCGAGGAGGCGCCCGGCATCGTCGTGGTGGACGAGGCTTACGTGGAATTCTGCGGGGGGAGCTTCGTGGAGGACCTCCACCGCTACGACAACCTGATTGTGCTCCGCACCTTCAGCAAGGCCTACGGGCTTGCGGCCTTCCGCATCGGGTACGCCGCCACCTCCCCCAAGCTTGCGCAGGCGATCACGAAGGTCCGCGCGCCCTACCGCCTCAACGCCCTCAGCGAGCGCGTCGCCGTGGAAGCCCTCCGCGAGGAGGGGTGGCTGCAGTGGGTCGTGGAGGAAGTCAACCGGGAGCGTCCCCGCCTCATCTCGGCCCTCACCTCCCGCGGCTTCAAGGTGTTCCCCTCGGACGCCAACTTCGTCCTCGCCGTGCCCCCCGTGGACCCCCTCGCGCTCACGAAAGCCCTCCACGGGAAGGGCATCGCCATCCGCGAGTTCAAGGGCGACCTCTCGCCCTACCTCCGCATCACGGTGGCCCCGCCCCCGGTGCGCGACCGTCTCCTCACCGCCATCGACGAGTGCCTCAAGGCGGGGGTCGGCCAATGACGCTGCAGGTGACCCTCGTGGACTGCGGCGTGGGCAACCTCCACAGCCTCACCAAGGCCTTGGAACGGGCCGGCGCCCAGGTCGCCGTGAGCCGCGAGCCCGGCCAGATCGAGCGCGCCCAGGCCCTCGTGTTTCCCGGCGTTGGCGCCTTCGGCGACGCCATGGAGACGCTCCACCCCGTGCGGGACCTCCTGAAGCGGCGCCTCGAAGCGGGCGTGCCCGCCCTCGGCGTCTGCCTCGGCATGCAGGTCCTGTTCGAGCGCAGCGAGGAGAGCCCCGGCGCCCGCGGCCTCGGCTTCATCCGCGGCACCGTGAAGCGCCTCCCGTCCCCCAAGCTCCCCCAGGTGGGCTGGAACGTCGTGAACCATGTCGAGGGCGTTCCCTTGTTCCGCGGCATCCCGGACGGGCGGCACGTGTACTACGTGAACTCCTTCGCGCCCGTCCCAGAGGAGCCCGTCACCGTCGCCACCTCCACCTACGGCGCCACCTTCACGGCCGCCGTCCGCAAGCGCAACGCCTACGGCGTCCAATTCCACCCCGAAAAGTCGAGCACGACAGGACTGCAAATGATCGCGAACTTCGTCCACACCGCCAAGGAGGCCACCGCTTGAAGCCCGACTTCTGGGTCATCCCCGCCGTGGACCTGCGGGAAGGCAAGTGCGTCCAGCTCGTGGGCGGCGACTACGCCAACGAGCGCGTCCGCATCCCCGACCCCCTCGCCGTCGCCCGAGACTGGCAGCAGAAGGGCGCCCCCTGGCTCCACGTCGTTGACCTCGACCGCGCCACCGGCCGCGGCAGCAACCTCCAGGTCGTGAAGCAGATTCTCCAGGAGGCCCGCGTCCCCGTGAGCGTGGGCGGCGGCATCCGGTTCACGGAGGACATCGACGACCTCCTCAACGCCGGTGCTGCCCGCGTCATCGTGGGCACGCGCGCCGTCACCGACCCCGTGTGGCTCGAAGCCGCCGCGGCCCGGTACGGGAAGCGCATGGCCGTGGCTGTGGATGCCCGTGGCGACGAGATCGTGATCAAGGGCTGGGCGGAAGGGTCCGGCGTGAAGCTGCTCGACTTCGCGAAGCAGTGCGACCACCTCGGCCTCGGCGCCCTGCTGTACACGGACGTGGGGCGCGAGGGGCAGATGGTGGGCGCGAACGTGGAGGCCGTGGGCCGCCTCGCCGCCGCCGTCCGCACTCCCGTCATCGCCTCCGGCGGCGTCGCCACCCACGAGGACCTCGTGCGCCTCCGCGACGCGGGGGCCGCGGGCGCCGTCCTCGGCATGTCCATCTACACGGGCAGGATCGACCTCGCCCGCTCCATCCAGCTCCTCCAGGAGGGGGCCCGCCATGGTTGAGTTGAAGCGCGAAACCAAGGAGACGCGCATCCGCATCAAGCTCGAGAAGGGGACGGGCCGCGCCGCGGTCCAGCTCCCTGACGCCTTCGCCCGCCACATGTTCGAGACCTTCGCCAAGTGGAGCGGCTTCGACCTCACCCTCGAGGCGGAGAGCCTCGACGGCATCGGCCACCACGTCATCGAGGATGCCGCCATCGCCCTCGGCCGCGCTTTCCGCCAGGCCGTGGACACGGGCCGCATCGAGCGCGTGGGCCACGCCTACGTCCCCATGGATGACGCCCTCGTGATGGCAGCCATCGACCTCGTGGAGCGCCCCTACTACCACGGCCAGCTCCCCGACCCGATGATGGATCACGTGATGCGCAGCTTCGCCACTGAGGGCGGGCTCACGCTCCACGTCGTCGTGATCCACGGCCGCGACGAGCACCACATTGTGGAGGCCGCCTTCAAGGCCGTGGCCACCGCCGTGCGGAAGGCCACGGAGGCCCGCGGCGAGCGCCTCAGCACGAAGGGCGACGTGAGGTTGACCTGAATGCTCAAGCGCCGCGTCATCCCCTGCCTCGACGTGAAGGACGGCCGCGTCGTGAAGGGCGTGAACTTCGTGGGCCTCCGCGACGCGGGGGACCCCGTGGAGCTCGCCCGCGCCTACGAGAAGCAGGGCGCGGACGAGATCGTGTTCCTCGACATCAGCGCCTCCGCCGAGGGCCGCGCCACGCTCCTCGACACGGTGCGCCGCACCGCGGAATCCCTGTTCATTCCCCTCACCGTGGGCGGCGGCATCCGAACCGTGGAGGACGTCCAGCGCGCCCTCAACGCGGGCGCGGACAAGGTGAGCATCAACACGAGCGCCGTCGAGAACCCGCAGCTCATCGCCGAGGCCTCCCACCGCTTCGGCGCGCAGTGCATCGTCGTGGCCATCGACGTGAAACGGGTTGGCGACCGTCTCCTCGTCTTCACGAAGGGGGGCCGGCAGCAGACGGACCTCGACGCCGTCGCCTGGGCCAAGGAGGTGGCGCGCCTCGGCGCGGGCGAGATCCTCCTCACGAGCATGGACCGGGACGGCACCAAGGACGGGTACGACCTCGAGGTCACGCGCGCCGTTGTCGAGGCCGTGAGCATCCCCGTCATCGCCTCCGGCGGCGCGGGCACCCTCGACCACCTGGCCGACGCCTTCTTGAAGGGCGGTGCGGACGCGGCCCTCGCCGCCTCCATCTTCCACTACGGTCAGCACACCGTTGGCGAGGCGAAGACCTACCTCACCAACCTCGGCATCCCCCTCCGGTTCGAGGAGGCACCCCCCGCATGACCCCCGAAGGGCCGAAGCCCGACTTCGCGAAGGGCGGCGGCCTCATCCCCGCCGTGGCCCAGGACGTCCTCACGGGCGAGGTCCTCATGCTCGCCTACATGAACGAGGAGGCCTTGCGGGCGACGCTGGAGACGGGCTACGTCCACTACTGGTCGCGGAGCAAGAACCGCCTCTGGAAGAAGGGCGAGGAGTCCGGCCACGTGCAGCGTCTCCACAGCCTCAGCCTCGACTGCGACGGCGACGCCCTTGTCGTGAAGGTGCACCAGACGGGCCCCGCCTGCCACACGGGGAATGCCTGCTGCTTCTTCACCCACCTCCACGGGACGGGAGAGACGGCCCTCGGTGGCCTCTGGGCCACCATCGAGGCCCGCAGGGACGCCCCCGCGGAGGGGTCTTACACGGCGAAGCTCCTCGGGAACGAGAACCTCCGCCTCAAGAAAGTGGTGGAGGAGGCGGGCGAGGTGCTCATGGCTGCCAAGGACCATGATGCGAAGGCCCTCACCTACGAGGCGGCGGACGTGATCTACCACCTCCTCGTGGTGCTCGCCGCCGAAGGCGTCCACCCGCGGGACGTCCTCGCCGAGCTTGAGCGGCGGCGGAAGTAAGCCTGCAACCGCCCGGTTACGGACGGGTTAGGTTCAAACACCCCCTGACTTCTGCGGTCCGTGGAGGAATCCCATGAACCGCTTCATCCTCATCTCGACGCTCGTGGCCCTCGTGGCCACCGGCGCGGGCCTCAGCCACGTGAACGCCGTCACACCGCCCTTCCAGAGCGGGGAGCACTACACCCTCAACCTCGTGGGCGTTCCCGAAGGCTTCACCACGAAGGGCGGCTCCGGCGAGGGCCACCGCATCTTCGTCCCCCTCGTGGGCGACTGCCGCATCAACCTCTCCGAGGGCGACTTCCAGGTGACGGACGGCAACTGCGCCGACGGCAGCGACGCCGGCTTCGAGCTCCCCAACCCCGACCCCGAGCAGGACGGCTTCTCGAGCTACCGCGTCTACGTCCGCGCCCTCGGCAAGCCCGGCGGCTCCGCCGAGCTCAACACCTGCCGCGAGGACTCCGACGGCACCTGGTGCAGCACCGAGACCGTGTACGTGGCCCGGGCCGCCGGCTACTCCCCCAGCATGGAGGTCACGAAGGAAACCCTCACCGTCTGCTACGACAAGGACGGCGACGGCGACGCCGACCGCGAAACCATCTTCAGCGACGCCAACGCCAACTACTTCTGGTCCTACCAGAACAGCGGCCTCCGCCTCGCCCAGCTCCGCTTCTACCCCAACACGCCCACGGACATCAGCGCGCCCTGCCCTGCGGTCTAAGCCCTCCTTTTCCGGGTGGGCCGGGATTCCCGGTCTACCCGATACCCATTTAACTCTCCACAGGAGTGCCTTCTTTCGAAGGCTCATGCAGGACGAGGCAGCCTCCGCATTCCGGACCGGCCCCACC
>Ga0247718_1000047_pt1 | contig 25345 bp, 23 predicted proteins | sample 21E_DmetaG_FD_189045 | JGI IMG/M metagenome (GOLD analysis project Ga0247718, IMG submission 189045) | Soil microbial communities from hillslope of Landscape Evolution Observatory, University of Arizona, Oracle, AZ, United States - 2-1-E_D | ecosystem: Engineered > Artificial ecosystem >...
CCCCTCCCGTTCGTCTTCTCGCAAGCTCAAGCGCCGCGCCCAGGCCCCTCGCCGCCGCGCCCTTGCCCGCGCGCCGCCTGTGGCTGCTGCGCCTGTGGTCGCTGCCGCGCCGGAGCTCGGGCGCTCCCGCGGCCGCGGCGTGCGGGGGCTCCGTCAGCCTCCGCGCCTTCTCGCCGTTCCGCTTCGCGTGGGCCCTTCCGGGGCCCTCTCTGCCTGCCCTGCCTAAGGGTGGCGGGGCAGCGTCCAATTTTTGCGCTTTTTCACCCGAACATCTCAACCTTCTCCCTAGCTCGCCCCCTTGGGACTCCCTTCGTCCCGACCCATTTTTCGGGAATTATAATAACATCTGTTACAACTTTTCACGACATGTTAAGTAAGTTAGATTCAGAAAAGGCTAAAACCCCCCGATGTTATAGGTTCTATACCAAGCGGGCATCCGCCCGATTGGGAATAGAGGGAAAGCAAATGATGATTGAGGCGACAACCCAGATGAAGCTGAACGAGGCGAAGGAGATCAAGGTGAAGATCCCCCTCGACTTCCACGTCAAGCTTCACACCCTCAAGGTCCTCAAGGGCCAGAGCATCAGCGACACCGTTGAGCTCGCCCTGCAGAAGTACTTCAGCGACTTCGCTGGCGACGCCGAGCGCGCCATGTACCACGAGGTTACCACCCGCGCCGTGAACGCCTTCCACAGCTGAGCCGGACTCCGGTTTCTATAACACCTGCCACGCGGGGCGATAGTCTTGGAAATATCCTATCGCCTCAAATACAACGATAGCAAAGTGGCGGTCTTGTGGGAACCATGGGGTTCAGCACCAGCATCACCTGCCCGACCCGTGACCTCAGCCAGATCATGAAGGTCCTCGCCAACGCGGGGTTCCTCGTCCTGGACACCGGGGAACGGATCTCCACGGACGACGGCCTCTTCGCGGAGGCCCGCCTGGACATCCTGCACCTGCAGGAGGCCCGCGGCGAACTCGCGGGCGCCACCTTGGCATAACCGGGCCCCAGCGCGAGCAAGCGTGTGGGGTGCAGGGGCGACGCCCTTGCCCCGGGGTCAAGGGGGCGGGGACAGCCCCCTTGTCACGCAGTGGCGGGCCCGCAGGCACGCCACGGAGTGACCCGGTTTAGGGTCCTCGCCAACGCGGGGTTCCTCGTCCTGGACACCGGGGAACGGATCTCCACGGACGACGGCCTCTTCGCGGAGGCCCGCCTGGACATCCTGCACCTGCAGGAGGCCCGCGGCGAGCTGGCCGGCGTGCCCCTAGCCTGAGCGCTCCCCGGAAAGCCTCATTAGCTTAACCGGGACTAACGGCGCCTATGCCAGGACACGTGAAGGTCGCCCCCTCCATCCTCTCGGCCGACTTCGGTCGCCTCGCGGAGGAGGTTCGGCGGATCGACGAAGCAGGCTGCGACTACGTCCACGTGGACGTGATGGATGGCCGCTTCGTCCCGAACATCACCTTCGGCCCCGTCGTGATGGAGAAGGTCAGGAAGGTCACCTCGAAGACGTTCGACGTTCACCTCATGATCGTCGAGCCCGAGCGCTATCTCGCCGACTTCCGGCGCGCCGGAGCGGACATCCTCACCGTCCACGCCGAGGCCTGCCCCCACCTTCACCGCACGGTCCAGCAGATCAAGGAGCTTGGCGCCCGCGCCGGCGTGGCCCTGAACCCGGGCACGCCCCTCAGCGCCGTGGAGCACGTCCTCCCAGATCTGGATCTCCTGCTCGTGATGACGGTGAACCCCGGCTTTGGCGGCCAGAAGTTCATCCACAGTATGATCCCGAAGATCGAGAAGGCCCGCGAGATGCTCGACCGCGCAGGCAGCCGCGCGGACCTCGAGGTGGATGGCGGCGTGAACACCGAGACGGCGCGCCTCTGCGTGAAGGCCGGCGCCGACGTCCTCGTGGCCGGCAACGCCGTCTACGGGTACAAGGGCAACCTCGCGGACATCATCCGCGAGATCCGCGGTTAAGCCGCCATGACGCCCCTCGAGCTGTACTACCTGCTGGAGCCCCTGGTCCCCGCGTGGTTTATCGGCTTCGGCCTCCTCCTGTCCCGGCCCCACTGGACGTGGCGCCAGGCCGTGGGCGTCGCCCTCATCCTGTACCCCATCGTGGACATGGCCCTCGGCCTCTACTACGGCCTCCAGGTCCTCGCCGCGAATCCCGTTCTCCAGCCCATCCCAGCGGAGCGGTTGTGGCGCCTCGTGTACACCTCCTTCCTGTACGAGCTCGCCGTTCCCCTCGTCGGGTTCCTCCTGTTCTTCGATGCGCACCGCCAGCTCGCGCCCGGCCCCCGGCAAGGCCTTCAGGGTCTCGTGCCCCAGGTGTCGGACGGCGCGGGCCTGTGGCAGGCGCGCTCCCTTTGGCAGGATGCGCTCCTCGGGTCTGCCTTCCTGGTCCCGCTCGGTCTTGCCTACGGCGGCGCCTACCAGATCGCGAAAGTGCTGAGCCCCGGCGCGGGCACAGGCAACGAGGCGGTGCTGTTCCAGAACCTCACGCCGCTCCTCGTGCTCCTCCTCTCCCTTGCCGCCGGCATCACCGAGGAGTTCCTCTTCCGCGGCGTGATGCTCCGCCACCTGTCGGAACGCATGCCCTTCCTCGCGGCGGCGGTGCTGCAGGCCGCCTTCTTTGGTCTCGTGCACGCTGGCTACGGGAACTGGTCCCACGTGCTCGGGCCAGCGATCTTCGGCCTAGCCCTTGCGTTCGTGACGGTGCGCCTCGGGTGGGGCGCGGCCGCCATTTTGCACGTGGGCGTGGACGTGGTGGCCTTTGGCGCGGAGGTGCTCCTGCGCGACCCGGGCAACGTCGCCGTCTTCGCGTTGTTTGCGGCCCTCGTGGCGCTCAACGTGGGCGCCTTCGTGGTATACGGCCTGGAGCCCCTGAAGCGGCTCCTGCCGTGGTCAAAAGAGCGGGCGAAGCTCCCGCTCACAGGTTCTTCTGGATCTTCGCCTTGATCTGATCCTTGGGCTGGAAGCCCACGATCTGGTCCACGCGCTCGCCGTTCTTGAACACGAGAAGGGTGGGCAGGCTCATGATCTGGAAGCGCGTCTGGGTGGCGCGGTTCTCGTCCGTGTTCAGCTTGCCGAAGGCCACGGCGCCGTTGTATTCCTTGGCGAGCTCCTCGATGAGGGGCGCGATGCGCTTGCAGGGGCCGCACCAGGGGGCCCAGCAGTCGACGACGACCACTCCATGGTCCTTGACGAACTTGGAGAAGTCAGCGTCCGTAATGTCCACAGGGTGGGTGGGCGCGGTGCCGGCCATGGAATAACCTCGGGGCGGCATGTCCCGACCCCGCCTTAAGGCTATTCCCCGCCGCAGTCACTGCGACGTTACTCCTTGGGCGGGGTCTTCGACTTGCGCACGATACGGCCGTCTTTCAGCTCGTACTCGTTCTCGCTCTCGCCCTCGATTTCGATGCTTGGAAGCTCCTTCTTCTTCGGCTTCGACATGCTTCCCCCGAGGCCGCATCCCCTCATGACTCTTGCTATCTTCAGGTGCACGCCGCGCTATCGGACGAGGTTCAAGGTGGGGGTGAGGGTTTTTCGTCTCTGCCGGGGCATGCACCCAGAATCCGTCAGGATGACAACGCTTAAGCGGGGAGCCTTCCTCCGGGGAGCGATGCTCGACGAGAAGGACCGGCTCATCCTGAAGGAACTGCGGGAGGATGCGAAGAAAACCACGAAGACCATCGCGGAGCGCACGAACATCCCGCGCACCACGGTCCACGACCGCATCAACAAGATGGAGCAGAGCGGCATCATCCGCAAGTTCACCGTCATCCCCGACTACGAGCTCGTGGGCGAGCCCACCACGGCCTTCGTTTTCGTCTCCTACAACCACACCGCGGGCACCAACCAGCGCGAGCTTGCCGAGGAGCTCAGCAAGCTCGAAGGCGTGTACGAGGTCCACCTGATTTCCGGCGACTGGGACATCCTCGCGAAGGTCCGCGGCCGCGACGTGGAAACCATCGGCGAGCTCGTCATCGAGCGCCTGCGCGACCTCAAGGGCGTTGCCAAAACCGTCACCTGCACCGTGTTCAAGACGGTGAAGGAAGACGCCTGAGCGGGCGTTCCGCGCGCCACAAGCCTTAAGACCGGCAAGGCTGACCCGTTTCGGCCGTTGCCCAGTCCGGGGTTTAGCCACGGCCCCGGGAGTTGCCATGTTCCGCCGCCGCGTCCTGTCCCTTGGTCTCCTCTGCCTCCTCGCAGCGGGAGCCTTCACGGCCGCCCTCACGGCGAGCCTCGGGGAGGTGGCAGCCGCATCCCCGGAGGACGTTGTCGTGGACTTCCACGGCGGCGTCACGGACTACCTGCAGGGCAGCACCATCGTGATGTACTTCAACACGACCCGCGTGGGCGTGGACGAGGTCACGGTGAGCTGCCCCACCTGCCCCGTCCCCGCGACCTACCGCGCGAAGTACGCGCCACGCCTCCGTTTCCCCACGGACTTCGGCGCCCCCATCGGGGAGCCCCGGTGGTCCGGAACCTACCGCGTGAGCCTTCTCGACACCCTGGATAACACGATGTTCTTCCGGGAGTTCAAGGTCCACGCCACGGACGCTTTCCGGCACGAGAACCGCACCCTCAACCCCTTCCAGACGCTTCAGTTTGCCTCAAGCGGCTTCATCGCGAGAAGCCGCGTGGAGTTCCAGGTGTGGCGCCTCACCGAGTTTGGGCAGCCCCAGAGATACGATACCTTCACGGCGACGGCGGACGCCACTGGCCGCGCCACCTACAATTGGGTGATCCCGCTCGAGATTACGCCCTCCCTCAAGTGCCCGCGCTCAAGCAACGGGCCCTGCCGCGACTTCTGGGTGGAGCCCCGGGGTACCGGGAAAACCGCGCCCCCGTCCTCCCCGGACCGGTCCGGGTTCCGCATCGAGCCCGCCACGGCGGTGTTCCAGCTCATCACGGCACCGGGGCAACGGGTCCCCACGGATTACAACCGCACGGAGATTCCCGAAGGCCGGTTTGTCCTGTATTACCCCCAGGGCTTCCCCCTGACGCACCGGGAGGCCTTCGCCCACCTCGAAGGAAAGCTGCGGATGAACGTGTACCGCAACTCCACCCTCGGGGCGCCCCCGGAGCTTGTGGCCCCTGCCTTTGCGGTCTACTCCACGGAACGCAACAGTTGGTTCGTGAACTGGACGATCCCGCGCGATGCCCCTTACGTCGGCTACCAGTACTTCTTCCGCCTCGAGGCCCAGGAGGACCGGTATGGCACCGTGATCCGCCAGCGCGACTTTGGAGGCTTCCAGGTTCACCCGGTGGACGTTGAGGCCCGGTTCGTTCGTCTCCCGACCGAGGTGCAGCGAACCGACACCGTTCAGATCCTGCTCAGCCTCCGCTACAAGGATGACAAGCCCGTGGAGCCGGCGCTCCTCCACCCGGAGGATGACCTCGCCGCCTGCCTCGTGCCCGTGGGCGAGGAGCGGAGCCCTCCGTGCCTGCAGCGGCAGACCTTCCTCCCCAAGCACCTCGGTGGGGGCCTCTACGCTTACACGGTCCGCTTCCCCGTGGATGCAACCCCTCTCAAGCCTTTCCGCATCCACCTGCAGGAGGAGGCCCGTGACACGGCGGGGTCCGGCGCGAACCTGGCAAACCGCATCGTCCGCAACAGCACGCTGCCCATCTCCCTTGTTCCTGCGAACCTCACCATCCGCTTCGAGACGGCGGTGGCGAGCTCGGAAAAGGAGCCGGGAGCACCCTTCGAGCGCGGCGACCGCGTCACCTTCATCGTGGACATCACCTACCCGGACGGGAAGCCCTTCAACGTGGAGCGCAACCTCCTCGGCGAAACCCTTGCTCTCCACGTGTTCCAGCGCAACAGCCTCAACCGCACCACCAACATCTTCGACGTGACGCTCAGGAACCTCGACCGTTACGGCGGACGGTGGGTGGGCACCCTCGAGCTTCCCCTCATCGGGGGCGAGTTCACGTCCGGCCTGTGGGAATTCCAGGTGGACCCCTCCGACAAGGAGCCCACGGCCAACCGCGGTCTCAAGTCGCACTTCCATCCCGTGAAGGTGACCCGCATCAACCTCCTCCCGGACTACCTGTCGCCCCGCGTCGTGCTTGCGGGGACGACGGTGGACTACACCTTCCGCCTCCTCTACCCCGACGGGTCGAACGTGGGTTCGGATCAGCTGGGCCTCACGCCCCGCGTGGACGTCCACGTCCTCACGAAGGGGGAGCTCGGTGCGGTGGTCCAGCGCGACCTCATCCCCACCTACGACGCGCAGCTTGGAATCTGGCGCGTGAGCTGGGTGCCCCCGCGCACCTCCGCCCTCACGAGCCACGTCTTCGTGGTTCGCGCCACGGACCTTTCGGGGAACGAGGTGGACCGGACTCCCTCAATTCCCTTCGACGTGTACGTGGAGCAGGTGACGCGCCGCGTCGTCACGCAGCCCTTCGAAACGGTGGAGCGCACGGACAAGGTGTACGTGGTGTTCGAGGGTGCCGCGGGAGACACGGGCGACGGGGCTTCGGGCCGGCCGCGGATCGAGCTCCAGCAGCGCATCTCTGCAACCCAATGGATTCCCAAGGTCCTCGACGTGACGGTGGCGAATTCCTCCATTCCCTTCGATCATGTGGGCGCCTTCGAGCCTTCCGTGGGGACGCCCTTCGCCGAGTACCGCTTCGCCCTCTACGGCCGCAGCGCCGACCGCGCCATCCTCACGGGGGTGAGCCGGTCCTTCAACATCACTCCCACGACGGTCACGCGCGACTTCCTGGTGCCGCCGCCGGCAAGCGTCGAGAAGGGCGGCCGCGTCAGCGTGGTCGTCGTGCGGCAGCCCGGTGACTTCCTTGGATCCGCTTCCGTGTACCGGGGAACGTTCCTCGTCGGCGAGGCGCGTCTCTTTCCCTCGGGGACGAACTGGACGATTCGCTGGGACGTTCCCTTCACCATGGACGTGGGGGTCTACCGCCTCCAGGTGACCGGGAGTGATCTGTTCCAGAACTCCCTTCGCATCTCCATTCCTCCCTTCCTCGTCGGGGATACGGGCATCACGTCCCAGAGCATTCTCCAGCCCCCGCCCACGGTCCCGCGTGGGGATACCGTCCGCTACACCTTCCGCGTCTACTACCCCGACGGGAAGCTCATGACGCCCGCGGAGGGCGTGCCCCTCGTGACCGTGCAGAACGAGTCCGGGGAGGACGTCGCCGTCATCGAGCCGCGGTACGTTCGTGCGGTGTGGGAGGTCACCTGGGTTGCTTCGGCGACGCTCCCGGTGGGCGACTACACGTTCCAGGTGGTGGGCCGCGACAATTTCAGCAACCCCATCGCCCCGCTGCGGTCAAGCGCCTTCACCGTGGAGCCCGGTACCGTCATCCGCCAGTTCGCGACGCCCCCCGAGCCGTCCTACCTCCGCCTCGGTTTCGTGGGCGCCACGGTGGCCTCGTCGGGCGAGGACGCGCTCATCAGCTTCACCCTCGGCTACCTTGGCCGTGGGAAGGTGAGCTACGAGCAGGTGCTCGTGGCGAACCCGGTGCCCATGCGGACCTTCAACTACACGTGGGACCCCATCTTCAACCGGTACGTTCTCGAGACGCGCCTGCCCAAGGACATGCCCGTCGGGTTCTACACCATCGATATCCAGGGCGTCGACCGTCACGGGAACGTCATCAAGGGCCGCTCCGACGTGCTCGAGGTGCGCCCCTCCCAGCTCCAGATCGAGTTCGACCGGAGCAAGCCCGTGGAGTGGGGGGCCGGCGTGACGACCTCCCTCACCTTCCGGGTCAAGTACAGCGACGGGACCTTCCTCACCCCCGAGCAGGGTCAGCCCACGAGCTTCGTGGCCTGGAACGGTCAGCCCCTCGGCGAGACCCTCAGCATGGAGTACAAGGAGGGCTACTGGACCACGACCTGGCAGGCGCCCCCCGTCCTCCCCGAAGGTCGTTACTACATCGCCGTCTCGGGCGTCGACTTCATGGGCAACCCCGTGGGAGCTGCCCGCTCCGGCGAATACTTCGAGGAGCCCACCGCCTTCCAGCGCATCTTCGGCGTCCCCGGCGTGGGGGGCCTCGGGGCCTTCGGGGCCGTCGGCCTGGCCGCCCTCCTGGCGGCCCTGGGCCGGCGCCGTGACGGCTAAGGCGCCCCGTCCCGCCCCCTCCGGTCTAGCTTTTGTCCCCGGGGCAGGGAGACCGGTTCCCCACCCTCCGGGGGGCGTTTTCTTCCCTCCCGGACAGGGGAAACGGTCGCTGCTCATCGAGAGTGACACAAGCTTTAAGATACGATAATGGAACCGTCGCGACGTCGAGGCGGCCCCGATGGGGTTCGCCGGAATGCCGAGGCCCCTTGCCGGGGGCCGAGTCTGCGACGCCTGCGCCGAACTTGCCGGTTCGGCGCGTGCGCGGGTAACCGCGCACCTTGCCGGGCCCGCGGACGACGAACACCGCTGGAGACCAACCCTGCCTTAGGGTACCCTCCGCAAGTTGCCAAAAAAAGAGAGGAGAGGAACCAAATGACCGTCAACCCCGCCCGCGTGCAGCGCCTCATGGACCACGGCCTTACCGAGTACGAGGCCCGCGGGTACCTTGCCCTTCTGGAGCTCGAGTCCGCCGAGGCGAGCCACCTCAGCGACCTCAGCCGCGTCCCCCGCACCAAGATCTACCAGGCCCTCGAGGGCCTCGAGCAGAAGAAGCTTCTCCGCGTCATCCCCGAGCGCCCCAAGCGCTACGTCGTGGAGCCCTTCAGCAACTACCTCGACGAACTCGAGCGCCAGTTCCGCGCCCGCGCCGAGAACATCGTCACCAACAAGGACAGCCTCGCCGAGGAGTTCGCCCCCAAGGGCAACTTCCAGATGACCGACGCGGGCAACTTCATCGTCCTCAAGGGCCGCGCGAACATCACCTCCCGCATGGCCGAGATGCTCGCCAAGGCCGGCAAGGACGTCTCCGTCCTCGCCTCCGCCGCCGCCGGCAAGCGCCTCGACTACCACCACACCACCCTCCAGGAGGCCATGAGCCGCGGCGCCGAGGGCAAGCTCCTCTGCCCCTACACCGAGAAGAACGAGCAGGCCCGCGAGCTCCTCGGGGACGTCCTCGAGATTCGCGAGAGCTTCGTGAACCTCGGCGCGGTCACCCTCCTCTTCGTGGACGACCGCGAAGTCCTCTTCGCCCACCACGTCCCCGACGACACCCACTACTTCCAGGGCTCCGACGTCGCCCTCTGGAGCGACGACCCCACCCTCGTGAAGACCCTCAAGGGCCTCTTCCTCATCGCCTGGGCCCTCAGCGCCGCCCCCGAGGAGGCCGTGGCCCCCGTCCGCGCCGAGCTCGAGAACGCGATGAACACCGCCTTCGCGAGCGCCGGCCTCTCCCCCGCGGCCCGCGCCGTGGTTGCCCAGAAGTAATCCCGCTTAACCTCCCAGGGTGAAATTGCCCCTCACCCTGAGAAGGAACGTACAAGAACCGATATCCCCCGGAACAAACGACCGACGGCTTGGTGGCTTCCCCTTTGCCGAGGAGGGAGCGCCCGCAGTTGCCGCTGCGAAGGCCCGTGATACCATCTTGGACAAATCACAGTAGGTGTTGCCAAATGAACCTGTCTCAGAACGACGGCTGGAACGAATCGCCCGAGGGGCTGTTCCAGTCGAGTGTCGCCTGGAGCCTTCCCGTGCGCAAGAACGTGCCCAAGGCGCTCTCCGGAGTGGCCTTCGCGATTGCCGCCCACGAGTCCCTCGTGAACTTCACCGGCTACTAATCACAGCAGGAGTGTTGCCGCATGCCCACCACTGGACCAATGAGGCTGTTCGGGTACCTCGGTGCCTTCGGACTCGTCCTCATGTTCCTGGCCCCCAACGCCATCCCCACCACGGTGGAGGTCGTTGACGGGCACGTGGTGTTCGTGAACATGGCGGGCTACAGCGAGTGCCTCACTGGTATCGTCGGCCTCGCCCGCCAGAAGGTCATGTGGTTCAACGACCAGGTGCTCCTCGACTCCACGAGCCTCACCGAGGGTCGCTACCTGTATGCGGTTCAGCATGGAGCTCCCGACCCCGTGGATGAGCCCCTCCGCCGGACCGGTGTGTACTACAATTTCGTGGACCCCAACGGGGGTCTCTGGAACGTGACCGAATACTCCTATGCCGTGGACGTGCGCCAGTACGAGGGTCAGAGCGGCACCTTCGGCTCCGGCCCGGCCCAGCTGACGCTTACCACCTCTGGTGGAGCCTCCATCAAGAACTTCCACGTCTGGGTCGTCAAGATCCAGGCCCCTATGATGGACAGCCCCGAGAACAACCCCTGGCAGAACGCTGGCGAAACGAATGCCCACCACTGGTACAACTTCGTGAACATCGTGGACACCTGCAAGTTCGTGAGCGACGGGAAGAATTTCGGCACGAAGACCCGCGATGTGACCCACACGAACCAGGTCGCCAACGGCTTCGGACACGACCTCGAGGAGGGCCTCGAAGCCTCTGAAGGAACCCACACCCACGAGGCCTTCAAAGTGGACCTCTACCTTGGCGGCGTCCCCCAGGAAATCGTGAAAGGATCTTCGTCCCCCGCCGTGAGCGAGGACATCCATGTGTACGGCCGGAACGGTGCCGACCGCAACGGTGCAACCATTGTCCCGCCGCTCTCGTAATCCCACTCCAATCATCCCCGGAGGGGCCCCCGCGAGCCCCCTTTAGAATCGCGGAGTGTTGCCAAATCGATAGCAGAGAAAAAGGAGAGGAGAACCCCCATGCCGATTACGAACGACCGCGTCGCCAAGATGCAGGAGTACGGGCTCACGGAGTACGAAGCCCGTACCTATCTGGCGCTCCTGGACCTGGGCGTTGCCAGCGCTCGCGATATCGCGAACCTGTCCCGGGTCCCCCGCACGAAAATCTACAGCGTCCTCGACGACCTGCACCAGAAGCAGCTCGCCGAGATCATTCCCGAGCGCCCCAAGAAGTACGAGGGCATCCCCTTCGACCAGTATTTAAAGAGCTTCGAGCGGGAGTACCACTCCAAGTTGAAGAAGATCGAGGAGGACAAGAAGTTCCTCGCCTCCCCCGTGGCTGCCGCCGCGCCGGGTGACAAGGCCGGGTCCTTCAACGTCCTCAAGGGCCGCAAGAACGTCCTCAACCGGAAGCACGAGATGCTCGCCCGGGCCGAGCTCGAGGTCATCGAGATGGGCACCGAGGGTTCGGGCGTCCGGATGGGGTACTTCCTCCCTCTCGTGAAGGAGAAGGCGCGTTCAGGAACCCTTATGAAGCTCCTGCTGCCAGTCACGCCTCAGAACTTGGAGAACGTGACCGAGTTCGCGACGGTGGGTGAAGTTCGCCATGCGGCGAACAAGGCCCCCGGTTCCGTGATCCTGGTCGTCGATGACTCCGAGGTCCTCATCTGCCACTACGTCCCCGACGATGAACACCTGTTCAAGGGCGAGGACGTGGCCATCTGGTCGGATGACAAGGCCATCGTGCGCGACATGAAGCAGACGCTCATGGCCCAGTGGGAAACCGCCGAGCCTCTCGGGCGGGCCGTGAAAAGCCTCGCCCCGAGCGTCCGTGTTCCCAGGAAACAAGAAGTGAGTTGAACACGCGCAAGCCACGCAGTGTAACCGTTGTCGCCACCCCTGGTGACAAACGATTCGTTATATTGCGGCAAACGTGCTAACGAACGAAGTGGAGGCATTGGCGTGCCTATAGAGGAGGCTGAGGGAATCGGGCTCCCGTCCGCAAGCGGGACCGAAAGCCTCGCCCTGACGCCCAACGTCTGGGCGGGGACCGACCTCGTAATCACGCCGGGCCACCCTTGGGTGGGCAAGCCCACTTCGGACTTCCCTTAACCGGGCGGTCCCTAACAGGAGGTGAACCATACATGAATGTACAGAAGATGATGGTCGTCGGCATCGTTGCCCTGCTGGGCATCCCTGCCGCCGCCTACGCGAATGTCTACGAGGCCTCTGCCCTGAACGCGGAGGTCATCGAGGGCCACACTGTCTACGTGTCCCTTACCGTCAACACAACCGGTAACAACAACAACAACAACAACCAGTGCCCCCCTGCCTGCAACCGCTCTGAGCAGGGCACTGCGGTCGCCATCCTCACCCGTGAGATCAACTGCTCCGGTGGCGGTAGCGGCGGTCCGTACGACGACGAGCCCGCCTTCGACGGCGTGCTCTGGTTCAACGACCAGTTCCTCGTCGGCGAGGAAGAGGACACCTACGTGCCCCCCGGCTACGTGCCGCCCCCTGCCCCGACCTGCCAGTACCGCTACCCCTGCGGTGGCTCCGTGTACGCCGTGAACTCCGGTGTGCCCGACCCCATCACCAACGCTGGTGCCTGGCGCGTCCCCACCACCAAGTACGTCCACTCCTACCGCATCAAGGACCCCAACGACAAGGTCTGGGTCATTGACGCCTACTCCATCAGCGGCGTCATCGCCCTCGGCGCGGTGGACTTCGTGTGGATCACGTCCCCCCAGGGTGGCAGCACCGGTCACGGTGGCAACCCCGCCAACTACGTGAACGACACGGCCACGGGCAACTGCCCCGCCATCATCGACAACCCCCCTGCCGGCTACGACCCCATCGGTTCCAACGGCCAGGTCTACAGCAACGTCGAGTACAACGCTGTGCTCTTCATGCTCTGGAAGAACATCTTCACGGGCAACCCCGCCTGTCTGAACAACGCCGTCAACAACCCCAACTCCGCAGGGTTCCCCTGCCGCACGGTTGGGTTCGGTGAGGGCGGTGCGAACAACGGGATGGACACGGATGGCCAGGCCCAGCCTGACGGTTCCAACACCACCGCCAACAAGACCTACTCCGTGGGCAACGGCACCGGCAACAGCCACCCCTTCAACCCCTACGAGGCTGACGCTGGCGCGCTCCACACCCACGCGACGGGCCGCGTTGACATCTACTTCCAGACTGTCGCGCCCCCGGTTGTGGCGAACCGCGTGTTCTACATCTACGACGACGAGGGCAGCACCCAGTGCTTCCACGAGCACCCCAGCATCGTGAGCCAGCCCGCCTGTACGAACGGCGACCCCACGGCGCCCTACTACAGCAGCCCCTACTACAACCCGCCCGCCGGGCCCCTCTACCCTTAATGTAGAGGAGTAGGCAAGGTTCCGAGGGGGCGAAGGCCCCCTCCCCCTTTCTCTTTCCCTTTCATTCCCCTAACTAGCTTGACCGAGGTGAGATCGATGGCGGACGCGTGGACCCCTTACGGACTGGAGCGCCTTCGGGTGAACATGCTCCGCCGCCGCCGGATCCTCACCATCCTCGTCCTCTTCATGCTCGGCGCGGCCTGGCTTGCGTTCAGCCTCGCCAACACGACCCGCCAGATGCAGACGGGCTTTGGCGGCGGCAGCACCGTGGAGCTCGAGGGCAAGAAGCGGACCCCCCTCACCCTCACGGTGAGCCCGGGCCGCATGACGGCTCCCCCGCCGGTTGACGTCGACGAGACGCCCACCGCCACCTCGAACATCAACCGCGAGAACTTCCGACGCCTGGTCTCCGAGCGGCCGGTGGCCCTCGGGTTCTACCTGAGCTTCGTGCTCCCCCTCGTGCTCCTCTTCGGGCTCGCGTGGCTCCTCAGCCGCGCCCGCTCCGTCCGCGGCTACGACGAGGTCAACTACGGGATCTTCAAGGGCGCCATGCCGCTCGAGATGATCACCGCATCTTACCGTCACATCATCATCACCACTCGCCAGATTGACGCGTCGCCCTTCGGCAAGGACCAGCGGGATTACATTCCCGCCTCCACGAGGCTGCCCGAAGCGACCCTAGCCTGGCAGGACAACGAGGCAATCTGAGGCTGAGGCTGGAGGCAAGATCATGACGCAGGTGAGACAGAGACTGGCGAGGATGTTCCGCGAAGCTCAACGGGAGGGGGCCATGCTCCTCCTGTCCGCAGGCCTCGGCGCCGCGGGAGCCGCCGCGGGGACACTCCTTGCGGGCGCCGCCGAGGGTGCCGCGCTGGCTTTTGCCGCCGCGCCCCTCCTCCTCTACCACCGCGTCGAGCGCGAGGGCTCCTTCGACAACGACACGCGCCGCCGCATCTTCGAAGTGGTGCGCGCGCTCCCCGGGTCCTGCATCGCGGACATCGCGGACAAGGTGGGTGTGAGCCACAGCACGGCGAGCTACCACCTGGAGAAGCTTTCCACCTTCAAGCACATCACGAGCACCCTCGACGGCAACAAGGTCCGCTACTTCGTGAACGGCGGTGCCTTTAGCGAGGACGAGCGCCGCGTGCTCAGCATCCTCGACAACCAGGAGACCCGCCGCGTCCTTCAGATGGTGCAGGATCACCCCTGGTGCTACCGGGCCGAGCTCACCACGCTCCTGGGGGTTTCAAGCCCCACCGTGAACTGGCACCTCGAGCGCCTCATGGCCGTGGGCCTCGTCACGGAGCAGAAGCAGGGCCGCAGCCGGTTCCTCAACGTCGACCGCGGCCGCCTCCAGGTTCTCCTCCACGGGCTTGTGGAGAAGCTGAAGCCCACCGGGTATGACTACACGGGCCTGCTGGCTCTGCTCGCGTCGCCCGTACTGGAACCCGCGGCTACGAGCTGACCTCGCTTACGCTCCCGCGGAGGCTGGATCCCCTGAGCGAAGCGAAGGTCCTCTTCATCAGCTTCATCCTTCTTGCAGCCGTGCCTGCAACGGCTTACGCGGCCGTCTTCGAGGCCTCGCGCGAGGAGGTGCAGGTCATCGAGGGCCACACCGTTTACGTGTCCCTCACGGTCAACACGAGCCGCAACCTCAACCCGCCGCCGCCCCTCAACAAGAACCGTTCCGAGCAGGGCACGGCCGTGGCCGTCCTCACCCGCGAGATCCACTGCGGCTATGTGGGGGGCGGCCGGGGCGAGGACACCTCCCCCGCCTTCGACGGTGTGCTCTGGTTCAACGATCAGTTCCTTGTGGGAGAGGAGGCCGACACCTACAACGACTGGAGGAGCACGTGGCCGAGGTCCTGCCAGTACCGCTACCCGTGCGGGGGGCGCGTCTATGCAACCCCCGCGGGCGCGGGGGACCCCTTCGACGCAAGCGGCAACTGGGTAGGCTTCTTCGGAGCGACCTACCAGCACTCCTACAAGCTCACGGACCCCAACGACCACGTTTGGATGGTGGACTTTTGGCAGACCGGGGGCCCGCGCTCAAGCCGGGTGTGGATCTCGGCGCCCCTCGGAGGCCTCCCGCCCTACGTCGACGATGATGGGCGCTCCAACTGCATGCCCTACATCGACAATCCCCCGGCGGGGTACGACGCCGTGGGGTCGAACGGGCGCGGCTACAGCAACGTGGAGTACAACGGCCTCCTGTTCATGCTGTGGAAGCACCTCTCGGGCTCGGGGACGGTGCAGTTTGGCGAGAACGGCACCCACAACGGGAGGGACACGGACGGCGACAACAGCACCACCCCCCAGAGTACCGGATCGCACCCGAACGTCTACAACCGGTCCTACACGCCAGGCAACGGGACCGGCAACAGTCACCCCTTCAACCCCTACGAGGCGGACGCTCACGACAAGCACACCCACTCAACCGCCCGGGTGGACATCTACTTCCACCCCAAGGCGCCCCCGGGGGTTGCAAGCCGCAAGCTCTACATCGACGACTCCGTGGGCAGCAACGCGTGCTTCCACGAGTACGGTGAGTTCAGCGGCAACCCCAAGCCTGTGGGCTGCGAGAACGGCTACCCTGCGGGCCCCAGTTACTGAGCGCCTTAGAAGTAGCCCACGAGGTAGAACAGGAGGGCGGCGCCGAGGCCCTGCACCGTGAGGCAGGCGAGAAGGATCTGGACGAGGATGCTCGTCATCACGTTGATGCTCGCCGTGAGCTGCACCGTCTTCTGGTGGCCGAACACGAGGAGGTCCTCCACGCTGCCGCGGCCTGCGCCGCTCTCCACGGCCTCGAGGTCGGTGAGGGCCTTCTCCACGGCGGCGCGCGTGGCCTTCGCGAGGCCCTCGGGCGGCGTGAGGTGACCGAGGGGCCCGTAGCTTCCTGCGACGGCGTTCACGCTGTGGTTGTCGGTGGTCATCACTTGGAAGCTGTCCACGAGGCCCGAGAGCGCGTCCCCGATGTGCTTCGTGACCTCGGGCACGGCGTTGTTGCCGTCCCACAGGATGTAGGCGTGGCGCTGCCGCCCGGCCTCGACCACGATCACCTGAACGCCCTGGTCGCCGACACCATCGAGTTTCGTGAAGCTCGCGCGGTCCTGCGCGATGCCCACCCGCAGGGTGCCCACGCGCTCCCCGAGGGCGCGGCGCGTCGCCTCCTCGGAGTTCGCGAGGATGGCGTCGGCGCGCGGGGTGCAGAGGAACACCTGGCCGGCGCCGGGGAGGAGGGAGTTGTGGCAGTCCACGAAGAAGGCGTCCCTGGCGCCGCCGAGGCGCGCGTGCAGCTCCGCGGCGTGGCCCACGCCGTACTCGACGTCGTCGATGGCGCTCGGCCAGCTCGTGTAGGTGAGGAGCGCCGTGTCGCCGAACAGTTGGCTCGTGACCGAGACGCCCTTCCCGTGGGGGACGGCGGCGCTGCCGCCCTCGCGGTACTCGAGACCGGCGACCACGCGCTTCACCTCGGCGCCGAAGCGCTCCACCTCGCGGGTGCTCACGGGGTTGTAGTCGTGAGTGGCAGGTCCGTGGGGCACCATCACCAGGTCGGCCTCGCTCACGATCTCGGCCACCTTGCCGGGGAGATCGGACCCGCCGAGGTGGCCGATGGGGCCGGGGTGGATGGCGGGGACCACGATGACGGCCTTCAAGGATTGGTCCTTCTTGCGGCGGAAACCAACGACCCCGAACTTCGCGCGGATGGGCTCCGCGAAGCGGCCGAGAACTTCCTCGCCCTCCATGCGGCCCGTGGTGACGTGGTCGAGGTAGAAACGGAACATCTCGGACCCGGACACCTTGAAGTTGCGTTGGAGGGGGGTGTCGAAGATCTCTAGGAAGAAGATGAGGGGCCCGAGGAAGACCACCGGCAGGAGCAGGGTGAGGAGGACCTCGTCGGTGCCGAAGGTTTCCCGGTACCCGGCGGCAAGGAGCGGAAGCGCCACGAGGGTCTGGAGGAGGCTCACGGGGAGGCTCCTCAAGTGGTTGTTGTCGCTGATGGCAAAGAGAACGGCGTGGCGGACGCTCGTGATCGCCATGTAGCCGTACACGAGGACCCAGATCTCCTTCACGCCGAAGGCGAGGCGGAAAGGAATCCCCACGATGAGGGTGGCCCCGACGAGGGTGACGCAGACGGCGCTGAGGAAGGCGGCACGCTTCGCGCTCAGGGTTCCCCCCAGGAAGTGGGCGAGGGGGGCGCTCCCGAAGGCGGCCACGAGGCCGGGAGCCCCGATGAGGAGGAGGCCGTTCAGGACCCCCTGGAGCGTTGGCTCGAGCAGAAGGCCGAAGAGCGCCGAGGCCCCCACCAGGTACAGGGTGGAGAGCAGGAGGGGCGGCGCGTTGAACACCACTTTCGAGATCTGCGCGCTCTTCTCGAGGCTTTCCTGGAGAGAGTTCTCCCCCTCCTCGCCCGGAGCGTGAAGATGCGCCATGTCGCTTCGAGCATGCCCCCCTTGCTTATAAAGACTTAGCGCGTGGGCGGGGAGCCTCCGGGGCTCCCCCTGGGCCCCTGGGAGGCCGCCCGGGGGCGGTGTTGTCCCTCCAGGTGACAAGGCGAAGCTCATGGGGAGCGGAACGCCCTTTCGGGCCCGGGGAGAGCCAGTTGGCCTCAGTTTGCGGAGGAGCTTGAATGCTGGAGAAGCTTGTTCTATTCGTCGTCACATTGGTGGTGACTGTCGCAAGCAGCTTCGCTCCCCCGGGTTTCCTCGTCCGCACCGACGTGGACGGCAACCTGTCCCCTGCCGTGGACGCCCCCCTCGAGACGTCCCTCCTCGCCCCCACCCAGTTCTCCTTCGCCACGGTGGACTCCACCGGCTTCAACACTTTCGCTCGTCTGAGCGTCCTCTCCGTTTCCATCAACGGTCAGCTCCTCACCCGCGACGAGTGGGGCTCCGGCTTCCTCAACGAGCTCACCTTCCAGGTGGGCCTCCGCGCCTCTGAAGCGACGGCCCTGCGCGTCGGCGAAAGTCTCCTCCCCGTGAAGGCCACGGACAACTTCACCCTCCGCGGCTTCACCGGGCGCTATCAGGTGCTGAACATCAACGACGCCTCCGCCACCCTCAGCCTCGAGGGCACCGTCCAAGTGAGCGGCTTCAACGAAGGCGCGCTAAAGGGCCTCCAGACTGTCGGCACGAACCCCAAGCCCGGCGTGAAGGAGAACATCGCCTACGTCGTGCTCGAAGGCAAGCGCGGCGAGGCCTTCAGCGTCACCCACTCCGATTCCCTCCGCACCTTCACGGGCGGCGCCACCACCCCGAAGGGGCCCGGCGTCGGGCACGTCGTTGCCCGAGCCGTGAAAATCAACGGCGAGGTGGTGCGCGAGAGCGCCTTCGGTGAAGGCCGCCTGAGCGAAGTGAGCTTCGACGTCGTCTCCCAGGACGGCGCTCCGACCCCCATCTTCTTCAACGGCGAGGAGCTCTCCCCCAAGGCGGGCGGCCGCGTCGTCGTGAAGGACTTCCTCGGCACCTACGTGGTCTTCACGGTCCCCGGTGGGCTCCACAAGGTGAAGCTCGACGGCGTGGCGCGCTCCATCACCACGGATGCCGCTCCCGCCTCCAACCCCCTCGACCCCGTCAACAGGGTGCCCTACGCGGCTTTCTCTTTCGAGCCGCAGAGCCCCACCACGAGCACTGACGTTCGCTTCCTCGACCAGTCCACCGACCCTGATGTGGGCGGGTTTGTGCTCCTCCGCCGCTGGGACTTCGGCGACAACACGGGCGGCTCCGCCGAGCCTCTACCGAAGCACCGTTTCGCCCAGAAGGGCAACTATACGGTCACCCTCGAGGTCACGGACAACCTGCTCGGGACAAACAAGACCACGCGCGTCATCGAGGTGCGGAACTCCCCGCCCCAGACCGACTTCACCTGGATCCCGAAGACCCCCACCACCTACATGGACATCCCCTTCCAGGACATCAGCAAGGACGTGGACGGCTCCATCCGGGCCTGGTCCTGGGATTTCGGTGACGGCGGCACGAGCACCCTGCGCAACCCGACTCACCGCTACGTGCGCGAGGGCATCTACAACGTGACGCTCGTCACGCGCGACAACGACGGCGACACGAACCGCATCACGAAGCTCATCCTCGTGCGCAACTCTCCGCCCCGCGCCGACTTCGGTTTCAGCCCCGAGCTTCCCCTGGCAAAGACGCCTGTCCTGTTCTACGACACGTCCGTGGACTACGACGGGTCCATCGTCCAGAGCAGCTGGGCCTTCCCCTCCCTGCCCGTCGTCAACGGCTTCAACTACACCCACGTCTTCACTAAGAGCGGCACCTACCAGGTGAGCCACATGGTGAAGGACGACCGCGGCGATGTCTCCTCCGTCACGAAGGAGGTTCGCGTCCTCAACTCCCTTCCCCAGGCGGACTTCATCTACACGCCGTCCCCCGTTCGGGCGGGCAAGGTCATCAACTTCATCGACCGCTCCGTGGACAGCGATGGCACCGTGGACTCCTTCTCCTGGGACTTCGGTGACGGCGGCACCGCCACCGGCCGCAACGCGAGCCACGTGTTCTCGAACGGCGGCAACTTCACCGTCACCCTCACCGTGACGGACAACGAGGGAGGGCGCGGCGTGGTGACCCGGAACCTCGCCGTGGACGGCGCCGCCCCCCGGGCTGCCTTCGACGTGACCCCTCGCCTCGCCTCCACCTTCGACAGCTTCACCTTCATCGACCGCAGCAGCGACCTTGATGGCACCATCGTGAGCCGCCGCTGGGACTTCGGCGACGGCAACACCTCCACGAGCGCGGAAGCGGTTCACGCCTACGCGGACAACTGCATCTGCCTCGTGAATCTCACGGTCACGGACGACTCGGGGAAGACCGACTGGATCACGCGCCAGGTCACTGTGCTCAACCGGGCGCCCGACGGTGCCATCTCCGTCTCCTCCGTCTCGCCCTTCACGGGCAGCCTCGTGTACTTCAACGGCTCTGGCACGGACCGCGACGGCCGCATCGTGAGCTACCGCTGGGACTTCGGCGACGGCAACCTCAGCCTCGACCGCAACACCACCCACGTCTTCGGCCGCTCCGGCAATTACCGCATCACGCTCACGGTGACCGACGACGATGGCACCGCGGACAACACCGTGCTCACGCTCAACGTGCGCCGTGTACCCCCCAAGGCGAACTTCACCTACACCCCGTCCGTCCCCGTGCCCAACCAACCGGTTGTGTTCATGGATGCCTCCATCTACTCCCCGGAGTCGGTGCCCACGCGCTGGACCTGGGACTTCGGCAGCGGCTCCCCCGTCACGACCACCACGAACTCGGTCAGCCACACCTTCCCCGTTGCGGGCCTCTACACGGTGACGCTTACCGTGGTGGACGATGCAGGCATCTCGGGAACGATCACCCGCACGGTGCGGGTGAACTCCCCTCCCTTGCCCCTGTTCTCGTACTCCCCCGCTCAGCCGGAGCCCGGCACGCCTGTGCAGTTCACCGACTTCAGCCGCGACGACCTCTCCATCGTTTCCTGGGCGTGGTCCTTCGCAGGCGAAGGGTCGAGCAACCTCCAGAACCCCACCTTCGCCTTCTCCTCGACGGGGCCGAAAACGGTGACGCTCCGCGTCGTGGACAGCGATGGCGCCGCCGCTGAGCGCCGCATCACCATCAACGTCCAGAACAGCCCGCCTCGGGCCGCCTGGACCGTCGACCCCCTCACGCCGGTGCAGAACCGGCCCGCGCTCTTCATCGACCGCTCCACCGACCTTGGTGGCGTCATCGCGGGCTGGGCCTGGGACTTCGGGGACGGCGACCGCGCCGCCACCCGGAACGTGACCCACACCTACACCCAGCCGGGCCGCTACAACGTCATCCTCACCGCTTACGACCCGAGCGGCGCGGAGGGCACGAGCCTGCAGCCCCCGCTGCGCGTCGTGGCCGACCACCCCTACCGCATGTTCCTGCGCCCGATCCTTCCCGACGGTACCGCCGTGAACCTCACGGTGCCTGGCGTGGAGGTGCGTGTCCGGAACGTCTTCACCGGGCACCTGCTCTACCCCGGAGCCGGTGTGACGCTCCTCTCGAACGGCACGGCCTATGCCGAGTTCGGTGCCGAAAAGTGGGCGCCCGGTGACGGCTTCATCGTGACCGTCAACGTGCCCGACTACGGGGCGGACGGAAGCGCGGCAGGCGATTTCGTGACGCGCTTCAACCCCGTGAGCCTCGAGGTTCCCCTCAAGGCGCCCCTCCGCCTCTCCCTGTCCGTGGTGCCTCCCCAGAGCCGCGGCATCCTCGCCACCACCGCGGGCGGCAACCCCGCCGCCCAAGTGTTCACGGACCAGACGGAGACCGTGTACGTGCATGCTTGCGTCACCTGGCGCCCGGGCACCCCTGTGCGAAACGCCATCGTGACGGCCACCGTCACCTACACGGGCACCCGCGCTCGCGTGGGCCCCGCCGAGCCGGCCTACAACTTCGACCCCGTGATGCAGCGCCGGTCCCTCGACGCGACCACGGACGTCACCGGCTGCGTCCGCCTCATCGCGCCTGCGCCCCTTGTGGGCACGGACTCGGGCGACGGGCCCTACCTCCCCGGCTGGTACGAGGTCGATGGAGAGGCCACCCTCGGTACGAGCAGCCTCGCCACCTTCAACCCCTTCGAGACGCCGCCCGTCCGCTTCTTCGAGGACCCCGAGGGGGCATTCACGGCCGTCGGCCGTGGCATCCCCATCTAGGGGCCCGCGAAAGGTTATAGGGGCGGCGGCGCCTTGAGCGTCCAGGTGGTGCTGGGGCGTGCCGGAGACCAACGGGACCGTTGACGGCATCGACCGCTCCTTTGTGGAGCGCCTCGCGGAGCCCTTCCGCCACGTCCGCAGCTACTGCCGCGTCACCGTGGAGGGCCTCGAGAACGTTCCCGCCGGGAAGGCCGTGGTGGTGGCCAACCACACGGGGTGGACGGGGCTTGACCACGCCAACCTCTTCCTCACCCTGTACGACGACCTCGGGCGCGTCCTCCGGACCGCGGTGCATCCCACCTTTTTCCGGGTTCCGCTCGTGCGCGAGCTCGCGCCCCGTCTCGGCTTTTTCGAGGTGAGCGTGAAGCGCTCCATGGACATCCTGGACGAGGGGGGCCTCATCCTGTTCTTCCCCGAGGCCGAGGAGGGGAACTTCAAGTCCATCTTCAAGCGCTACGAGCTGCAGGCGTTCAAGCCGGGCTTTGCGCGCGTGGCGCTCGCGGCGAACGCGCCCGTGGTGCCCGTGGTCATTCTCGGGGGCGAGGAGGCGAACCCGAGCCTCGGGACGCTCCCCACGAAGGACCGGGTCGGCATCGACCTTCCGATTCCCGTGAACGTGGTCCCCTTCCCCGTGAAGTGGCGCATCAAGTTCATGAAGCCCGTCCACCCGGACAGCTACCTCGAGGGGGACGTGGTGGACCTCGATGTGGCGGCCCGGATGGCCGAGGACCTGCGGGCGCAGATGCAGGCGGAGCTCTACCGCCAACTGGAGAAGCGGGGCAACCCCTTCCTCTGAGGCGGGCCCCCGTCAGGACCACAGTTTCTTCGCGAGGGCCGCGACGTCCTGGGGTTTCGTGAGCCCCGCCTCCGTGAAGAGGCCGCCCGTGAGCCAGGAGGCGGGCGTCACGTCGAAGACGGGGTTCGCGAAGCGGACCCCCGGGAACTCTGCGGGGTCCGCGATCTCCTTGTGCTCGCGCTCCTCGATGGCGCGCGCCTCCCCCGTGGGGCTCGTGAGGTCCACCTTGTAGGTTTCACCCGCCACGTAGAAGGGCTTCCGGAACTCCTTCGCCATAAGCGCGAGACCGCTCGTGCCCACCTTGTTCACGACATCGCCGTTGGCCGCGATGGTGTCGCAGCCTGTGACGACGGCGTCCACGCGGCGGATGAAGCTCATGGCGGCATTGTCCACGATGAGGGTCACGTCCACGCCGCTCTCCGCGAGCTCCCGCGCCGTCTTGTGGCCCTGCCGCCAAGGGCGCGTCTCCAGGGCGAAGACGCGCGGGTTGCCGCCTTGGCGCCTCATCTCCTGGAAGACGCCGATGGCGGCGTGGCTATTGCAGATCGTGAGGAAGGTCCCTTCGCTCGGGAGCGCGCGGGCGCCCACGCGACCGAGCTCGGCCACGGCGGCCTTGCTGCGCTCCTCGAACTCGGCGGCGGCCTGCCTCAGGGCCGCGCGCTTCGCGTCGAGGCCTTGGACGGCGGCGACGCGGAGCTCGATGAAGGCGAGGCCGTTGTGGAGGCTCACCGCTGTGGGCCGCGTCTCCCCGAGGGCGCGGAGGGCCTCCTTGAAGCCGCGCGCGAAGGAGGCCTCGTCGCCGCCCCGGAAGGAGGCCTCCCAGGCGGCAAGGCCCCGGGCTGCGTGCCGGGCGATGCGGCCGGCGCCGTGGACGCGCATGGTGCGGATATCTTCCGCGTAGGTCGCGTAGCTCATGCCTCTTCGTGGCATCACTGCGCCCATAAACCCGTCGCCATCTGGGGGGCAGCGGCTCCGGGAGGGCTTAAAGGACGGCCACGAGGAGGTACACCACGAGGGGCAGGAGGAGGGTGGCGATGGCGCCGTACCGGTTGATCTCCCGGGTGTGGTCCCGATCCTTCCACCAGTCCTCGTCGATGGCGATAAGGGTGGTCACCACGAGGCTTCCGGCGAGGAAGGAGTAGACCGAGAGCATGATCTTGTCAAAGAGGATGAGCTGTGAGAGGGGCGGAAGGCTCACGATCTGGCTGATGTGGAACATGACGGCGCTGATGAGCATGCTCGTGCCGAGGGTGAGGCGCTGGGCGACCTTGCTCGGGTGGAACAGGAAGGAGAGGGCGCTCACCGCCATGAACGCGAAGGGCGGCAGGAAGGCCTTCAGGGTGGTGGAGGTGGCTTCCCGCGACAAGCTCACGGCGAACCGGTAGCGGTCGTAGGTCTCCTCGAAGGTGTAGGTGTGGTTGAGGGTCCCGATCTCAACGTCCCCCACTTGCCAACCGGCCACGCGGAAGCGCTCGTCGAGGCCGCTCCGTTCCCGGAGGGGAACGTACCGCAGGGCCCCCGCCTCGTTCACCGAGTCCTCGAACAGGATCTCGATCGTTTGCGTGTCGTAGGGGTAGTCCGAGAACTGCGGCTCGCTGTACAGGTTCGCCTGGATGCGGTACCACAGCTCCCGCATCCCGGTGGTGGCGTTCGTCTCGTCGAAGAGGCGGTCGCGGGCCGTAGCGCGACCGTTCATGAACTCGAACTTCTCGGGAGTGAACCCCTCCGGCGCCGCCGTCGCGTTCCACACAAACCACAGGTAGAAGTCGATGGTGTAGGTGCCGCGGTTGGCGTCGTAGTTCCCGAAATTGATGACGAGGAGCCCCACCTGCACCTCCGTGGGCGCATCCCCCTCGGCAGCGGCAGCCGGGGGAACGGTGAGGAGGGTGGCGGCGACGAGGACGGCGAGGGTGTGGGCGAGGGCGCGCACGGGCTCCGGACCTGCGGGGGAGGAAAAAAGCTTGGGGGCCCCGGGCCGCGCTACGTTTATATGAGGGGCCTCCATCGCGGAGGCGATGCTGCGCGGTCCTGCCCTCCGCCTCGGCGACGACCTCAACACCGATGTCATCATTCCCGCCCGGTTCATGCAGAACTGGGAGACCCTCGGGGACCACGTGTTCGAGGGCGAGAGCCCCGACCTCCCCAAGCGCGCGAAGGCGAGCAAGTTCGTGGTCGCGGGGAAGAACTTCGGGTGCGGCAGCAGCCGCGAGCAGGCCGTCATGGCCATCAAGCAGGCCGGCGTGCAGGTCGTGATCGCGAAGAGCTTCGCGCGCATCTTCTACCGCAACGCCATCAACCTTGCCCTCCCCATCCTCGAGGCCGACGCCACGGACCTGCCGGACGGCGCCGAGATCGAGGTGGACCTCGTCACGGGCAAAATCACTGAGGTGGCCACCGGCCGCGTCTTCCAGGGCAAGGGCCTGCCGCCTGAGGCGAAGGCCATCGTGGACGCGGGGGGCCTCATCGAGCACTTGAAGAAGCGCTTCGCGGCGGAAGGGAAGCCTGGTCCCTGAAGGGCCCGGTTAGTAGTCCTCGCGCGGGGGCCGGCGTTCCCGCGGAGGCGGGCTCGCCCGCTCCTTGTTGAGGGTCGCCGCCGCGCCGTACACCTCGGGGGCTTCGCTCTCGGGCTCCTCCCCCATCCCTTCGGGCGGGGGCGCCTCGCGGTTGTGGGCGAGGTCGGCGCTTGCGCCGTACACTTCGGCGCCCGGGACGGCTCCGGGCGGCATGATTTGCGCGGTCCTGGCCTGCTGCAGGTCCTGCTCAAGTTCGGGGGTGATGTCCACGGGCGGGAGTGCTGTCGGGTCCT
>Ga0247718_1000048_pt1 | contig 25044 bp, 18 predicted proteins | sample 21E_DmetaG_FD_189045 | JGI IMG/M metagenome (GOLD analysis project Ga0247718, IMG submission 189045) | Soil microbial communities from hillslope of Landscape Evolution Observatory, University of Arizona, Oracle, AZ, United States - 2-1-E_D | ecosystem: Engineered > Artificial ecosystem >...
CTCGCCCTCAAAGGCGAACGGCTTGGTCGCAAAACCGACTACCAGCGCCCCGGCTTCTTTGGCGGCTTGGGCAACGATATGCCCTGCGCCACTCCCGGTGCCACCTCCGGCGCCCAGAGTAATGAAGACCATATCTGCGCCCTCGACGGCTTTTTTAATGTCACCAATCGATTCACGGGCGGCTTTCTCTCCCATCGTAGGGTCAGCACCAGCACCAAGTCCCCGGGTCGTGTCGTCACCAATATGGATTTTGGTTTGTGCCTTTGAGTAGTGCAGGGCCTGGGAATCAGTATTAACGACAATGAACTCGACGCCCTGGACGCCCGATTCCACCATGCGGTTCACGGCCGCGCCACCCGCGCCACCGACACCAATAACTTTAATCCGTGCGAATGTTTCGATTGCTGGCGCTACCTGTGGCATGTTATCTAGATCCCTCGTTAATCAACATATGGGTGAGTATAGCATATGTGTTCACTGTTTTTCTGTATTGCACGTAAATGTTTTCAGCAAAATCACGGACACATAAAAAGTGTACTCTTTAGCGCTTAAAACGCTTAAACAGCCCGTCAACCAGCCGAAAGACATTAGCGTTCGGTTGGCCGCTGCCTTGCCCTTGCTGCCCAGGCAAAAGCATATCAAGCAACATCAGCCCGACGGCTGTCGTATAAGCCGGGTCAGCTACGGTGTCGATCAGGCCGCCGAGCGGCTGGAGGGAACCGATGCGGGCCGATAGCTGGAGTTTATCTTTGGCGAACTCATCGATGCCAGGTAACTTTGCCGTTCCGCCTACGAGTACGACGCCCCCCGGCAGCTTGCGTGAACGGTGTATCTTCTTAAGTTCCTTGTCGACGAGCTCAAGCAGATCTTCTACGCGGGCCTCAATAATGTTATTTACGCCGTAATCACCGGATTTATCAAACGCCTGGACCTTGCCTTCATGGGAAATTGCCGCGCTTCCAATCTTTGCCTTGGAGGCCAGTGCCCCATGCTCGGTCTTGATGCGTTCGGCGATGTCCAAGTCGGTCTTCAGGCCGATAGCGAGGTCGTTCGTAATATCGCGGCCGCCCATTGGCAGTACGGCAACATGTTGAACTTCACCGTCCTCGATAACGACCAGGTTGGTCGTACCGGCTCCGATATCAAGCAGCAGTGTCCCGGATTCTTTCTGCTGACGGTTGAGAACGGCTTCGGCACAAGCCAGGCTCGATACCGCATGATGGTTCGGGGTCACGCGCGACTTTTCAAGCACCATATCGAGGCTGCGCATGTTCGGCGTTGCCGCTGTAACGATATGAGTGTCTACTTCGAGCCTGATACCCTGCATACCAACCGGATCTTTGATGTTATCCTGGCCATCAAGACGGTAATTTTTAGCAAACACCTGAATAATTTCCCGGTTCGGCGGTAGCTGGACGATGGTCGCCGCCTCTTCAACGCGAAGCCTGTCATCAGCGGTGATTTCCCGGTTGGCCGCACTGATAGCTATTACGCCGCGGGAATTCATACCCGTAACATGGGCACCGTTCACATTCACGCTTGCACCTTGGAAGTGCACGCCGGATACCCGTTCCGCCTCTGTTATGGCATGTACCACAGCATCAATGACATCATCCACATGTGCCACGACACCCCGGCGCATACCGGTGTTAGGAGCTGATCCATGGCCGATGATCGATGGCCGCAGCGGATCATCCTGATTTTCCATGCCAATAACACAACGTACGGTACTCGTACCAATGTCTAGGCCAAAATAATGAGCGGATACCGCTTCTCGCATGCCCGCAGTATACCGCTTATACTCTTGCAACAGCAAGCTTATATTGTAGTCAGGATCTCGTAGCCGTCGTCGGTTATGAGGACAGTATGTTCAAAGTGAGCGGAGCGGGAGCCGTCGGCCGTGCGAACCGTCCATCCATCGTGGTCGATTGTTACCTTGTGAGTGCCTCTGGTAGCCATTGGTTCAATGGCAACTGTCATACCGGCCTCTAGTTCAACCCCCGTGCCCCTATGTCCGTAATTCGGAATATTCGGATCCTCGTGTAATTGATGTCCGACACCGTGGCCTACCAGATCACGCACGATACCATACTTACCCTTATCCAATACAGCCTGTACCGCGGCGGCGATATCACCGGTCTTTACGCCGTCAGATAATACGCCGATGCCAGCTTGCAGCGACCGCTCAGTAACGGTAACGAGATTTTTGTCGGCTTCCGAGCCGGTACCGGCAATCACGCTTATCGCGCTATCGGTGATCATGCCTTCATAGATGACACCAAAGTCCATGCTTACAATATCCCCGTCGGCTATAATGAGACTCTTGCTTGGAATACCGTGTACAACTTCTTCGTTCAGAGATACGCAGAGTACATCAGGGAATCCATAATACCCCAGGAATGCTGGTGTACCACCAGTTGCGCGTAGCTCACGTTTAGCGATGTCTGCTAACTGTTTCGTACTCATACCCGGTTGCACGGCTGCTTCCAACGTCCGTAATACGGTAGCTAACAATTTACCGCTCTGACGCATCAACTCAAGTTCTCTGGACGTTTTAATACGCGTCATCATCAGTAGCCAAGCACCTGCAGGATGTTTTTGTGCACCTCTGCGACCGTCTGTTCCCCGTCAATCTTATACACCTTGATACCGGCCTCCTTGAACTGCTCGAGGATCGGCACGATAGTTTCCTCGTACTCCCTGAAACGTTGCTCGATGGCCTCATGGTGGTCGTCCTGACGACCGCGGCTTAACAACCGTTCACGCACCACTTCTTTTGAGGCATCTATCTGGAATACTGCTGTTATATCGAGCAAGCCGGCTTTTTCCTGCGCGAGCAACCATTCGGCTTGATCCGGCGTCCGTGGGAAGCCGTCTAACACATACTCTTCGTCGGGGGGTAACAGTCCGAGGACCTTCTGTATAAGGGCAATCATTTCCTGATCGCTCAATAGCTCACCGGCCATCATTGCTTTTCGCCGATCACCAGCCACGAGCATACGCAAGAATTCACCTGTCGACAGCCACGGATAGCCCATGCGGTCGGCAAGCATGCGGCCCTGCATGCTTTTACCGGCTCCGGCGACTCCGGTAAAGATAATCATTTTAAGAGGCTCGCTTTCACTAACTGGGCGATTCTGGCGCCGTCCGCGGCACCGGCAGTTTTGGCTTTTACGGCGCCAATCACCTGCCCCATTGCCTGCGGCCCGGATGCACCGGTTTCCTTTATGACACCGTCTATGACAGCCTGGAGTTCTTCCTCACTCATCTGCGCCGGCAAGTACCGTTCTATGGCGGCCTTTTCAGTCAGCTCAGCTTGTGCGCGCTGCTCATTCCCGCCCTTTTCATATAAGTCCGCGCTTTCCTGGCGCTTTTTAGCTTCTTTGCCCAACAAATCTATCGTTTCCTGGTCGGATAAACCTTCGTCGCGTTTACCGTTTGCAACTTCGGCATAGAGAATGGCGCTTTTGATTCCCCGCAATGTGGTTGCCGTTTCTTTGTCACCGGCCAGCATGGCCTGCTTCAGATCCTGGTTGATTCGGTCTTTAATAGTGTTCACTAGGGTCAGTGTAGCAAATTACCCCGGTATTGACCAAAGAAAAGAGGAGCATTGCTGCTCCTCTGTTTCACTCTTAGCGACCGCCGCCGAGCTTCATCTTTTTCATCTTGGCGCTCTTGCGCTCACGACGGATGATAGCCTTTTCGCGCCGGTCTCGCTTGCTCATCGGCTTTTCGAAGTACTGAGACTGCTTAGCCACCGCAACGACACCAGCCTGCTGCACCTTACGCGTAAAACGACGGAGCAGGTTTTCGAGTGATTCTTTTGAATCCTTACGGGTTACTTGTATCATGGTGGGTTATTGTAGGGTAACAGGGATGGATTTGCAAGTCTAAGGTGTGGGGATGGACCTATACGGTCGGGCCTGTTCCAGTACCGCCTGCCTGTTGCTTTTTCTGGTTCATGCGTTGTGACTTCAACACTATGCTTTGCAATTCCTTGAAGATAGCGAAGTGCTTGTTAGTATGGTAGATCTTCGTATTGCCCTGGCGTTCAGAAATCAGAAAGCCGATTTTCTCAAGCCGCTTGAGTTCGCGTTGGATGTTTCCGGCGTCTTCCTTAATAAGTTTAGCCAGGCCACGGACATGCGTTTTAAAGTCCGGGTACTTGGCATATACCACTATGATTTTCCGTCTGACTCGTGAAGTTATAAATACGTCTAACATAAGCACCTATTGTTATTCAAACAACGTAAAGTATAGTCCAGCATGTAGGTTATGACAACCTTTTTTATGACAGCGCATATACTAAAGATATGCACTACTACGAAGTATGGGTAAGCAGCCAGCAGTACCATGGCAAAGAACCACTCACCTACGAGTGGAACCAGCCGCTGGTTCAAGGCCAGATCGTTATAGCGCCAATGCAGCGGAACAAGGTGTTGGGCGTGGTGAACCGGCAGGTCACAAAGCCGAAGTTCCCTACTAAAGCACTACTCCGCATTGTTGGTGAAAGGCCCTTACCCTCCCATCTGCTGAGCCTGTTCAACTGGCTGCAGGTCTACTACCCTGCACCCAGCGGGTTGATCCTCTCCTTGTTCTTACCAGCCGGCTTGCTGCAATCGCCGAAGAGTGAAAGCAAACAAGCCGCACCGCCCGTACAAAAGATCTCACCGCCGCCCCTTACTGACGAGCAGCGCCAGGCATTTGAAACGATCAACCGCACGAATGCCCAAACGGTACTTGTGCACGGCGATACGGGAACGGGTAAGACAAGGCTTTATATTGAGCTTGTGGCGGCCCAGCTCGCAAACGACAAGTCAGCTATCGTACTTACTCCGGAAATCGGCCTGACGCCACAGCTTGCCCAATCTCTGGTCGAAGCCTTCCCGGGCCAAGTCATGGTCCTCCATTCAACGCTTAGCCAAGCCGAGCGGCGCGACGAATGGCTGCGGGTATTGGCGGCGGACAAACCGGTAGTAATCGTTGGTCCGCGTTCCGCCCTGTTCAGCCCCGTCCGGAAACCCGGCATCATCATAATGGACGAGAGTCATGACAGCGCCTATAAACAGGAGCAGGCGCCTTATTACGCCACCACCAGGGTAGCTGCCAAGTTGTCTGCCCTGACAGATACCAAGCTCATTCTCGGCAGTGCCACACCGCTCATCACCGACTATTATGCGCTTGAAGCCAAGGGCCTGCCTATTGTCCGACTGCGCAAACCGGCGCTTACTACGGTTCAGGAGCCATCTGTTAAAGTGGTTAGCTTGCGCGACCGCGATCAGTTCTCGCGCTCTGCCTGGCTCTCCGACCCTTTGTTAGCAGCACTTACAAACAACCTGGATAGTGGCGCGCAGTCGCTCGTATTTTTGAACCGGCGCGGTACCGCCCGTCTTATCCTTTGCCAGTCCTGCGGTTGGCAGTCGAGCTGTCCCCGTTGTGACCTGCCGCTGACGTATCACGGTGATGAACACCGGCTGCGTTGCCATACCTGTGGGTTTACCGACTCCACCCCGGTATCATGCCCGGACTGCGGCTCTTCGGACATCCTCTTCAAGACCATAGGCACCAAAACGCTCGTGGAAGAACTGCAGCGTCATTTCTCCACCGCCCGAATCCGCCGGTTCGACAGCGACACCGGCAAAGCCGACCGCCTGGAGGCAAACTACGAGGCCATAAGGGACGGTGACGTCGACATCCTGGTCGGCACGCAGATGCTCAGCAAGGGTCTGGACCTGCCGAAGCTTCAACTCGTTGGCGTAGTAATGGCCGATACGAGTCTCAATTTCCCTGATTTTACCGCCGAAGAACGCACCTTCCAGATGCTCACACAGGTAATGGGCCGGGTCGGACGCGGCCACCAGCTCACGAGTTCCGTTATTATCCAGACCTATCATCCCGACAGTACGGTCATCCGGTCCGCCATCCAGAAAGACTATGAGCAGTTCTACCAGCAGCAACTCATGGAGCGCAAACTCTATAACTTCCCCCCGTTCACCTACATCCTCAAACTGTCCTGTGCCCGCGCGTCGCGAGCTAGCGCCCAGAAGGCTGCCCAGCAATTAGCCGATAAGTTGGCAGCCAACACGGCAATCACCATCGTCGGCCCCGGCCCGGCATTTTTAGAAAAACGCCAAGACAAATACCACTGGCAAATCATCGTCCGCTCCAAAGGCCGACAGGCACTGCTTGATGTCATTACCGGTTTACCCGCCAACTGGTCATATGACATAGATCCCGCCCATCTCCTGTAAGTGACGTGCTGCTTACATCAATAAACGTCGTTTTACGGATTGGGAAGAGCAGCCGGAAGACGAATTTATTTCGTCTTACCGCGCGATGAGAAACCCAAGCCGGAGGTTCCCTTCAGCAAACTGAAGGGCCGCGCATGGGTGTCTCATTTGTGTCTGTTATACTAGTCAAAATATGGCATCAAAAGAAGAAATCATCACCCTACCAAACGACCACTTACGCGAACGCTCCAAAAAAGTCGGTGTAATCACCGACGCTATCAAACAGCTCATCAATGAAATGGAAGCTGCCACCCTAGACTGGGAAGACTCCAGGGAACATGAAGTAGGCGTGGCATTGGCCGCCATACAGATTGACCGGCCCTTGCGCGTCGTAGTAATCCGGAACAACTTTGACGATAAGTCAGACCGCACTTTCAATGCGCTCATCAACCCTGAAATCACCAAATATGAAGGTAAGGTAGAAGAAGACTACGAGGGCTGTCTCAGTATCCGTGACGTCTACGGCAAGGTGCCCAGACACTCAAAGGTACGCGTCAAGGCCCTTGACGCCGATGGCAAACCGGTACGCCTAACAGCCGAAGGCTTCATGGCCCGCGTGCTCCAACACGAAATCGACCACACCAACGGTATCGTATTCATCGACCACATCCGTGACCAACCAGACGCGTTTTTCCGCCTCGGTGACGACGGACACTTAAGTCAACTGTCATACGATGAAGATATCAAAGCCAACGAAGCCCTTTGGCCGGAATAAGTATGGAGCCGCTGGTATTTTTTGGAAGCGGCCCGGTTGCCGCGAAATCCCTCGAACTGCTTGCTGGTACGTTTGAGATAGAGGCAGTCATTACCAAGCCTCAGCCGGCTCACCATAAGGAGCCCTTCCCCGTCTTGGCTATCTGCGAACGCCTCGGCCTCAAGACCTTTAAACCCTATGGCAAAACCGAGCTGTCAGAGCTATTTAAAATCAGGCCAGTTAAGAGCCGCCTGGGCGTAGTGATTGATTACGGTTTCATTATCAACCAGGATGTTATCGATTATTTTCCGTTAGGTATCATCAACAGCCATTTCAGCCTGTTGCCTGAGTGGCGCGGAGCCGACCCGATTACCTTTGCCATCCTTTCCGGACAGAAAGAAACCGGAGTAAGCCTGATGCTTATCACTGCAGGTATGGATGAGGGGCCGCTTTTGGCACAAGTACCGTACGAGATCCCTCCTGACATGACTACCCCCCGACTCACCGAAGAACTTATCACCTTAAGTGACTGGTCGCTTAAAAAAGTTTTACCGCTCTATGTAAACAATGAAACCAAGCCAGCACCCCAAGAACTAGTTGCCTTGCCCGGTCATAAAGAAATCTCGTACTCGCGTAAGCTCACCAAAGAAGACGGCATCCTGGATTTTAGCAAGCCAGCGCAGCAGCTGGAACGCGAGATCCGTGCTTTCATCGAGTGGCCGAAGAGCCGGATGGTCCTCAGTGGCAAGGATATCGTCGTTACAAGAGCGCATGTCATTCCTGAATCCTATCCGCCTGGTGAGATACACGTAAAGGATAAGCAGATTATCGTCGGTTGCGGCACCGATTCGTTATCACTTGATGAGATAAAACCAGCCGGGAAAAACACAATGACCGCAGCTGCATTCCTCGCCGGTTATCGTAACCTTATAGATGCAAACTAAATAAGGATTTACTCCTCATTTAGTTTTTCCGCTTTTCGGGAAGAGCAGCGAAGCGATGAGAAACCCTGGCCTGAGGGTCCCCAAATTTATTTGGGGCCGCGTAAGGGTGTCTCATTTTTACTATTGCTTCGAGGCTTCGACAATCTGGGCGGCGCTCGCTTTAATCTCATTCTTGAGCGTTTCAAGCTCGCTCGCCACGACGTCCTTGTAGTTCGGGAAGTTCGTCTCAAGCCACTTTAGCGCGCCGGCTTCGTCCTGGCGGTCAATGAAGGCTTCAAACTCGTCCAGTTGCTCGTTAGTCATCTGTTCGGCGAGCTTCATGCCGACCCGCATTTCAAGCGTTTCATAGATATGCGCGAGCATGCGATTCTTTTCTTCGACCGGCAGGCTGCCAAGGCCGAGTTCTTCAAGTAAAGTGTTGTCCAGTTTAAACATGTCTTTATTCCTTTATAGTTCTATTGTAGCACTAGGCCGCTTTACCAATCGAGCGAAGATATTCTTCCAGTTCAGCACGGGCGGCCGGATTGAGTTCAAAGACACCTGACTGTGAAATACGAACGTCTGTACCTTCTGTATATGTACCCGGAGAGCCGGCTATTTGGTCTTTCATCTGAGAGAATGCTTCATGGGCCTGGGCATCAGTAAGGCCGTACTGTTGCTGAAGGGCGTCTTCAAAACCTTTGCCTTGCGGCACTTCCAGACCTGATGGGATTGCTGGCTCTAGAGGAGGAGCCGCTTCAACAGCTGGGCTTGGAGCAGTTTCCGCAGGAACAGCGGAGACATCCCCCACTGCACCTTCCGCACCGTCACCGATACCAGGCAGGAAGTCGAGATTTCCCTGCTTATAAGCGACCGTTGCTAGACCAGCGACCAAGACAGCACCTGCCGCTGCGGCAATGATTTTTACGCGTCGTTTTTCGCTTTGGTCAAGATGCTCGGTCTTACTCCGGACGTAATCAGCCGGACGCATAGCCATGAACTGCCCGAGTTCGGCCTTGGCGTTGCTCCAAATCCGCTTCAGGCGGGATTTAATACCAGCTTCACTCGGATCATTGAGAGGTTCGACTTTCGTCTGTTCTACATCGGGGGATGCTTCTAGGGCTGGTGCAGCTTCCCGGCTGGCTTCGTCCGCGCCAAAATCAACCTGATTAGCCTGTAGCTCTGCTTGGTCGGCGGCAGCTAATATAGCTCGCTCAACCGCTTCAGGATCATCGTAATCGATTTCAGCGGCTGCATCGTTAACAATATCAGTATTAGCGTTCGCTGTTTCAGTGGCCACCGGACGCGGGCCCTGTTCATCATTTTCGACACCATAATACTTTTGGACGTCGGAGAGGCTTATATGCTTTTTCTTACCAGTTTCAGCATCAATGGCGTAGGCGTGGTAGGCACCATTCTTATAAACTTTGCCTGAAAAGCCTGCAATCTGTGTATCCTTCAGGGGGCTATAGTTCATTGGCGTCGTTTCGTCCTGGGGTTCAGAATCATTCTTTTCTGCGCTTGAGAATGGCAAGTCAACCGAACCACTACGCGGCGCCGTTTCCCGGCTCGGAGTTTCGGCAAGAGGCGCATCAGAAAATGTAAGTTCTGTTGATGGACCGCTTCGTTGGGCAGGAATATGCTCTGGGGCTGCCGCGAGATCGTCGTTAACTACAAGCCGTAAATGACGTTCCTGTTCTTGGGTTGGTTGTGGTGAGGCTTCCATAATTTCTAAACTATCCTTGTTTTTGTTTTATGTTGTTTTTAGATGATTAGATTTAAGCATAAACATGCAAAAATGTCAATACTTATTAAGGTCTGACTCTGTGAGGCTATCTAGTTAAGAGTATTACCGTAGCGGCGGCAAGCATGACCATGGCCGTCCAAAAGCCGTTTTTGGCGGCTTGGTGGTACGGATTAGTCATCTGCTGGTCCTGGCTCTTGGCGGCAGCCTTGGCCAGTTTTTTACGCTCCGCGGCCGTCAGTGCCGCGTGTTCCAGCTTTTGGGCCGCCACAATCCCGACTGAGGTTGCACCGCCGACCATGGAGACAGCCTGTTTATCGTCCTTAATCTCATGGCGGCGTTCATACAGTTTTTCAATCGGTTTATCTTCTTCGGCGGCGGCCACAACCTGCTCAAACACGACCCGCTCGGGTTGGCGATCCGTTAGCGCAGCTTTTTTCAACCCTGTCTCGTGCTCTGTCCGGGTTATATTGTCTGCCGGCAGCTTTTCCACTTCCTGACGTTCAATCCTGACAGCAGGACGTCCTGCCTCGGGCGCGGGCCTGGCTTCATACATTTGGGTAGGTAGGCCGGTTTCTGGCGCTAAAGGGTTTTGGCGTATCTCAGGACTTGCTAACGGACGAGGTTGCGTAGCAGCAGTGCGTTCGGCACGCGCCACCCGCCTTTCCAGCCGTTTGTCCGCCCGGCGGCGGCCCAGGCTTTCAAGTAGCACGAGTCCTGAGGCTAAGCCTGCTTTCCGTTCGGTTTGTTCGACTCTGCGTTCAAGCCTTGGCACATCCGTATCCGGGGACACACTGGAAGGTGCGGTTTTTGACTCAATTATGACCGGCGGCAGGTCATAGTTATGGGTGTGGCGGTGTTCCGGTGCAACAGGTGCAATGGATTCTTGTTCAATGCGGGGAGTTGGCGTATGCTGCCGCTCAACCACCGGCACGGTATTGTGTTCAGGCGTAGGAATGGGACTTATTTCCGTAGGGAGCTCTAGGTCAGACTGTTCCGCGTTAACTTGATCAGGCTCAGCCCGTACTTCAGAGAGTCCAGGCTTTTCTTTACGCTCAAATATGGCTGGCAGATCGAACTCTTCCCTGTCCGGTCTTGATTTCACCGGTTCGGGCGCGGCTATGTTATTGAACAGCTTGCCCCAGAAACGCCGCCATCGTTTTGAAGGCTTGTCTTTTTCTTTCTCATCATCTTCTTCCCCCTGTTCCGACTCATGCTTACGGCTTAAGAACCGCGCTAAAAACTCGCTGCCGGCGGCAGCTTCAGGGACAGGGGGATTGAATCCGGCTTCTGGTTCACCGGGCTTAGGAGACTCCATAACGGAGGTGAATTATACAATTTTTATAAAGATCTTGCAATAGTTTCACGGGTGAAGAGTTCGATGTGATCACCCTCTTGCAAGTCAACACGCCCGGCAGTCTTAAGGCTGAGGCCGCACATTTCGCCTTCAAAGACTTCTTTGGCCTCTTGGGGGCCGCGCTTCAGACCGGTTACTTCAACTTCGGCGATCTTCTCGCCGTCACGCATGACATTTGCCAAGGTATTGCTGGTAAGTTTACCCTTCGTGACTTCCCCGCCACAGATAATATCGGTTTTGGAAGTCTTGAAGATGCCGCGGACTACGAGCCGGCCAAGTTCGGTCTCGACAATTTCCGGGGCGAGCCGCTGGGTCAGCTCAACTTTGACGTCGTCTATAAGCTCATAGATGATGCGATACAAGCGGACGCTCACCTTATCGCGCGATGCAAGTTGTTTGATATTGTTCGGCATGTCCACGCTAAAACCGTAGATGACCGCGCCACTGGTGTGGGCCATATGGATATCGTTTTCAGTAACCGCACCGACACCGGTACCGACGACACGCACCGCGACCTCATCGGTATCAAGGGCTTTCAGACTGTCAATGACCGAGGTGAGCGAACCCTGGACATCGGCTTTGATGATGATATTGAATTCGTTGACCTGGTTACTCCGGTTAATCATACGGATAAGCTCAGTGCTGTTCATATCGAGACGGCCAGCCCCACCCTGCTTCTCTGCGGCCTGGGCGGCTGCCTGGGCGCGGGCTGCCTTCTCGTCTTTGACCACCGTGAACTCATCGCCAAACTCCGGCAATTGCTTAAAACCGGTAATTACGACGGGGGTGGAAGGCGTAGCCTCCTTGATGACTTCCCCACTGGTCATCTCTAGGTTACGAATGCGGGCATAGGTGCCGCCAGCGACAATGAAGTCGCCGGGGTTCAGACGGCCAGCCTCAACAAGCGCTTCAGCAATCGGACCGCGGCCCTTTTCCATGTGTGCTTCGATGATAAGCCCACCGGCAGGAACGTCCAGGTCGGCCTTGAGGTCTTCCACGTCGGCGACCAGCAGAATCATATCAAGTAGCTCCGGGATACCCTGCTTGGTGATGGCGGAAACCGGCACGATAACGGTGTCGCCGCCCCACTCTTCCGGCATAAGGTTGTTTTCAGCGAGCTGCTGCTTCAGGCGGTCTAAGTTGGCACCTTCTTTGTCAATCTTATTGGCAGCAATAATCATGCGGGCATTCGCCTTGCGGGCAAAGCGGATGGCTTCGAGCGTCTGCGGTTTAATGCCGTCATCGGCTGCAACTACGATTACCGCGACATCAGTCAACTGGGCGCCATGCTCGCGCAAAGCAGCGAATGCTTCATGGCCTGGCGTATCCAGGAACGTAATCCGGCGCTCGCCATGCGTTATCTGATAGGCGGCGATGTGCTGGGTGATGCCGCCGGCTTCGCCCTTGACCACGCTGGCCCCGCGGATAGCATCCAGCAGACTCGTCTTGCCGTGGTCGACATGGCCCATCACGGCGACTACCGGCGGCCGGGTGATACCCGCATCACTAACGACGCGTCTCTCACGGGCGGTAGCCTCGGCGGCTTCCTTTTTCTTGAGTTCAATGTCGAGCCCGAGCTCCCCAACGATGATTTCGGCGGTATCGAAGTCAATGCGCTCATTGACGGTGGCCATAACCCCATTCTTCATGAGTTCGGTAATAAGTTTTGTGACCGGCAGCGTTAACTTTTCTGCCAGGTTACCCACGGTGATCATGTCTTCGATTTCAATTGTAGTAGCCACGTGGTTATCCTTTCTGGCAGGCTGCCGGTTAGTGTTTTACATCTTACTTAGCGTCTTTGAGACTAAGTGCGATCTTGCGGCCATCAGTGTCGATGTCGAGCACTTTGAACTGCTTCTTTTCGTTGAGCTGGAATACCTTCTCAGGGTCAACGCCCTCGTCATCGCTCATTTCTGAGACGTGAACAAGCGCTTCGACTGCCGGGCTTAGCTGCACGAATGCCCCGAAGGGGGTGATTCGCGTAACTTTACCTTCAACGGTGTCACCCTTATTGAAAGCTTTGACTTCTTTCAGCCATGGGTCTTCTTGCATCTGCTTGAGGCTTAATGACAGGCGGTCTTTGTCGATAGCTATGATCTTGGCTTCAACCGTCTGTCCGGTCTTCACATAGTCGCGTGGGTCTTCGACCCGTTCCCAGGAAATTTCGGAAATGTGAATGAGGCCTTCGATGCCGTCAACATTAACGAATGCACCGAAGTCAATGACACCGGTAACAACGCCTTCGACGCTGTCGCCAACCTTAAGCTTGGCAAAGCGCTGGGCCATATCATCCTTAACGGCTTCCTTCTCGGAGAAGATAAGCTTGTTGTCCTTGCGTGAAATATCAAGGATACGAACACGCAGCTGCTTGCTGGTAAGCTGGTTCAGCTTCTGCAGAATTTCATCTTTGTCAGCACCTGATACGCGAGGGTAATGACCGGCAGCCAGCTGAGAGACTGGCAAGAAGCCGCGAATGCCTTCGAGCTCCACGAGCAAACCGCCACGGTTGGCATCATATGGGGTAATCTCGATGATTTCCTGCTCCTCAAACGAACGCTGGAGTTCGTCCCAGCCGCGGTCTTTGGCAGCACGGCGCATACTCAGCAGCGCGTGACCTTCATCGAGCTCAGGGTCGACGACGCTCACCGTAACGGCTTGGCCCTCTTCAAGGGTCTGACCATGACCGATTTCGCGGCGCATCACCACGCCGACACCGTTGGCGCCGAGGTCGATCCAGACTTCGTGCTTACGCACGTTGCTGACCACACCTTCGATGACATCTCCGGTTTTTAATTGCTTGATATCGTTGGACGCTAGCAACTCGTCCATTGTTAGGCTAGATTTTGACATGTATTACATGCCTCCTTATGAATGTATTTCCGCCACAGAATAGAGAGGATACCTCACTGGTACTATGGACAGTTACAGAGTAGTATATCTGTTTTCATCTGATACGTAAAGATAGTACTCAGGGGCGGTAGTTGCTACACTAGGGGCATGTATTTGGCTGTCGACATGGGAGGAACAAAAACGCTGCTGGCAGCTTTTTCTCTAACCGGAGAGGTACTTGAACAGTATAAGTTTCCAACCCCAGAGACGTACGAGCAGTTCCTTGTAGAGCTAGAGAAGGCTTTTAAGAATCTCAAACAGCAGGAATTTGTGCGCTGCGCTTACGCGGTACCGGGCAAGGTTGACCGTAAAAATGGTTACGCCATCGCGTTCGGCAACCGGCCATGGACCGACCTGCCTATCGAAGTAGACGTTGAGAAAATTGTAAAATGTCCCGTGATTCTAGAGAACGATGCCAATCTTGCCGGGTTGTCAGAGGCACTGCTTATCAAGGATACGTATCGTAAAGTCTTGTACGTTACCATTAGCACCGGGATTGGGGGCGGGCTCGTCATTGACGGACAGCTGGCGCCCGATTTCCTTGACGCAGAGATTGGACAAACACTCCTGGAGCATGATAATCGCTTACAGCGCTGGGAGGATTTTGCGTCAGGACGGGCAATGTTTGAGAAATACGGCAAGAAAGCCAGCGATATCGAGGATCCTCAAATCTGGTACGTGGTGGCACGCAATATCGCCATTGGACTCATCAATGCAATTGCAACCCTCACCCCTGACGCCATCGTACTTGGCGGCGGCGTCGGCACGTATTTACCAAAGTTTTATGACCGGCTAATCGAAGACCTGAAAATATACGAACTCCCACTTCTCACCATTCCTCCTATTCTGCAGGCACAACGTCCTGAAGAAGCAGTTATCTACGGCGCATACGAACTTGCAAAGGCCCATCATGGAACAAACGCTTCGTAAGCTGGAGTCGCTGTTTCCGGCGGTAACTTTCAAACACGGCACTACCTTTTGCTGGTCGCCAAAAATTCAGGAAATTTGTTACAGCACTTCGGGGTCAGACGAAGCAAACATATGGGCGCTCCTGCATGAGACCGGACATGCCGCCCACGGCCACCGCTCATTCGCGTCGGACTTCGAACTTCTCTTAATGGAAGTTGCAGCCTGGGAGAAAGCCCAGGAGATTGCCACCCATCTCGGCCTACTCATAAGTACCGATCATATACAGGACTGCCTTGATACCTACCGTGATTGGCTGCACCAGCGCAGCACCTGCCCGACTTGCAGCAGCACTAGTTTTCAGCATTCGTCGGACACGTACCGTTGTCATAATTGCAGCAGTGAGTGGCATGTCAGTTCCTCACGATTCTGCCGGGCCTACCGCCGACGTAAGCTCAATAACAGGGATAAACGGTTAGCCCCCAAGCCGGCGGCCACGTTTATATAGCCTAGGTTTTATTTCCTTATGGCAAGTAAACCTGACTTATACCTTCAGACGGAACGTAGTAATTGAAGCATCACGATATTTGCTGATATACTTCAGAAAATAAACAAAAGGACCGCATTTACAGCGGTCCTTTTGAATTTCAAGTATTTTATACTTAAGCGTCTTTTTTAGAACGACGTGAAATACGTCCGCCCTTAGCGCCAGCTAAACGAGCAAGCTCGCGGTTAGCGTAGAAGCCGCCGGTGTGGCCCTTCTTGCCGCCCATGGCACCGATGCGAGCGTAAAAGTCCGCGCCGTACTTGTTCTTGTTTGTGCTAGCAGCAGCTTTGCCGCCGTCTTTTGTTCCTGCCATTTTAATCTCCCCTTTGCGTGCTATTTTAGATGGTCTATCTTGGGCGAATTCCTGCCTACAGTTTGTCACCGTACTTTAAAGTACACTTCCAAACTGTTCCTCGGTCATCCCAACCTAGCCTCATCTAAAAAACACTTATCTGTTGTTAATTGACTTGGCTTGTCTCCCCCGATGAAACAAAAAAGAGGCTTCTCGCAATTACTTGCGTGAACCCTCTCTTCATGTTTCTTCTTTCGAAGATAATTACATAGTATCACACTATTGCTTATATGTCAACAAGCTTTTGCTTGTTACTGGGCAATGAAGTACGCGTAAGAGTAAGTAGTAGTAGCAGAAGCCGCATTGCCCGTACCCAAGGAGAAGCCGCCAGTCGTGGAAGTAAAGTAGTACCGCAGATTTGATGCGTTGGCACTCATAGGCGTCAGCATCACTCGCGGAGCAACGCCATATGCCCCCGCAAAGGTGACGTTCGCAAGTATTCCTGCGGTACAGCTGCCTAATGCCTGTATGGCATTAGTCGTGACAGTAATCGTTCCACTTACGTCATTCCCGCTGATTGATACGCTCGGTGTACCAGAACCACCACAGTCGGCACTAGCACCTGATACGATTGTAGGGGTTATGCCGCTTGTAAGGAGCTTTCCATTCAAAAGAACGTTACCGTTTGTGGTCAATGTACCGTTGACAGTAACCGCCTGCGTAACCATGTTGCCATTGCTGTTGACTCTTACGAGGATGGCATTTGCGGAATCTCTTATCTGTAGTAGGTCGGCAGACTGGGACGCTGCCCCGCGTACGATCAGGCCGATATCTGTAGCGGCTGTCGGGGCGATCTGGAGACGCGCCCCTAAGTCGCTGACGCCAAGGCCAAGGTTGCCATTCTCGTATAATCGCATCTTCTCCGTACCGGCAGTCTGGAAGATCATATCATCCGCACCAACGGTAGCCTGGGTCTGTAGTATCATCGTACCGTTACTTCTGAATGTCGGTGCCGAGACGAATTGCGTGAATGATGCCCTCCCTTCAACATCCAGTGTAAGCGTACCCAAGCCGCTGTTCATCAAGAAATAGCTCGTGTCACTCTCGTTGTTCAGATCCAGTGTCATGTTGTTGGTGGACTTGATAGTCGTTGCATTTAGGTTAATGGCATTTGAGCCGGATGTCAGCGTCAGGTCATTACTACCCGAGGAGCTTAAGGTAGTAGCTCCGGTGCTTGTATAAAGCGGACTGCTGACGCTGGTTGCGAAAGTTACCGCTGCATTTGTGGAAATAGCATTACACGTACCCCCGGATCCTAAGGTTACCGTGTTCCCGCCCCCGCTCAGATTACCCGTACCGCTCGCACAAGTCAGTTGTACGCTCCCCTGGACGGCGGTGTTAACGGCCGATCCGTATAGCACGGATATGCCAGGCGTGCTTCCTTCGCCGCTATTCCCTGAGGTTGAAAGACCGGTCAGCGTACCGAGACGACTGATATACTCACCAGTCGTGTCAGCCCCCAATGCCACCGCGTCAGCAGAGATAGTTACGGCGCCACTACTAGTAACCGTCAGATCTCCGCTCAAAGTAACAAAAGTGGGAACACCACTGCTGTTTGCGATCAGCACCTGCCCGGCAGTTCCTGCAGCACTAACCTGAAGACTCCCCGTTCCATTACCATATACCACACCATTCGTCGTGATATTGCTCAATCCCGTACCGCCGCGCGCTACGGCAAGCGTACCCGTCCAGCCAAGCGTATGCGTAGAGCCGCTGGAACTAATGATAATATTTGTGTCATTCGCGAATGACTGGATGTTCGTCGTCAGCCCGTTCAGGCTACCCAGTTTCTCAAGATCCAATTCATTTAAAGCAGCCTGGACATCCGTTGCGGCTATATTACCCTGAGGGGTATTCGTAACCTGTATGGCGGTATAGTCTCCGGACTGAGCCGTTACGCCACCGGTTCTCCCGAATACCGAAGTGACAGGAGAACCAGAACTGATCCGCTCCCACCTTGTACCGTTATGGATAACGAAGTCTCCTGGGACATACGTAGTGCTTCCGCTACCCAGGTTAGCCGTACCGCCCACGGTGACCACATACAGATGCCCCTTGGTGCCTGTCAGGTCATTCAGAAGCGGGGTGTTGAGGTTCGCGTTCCAGGTACCTTGATACATCAGCGAACCATCGATACCCTGCAGCCAGTCTTCACGGGAGATCTTTTTAACGAGTCCGCTACTGGCCTCATATACTGCCAAGAGATCGTTCGAGCTGTTACCGCTTTTTGATGGAAGGCCGTTTATATCAAGGCTCAGCGTTCTGTCTACCGACAGGTTGCCGCCACCGATCAGGCCGGAACCGGCAGGAGTCAGGATGCTCCTGGTATCAAGGATCAGCATTCCACTCGCGTTCGGAAGTGTTACCGTATTGTTCATGGTCGGGTTGGTTACGGCTAGCACGGTGGCAAATGAATCATCAGTGCTTCCCTGGAATATAAGCGGACTGCCGCCTAGTAACTGCGCCGTGACCGTAAGTCTGTTCGTCGAAGTCGTACCAAGGGAGATGTTCCCAGCAATAGATGCACCGCCACTAGAGACAGTAAGTCCAGTCAGGCCGCTTAATGTCCCGGTGACAGTGCTGTTTCCCGTGACCGAAATACCACTGCTCGTTATGGTGAGGCCCGTGAAGGTCGGGGTATCCGTGATGCTAATCGCACCACAACTTCCACCGGTTCCTAGTGTTATGGTGTTGCCCGCTCCGTTCAGATTGCCCGCTCCATTCGCACAGGTTATCTGAGTATTCCCTTGCACTGCCGAACCCGCCGACGAACCGTACAACACTGCCAGGCTCGTACTACCACCAAGTGACACCGTACCGCCCCCGGACAGCCCCGTACCGGCTGTGATTCCTACCGAACTATTCTGAAGTTTTGCATTCGTTATAGATCCTGAGTTTACGACTAAACCGCCCGCGAACGACCCGGCGATATCCCCAGCAGCCGGAGTTTCTGACGCGTTTACATATATCGGATCAAGGGTACTGGCATAAAAACTGTTAGTAAGAATAAGGCCGCTCGGACCCACGAAGGCGTATTGGGCATGTGCTCCGCTCGGTACTGCTACCACGACGGTGGCATCAAACTCCCCTCGCTCAAAGAAGAAGCCTCCTGCTTCCAGCATACGGACTCGCTCTACCCCGGCAGTTATGAACACTATGTCATCGGTACCGACGGTAGCTTGAGTTTCAAATACCATCCCGCCATTGCTGGTATGATAAGGAGTAGTGATACTGGCAAAAGAGGGGTTGTTAGAGATGGAGATGCTGTTGCATGTCCCACCCGCCCCGACAGTTAATACATTGCCGCCGCCGCTTAGATTGCCCGTACCGCCCGCACAGGTTATCTGGGTGTTGCCCTGGACGGCCGTCCCCGCACTAGAACCATACTGCACGGACAAAGTAGTTGATGAGCCGAGGGATACACTGCCCCCGCCTGCCAGCCCCGTGCCTGCGGTGACGCTGAGGCTTGAGTTTTGGAGCGCAGCGTTAGTCAAAGTAGTCGTACCGGCTGTAATAAGTCTTCCTTGTGCATCTACATTGAATGTTGCAACGGCACTGTTCGAGCCATACGAACCGCTTGCTATTCCCGTGTTGGACAGATTCAAGGTTAGGCTTCCTCCCGCACCGACACTTACCGATCCGCCGCCTGTCAAGCCGGTCCCTGCGGTAAGGTTAATCTGAGTATTACCCTGTGCGGCCGTCCCAGATGCCGCTCCGTACAATACCGAAAGCTGTGGTATCCAACCTTCACCAACCACCCCCACCACTGACAACCCCGTGCCAGCCGAAACACCGGCGATATAATCGCCCACCGTGTCGGTGCCGAGTACAATCGGACCAGTTTCTATGCTGAGGGTATCGCATACCCAGGCCGAGCCGTTCCATACGAGCAACTCGGACACATCGCATGCGGCTGTAAGACCGATCCCGTCCGCTCCCCGCATAAGGCCACCACGGCTCGCAATCTTAACCTCAGCTTTATTGTTAATAATTTCTGTACTCAAACCGGTATCTACCCGTAACGCCACCGTACTCGTAGAACCTCCCCCAAGTAAGCCCGCCCCAGCCACTAACTGGTTTATGCCATTAGAACCTGATCCGCCGCCATCCAGTCCCCGAGGACCCTGCGGGCCGGAAACACCCCGCTCTCCTTGAGGCCCTGTATCACCTTTTGATCCCTGTGCACCCTGTAGCATTGCGTTAACTTCCGGTGAAAGCTGGGAAAGAGTAATAGAACCCGCCGGAACAGATACGACTTCAATCTGCCGCGCAGAATCTGCGCGGTCCCTTCGTTCAGCGGTCTGATTAAGCTCTAATGTGTCCCGTAAAATAGATACATAGCCTACTCCTAGACCAAATAGAACGAAAATGCCTGTAACGACATACGTCCTGCCCCTCATATCCACTTCTACCCCTGTTAAAACAATGTTTGTTGTTTTTAGCTTTCAGTGCAACGACTGTTCCGTCGCTAACACCTCTCGCATAAAGCTTAGATTTAATGGTACTTCAGTTTAAGTAATAACTCAAATACCACATTACCTGCCACAACAGCCAGAATAAAATTATATCTAGTTATTTTTACATCGAACATTGTATCTAAGCGCTGTTTTAACAGATTAGAAATACCTCTTTCTCTACTAAAGAACTTTAAATTTATATACTATATAACATATTTTTTTATGACTTTTCCACACTTTCCACAGTTGTGCGGACCATAATTAAGTAATCAGGCCGGGCATTAAAGTAAAAGTTAAAGTATTACCTTACACACTTCGCATTCATAATTTTGCTAAAAGAAAAAGGACCTCCTATTCGGAAGTCCTTTTTATAATTCGGCACCGTGAATGCACCCCATGAAACAGGTTTCACGGGGACCCCGCTTCTCCCAAGGTCCCTGGTAAAATAGCACGAAAATAGAAAAAGGACCTCCTATTCGGAAGTCCTTTTTATAATTCGGCACCGTGCTATTTTCCCAGGGGTGAACCCCAAGTATTGTAACCGCAGCGAGGCTTAACTTCTGTGTTCGGCATGGGAACAGGTGTTTCCCTCGCGCCATGGGCACCGATGTGTGGCATACCACTAAATCCCTCAAAAGCCGCTACACGGCTCCCGGGAGTGCTATACGGCCTATCGATGACCATAACCGGAGTGCGTAAATGTAAAGTACAAACGGTGTGCTTGGCTTCTCTTCTAGAGAAGGTCTCGTATGACGAGACTAGCACCAATAACTAGTCAATGCACCCTCTCCTGAAAGCGAACTCTCAGGAGAGATCATAAAAAGTCGATGGGACTATTAGTACGCTTCGGCTCAATACATTACTGTACTTTCACCTTGCGCCTATCAAACTGATCGTCTTTCAGTGTCCTCATAGGGAAATCTAATCTTGGGATCAGTTTCGCGCTTAATATGCTTTCAGCGCTTATCTGGTCCGTACATAGCTACCCAGCCATGCCGTTGGTACGACAACTGGTACACCAGCGGTACGTTCACCCCGGTCCTCTCGTACTAGGGGCAAATTCCCTCAAATTTCCTTGCGTCCACAGCGGATATAAACCGAACTGTCTCACGACGTTCTGAACCCAGCTCACGTACCTCTTTAACCGGCGAACAGCCGGACCCTTGGGACCTGCTCCAGCCCCAGGATGAGATGAGCCGACATCGAGGTGCCAAACAGCGCCGTCTATGTGAACTATTGGGCGCTATAAGCCTGTTATCCCCGGGGTAACTTTTATCCGTTTGCGTCGTCGATCCCACTTTCATTGATCCGAAGATCAGTACGACGGGTCACTAGCTCCCACTTTCGTGTCTGCTTGAATTGTTGTTCTCACAGTCAAGCCGGCTTATGCGCTTGCACTATCAATTCGATTTCCATCCGAATCTAGCCGACCTTTGAACGCCTCCGCTACTCTTTAGGAGGCAACCGCCCCAGTTAAACTACCCACCAGACACGGTCCCCGAACCAGTACAATACGCCGATTTTACTCTTTCCCCGAGGGAAAAGAGCAGCCCGCACACGAATTTACTTCGTGTCCGGCGCGTCGAGAAAAACCGTAGGTTTGTCTCGAATCAGCGACTCGTAGTGGTCCAGGTAAGATCACAAATACAACAAGGGTGGTATTTCACCGGTGACTCCACCAGCGCTGGCGCGCTGGCTTCACAGTCTCCCACCTATGCTACACATGGTGCACCTATGATCAATGTCAAGCTGTAGTAAAGCTCCACGGGGTCTTTTCGTCCTGCTGCGGACAGACGGCATCTTTACCGTCAATGCACTTTCACCGAGCTCTTCGTTGAGACAGTGCTCACATCATTACGCCATTCGTGCGGGTCAGAACTTACCTGACAAGGAATTTCGCTACCTTAGGACGGTTATAGTTACCGCCGCCGTTCACCGGGGCTTCAGTTCAAAGCGTGAACCTCTCTCCTTAACCTTCCGGCACCGGGCAGGCGTCAGCCCGTATACATCCACTTTCGTGTTAGCACAGACCTATGTTTTTGGTAAACAGTTGCGTGAGCTCCTTAGCTGCGGCCCCGTCACAGTAACTACCACGTTACGTGATATGAGACAAAACCTACGGTTTTTTCTCATCGCGCCGGCAAAATGGAATACATTTTGTCGGGCTACTCTTTTTCCCTTTTGGGTCCAAGAATAGCGGGTCAGCTTTCTTTCTGATGACTGTTCTCGAAGTACTCTTTATACTGGCTTTGGCAAGAAATCAATTACTTACCTCCACTACAGTTGTTTCCAAAAAGAAAACTGGCAAGCCACGTGTGATACACACTGTGACGGGGCAGACCTTATCCCTAAGTTACGGTCGCTAAATTGCCGAGTTCCTTAACGAAGAATCACTCGTACACCTTGGTCTACTCGACCTGAGCACCTGTGTCGGTTTGCGGTACGGATAGCCATACACACACGTTCAGAAGCTTTTCTGGTCAGCACTTTCGCTGGACTCAGTCCATACGGACCTCGCACTCGGAGTTGTTACGCTCCTTAGACGGGTATAACCATGAACCCGCTCCAACTAATATGCCGCGCACTCTGAACAAATGTATGACTAGTACGGGAATATTAACCCGTTGTCCATCGCCTACGCTACGCGCCTCGGCTTAGGACCGACTAACCCTGGGACGATTACCGTGGCCCAGGAAACCTTGCTCTTTCGGTGGGCAGGATTCTCACCTGCCTTATGGTTACTCATTCCAGCATTCTCACTTGATACCGCTCCACCAGACCTCACAGTCCAACTTCTATGCAATATCAACGCTCCTCTACCACTCCATACAGACGAATCTGTACAAAATCCATATCTTCGGTACTACGCTTAGCCCCGTTACATTTTCCGCGCAAGATCTCTTGACTAGTGAGCTGTTACGCACTCTTTAAATGAATGGCTGCTTCTAAGCCAACATCCTAGTTGTTTAAGAAATCTCACCTCGTTTCCCACTGAGCGTAAATTTAGGGACCTTAGATGATGGTCTGGGCTGTTTCCCTTTCGAGCGCCGAGCTTAGCCCCGACGTTCTAACTGCTGTAGTTCCACTGATAGTATTCGTAGTTTGTCAAGGGTGGGTACGCTTGCGCGCCCCAGTCCGAAACAGAGCTCTACCCCTACCAGCTACCGTACAACGCTAGCCCTAAAGCTATTTCGAGGAGAACCAGCTATCTCCAAGTTCGATTGGCATTTCACCGCTAACCACAGGTCATCCGGGAGTTTTGCAATTCTCTACGGTTCGGCCCTCCACGTCGTTTTACCGACGCTTCAGCCTGCCCATGGTTAGGTCACTTGGTTTCGGGTCTACTCGCCAGTACTTGACGGCCTATTCAGCCTCGCTTTCACTATGCCTCCGACAGATGTCTTAGGCTTGCACTGACAAGTAACTCGCTGGATCGTTCTACAAAAAGCACGCCGTCACCCCGAAGGGCTCCGACTCCTTGTACGCACACAATTTCAGGTTCTATTTCACTCCCCTCCCGGGGTTCTTTTAACCTTTCCCTCACGGTACTTGTTCTCTATCGATCGCATAATATATTTAGCCTTAGGACGTGGTCGTCCTAGATTCAATCAGGGTTTCTCGTGTCCCGACCTACTCGACAAAACAAATATAAGGTTAGCGAAACTTGGCATACCGGGCTTTCACCGTCTCTGGCGGAACTTTCCAATTCCTTCTGCTCGCCTCGCTAATTTCTTACCTTATGCAGGTTGGTGATAGCACCTGCCTCCAATACGGAAGACTGGACAAGTCCAATGCTCCGTACTGGTTGTTTGCAATGTCACAACCCCCTTTAGATATTCATCTATCAATTTATCCACCTGAATGAACAGATGGAAACCTAAAAGGTTTGGGCTCTTCCGCGTTCGCTCGCCACTACTAGCGGAATCGTTGTTTACTTTCTCTTCCTCAGGGTACTAAGATGTTTCAGTTCCCCTGGTTACCGCTACCTATCCTATGTGTTCAGATAAGAGTGATTAGACATTACTCTAATCGGGTTTCCCCATTCGGAAATCTCCGGTTCAAAGCTTGTTTAGCAGCTCCCCGAAGCTTATCGCAGCTCACTACGTCCTTCATCGGTATTATGCGTCAAGGCATCCCTTGTGTGCGCTTGAGTAACTTTTTACGATATTTAGCCTGTCGTAAAAACAGGTTGATTTAGTGCAATTGACTAGTTATTGGTAATTCCAATAACCTACTGCAGCTTATTACAGCTGCAATGCCGTTTGCCTTTACTCATTTACTTGCTTAATTGTTAAGTTACAAACTCCGGCCATTCCACGAAAACAACGAGTTGTTCCCTTTCCTGTGAGGCTTGAGTTTACGATTAAATCTCACTGGACTCTACCTAAACTCAAGCAACCTTGTAATCATAGCAACTCTAACAGGGGTTGTAAAGCATATTTCGATGCGAAAATTGCTACGCTTCTACCTCTGTAAATTTCCCTTGGTGGAGAGTTTGGAGCTTTAGGCTCCATTCTCCCCATAACTCTGGTGGGCGATGGTAAACCATCTTCCAGGAGACATTATGATTTTGCTTTGCAAAATCAATTCCTCTTGGTGGGCGATGAGGGACTCGAACCTCCGACCTCGTCATTATCAGTGACGCGCTCTAACCAGCTGAGCTAATCGCCCTTATCCTTTGCGGTGATATGCCTTCGCTGGTTAGAGCACTTTCGCGCATTCTATTTTGCAGTAAACTGCGCCAGCTGAGCTAATCGCCCTCGTCGATGTGTAATGTTTAGGCAGCTTATTTGCCGACAAAACAAGTTTGCTCGGCAAAAATATCTACCTAAACAAGCCATCTCCTTTCAAATTTCTAAGCAGACAAGTCTTGGTTTAGAAATTT
>Ga0247718_1000049_pt1 | contig 24853 bp, 21 predicted proteins | sample 21E_DmetaG_FD_189045 | JGI IMG/M metagenome (GOLD analysis project Ga0247718, IMG submission 189045) | Soil microbial communities from hillslope of Landscape Evolution Observatory, University of Arizona, Oracle, AZ, United States - 2-1-E_D | ecosystem: Engineered > Artificial ecosystem >...
CGATATCGATCACTTGGGCTTCCGCCGCGTCCGCTTCGTCGGCGAGCTTCTCCAGGCCCGCATGCGCGTCGGCATGTCGCGCATGAAGCGCAACATCCAGGACCGCATGAGTACGATCGAGAGCGAGACCTCGCTCCCGATGGCGTTCGTGAACCCGCGCCCGCTCTCAGCATCGGTCCGCGAGTTCTTCACCGCCAACCAGCTCTCGCAGTTCATGGATCAGCAGAACATCCTCGCTGAGCTCGAGAACATGCGCACCCTCTCCGCGCTCGGTCCGGGAGGGCTTACGCGCGAGCGCGCAGGCTTCGAGGTGCGCGACGTGCACCCGTCCCATTACGGCCGCCTCTGTCCGATCCACACCCCGGAAGGCCAGAACATCGGTCTTATCCTCCGCATGGCGCTCCATGCCCGCACCAACGAGTTCGGCGTCCTCGAGACCCCGTACGCGAAGGTGGAGAAGGGTGTCGTCACCGACAAGGTGGAGTACCTCAACGCACTCGAGGAAGAGGAGCATGTCATCGCGCACGCTGCGACGCCGGTAGACGAGAAGGGACGCATCGTTCCCGACTCGATCGAGGCGCGCAAGGGAGGCGAGCCGGCAGTGGTGAAGCGCGAGGAGATCGACTACATCGACGCGTCGACGTACCAGATGTTCTCCGCCGCTACCGCGATGATCCCGTTCGTCGATCACGACGACGCGAACCGCGCGCTCATGGGTTCGAACATGCAGAAGCAGGCGACCCCGGTACTCATTCCGGAGGCGCCTTTGGTGTCTACTGGTATCGAGGGCCATGCAGCCCGCAACACCGGCCGCCTCATCATCGCCGAGGAGTCCGGCGAGGTTACCTACTGCGACGCACGCAAGGTCATCGTGACGCCATCTTCCGGCAAGCCGCACGAGTACCGTCTCCAGGGCCTTACCCAGACCAACCAGAACTCCGCGTTCATGCAGCGCCCGATCGTAAAGACCGGCGACAAGGTGAAGAAGGGCGACGTCCTTGCGGACGCGACCTCTTCCGACCAGGGCCAGATGGCGCTCGGTCAGAACGTGCGCGTCGCCTTCATGAGCTGGAACGGCGCGAACTACGAGGACGCCATCATCGTCTCCGAGCGCCTCGTGGAGGAGTCCAAGTTCACTACCGTCCATATCGAGGACTTCGAGTGCGCCGTACGCGACACGAAGCTCGGACCGGAGGTAACCACGCACGACATCCCGAACGTGGGCGAGCTCCGTCTTAAGAACCTCGATGAGGAGGGCGTGGTGCGCATCGGTGCGGAAGTCCGCCCGGGCGACATCCTCGTCGGTAAGGTAACGCCGAAGGGCGAGACCCAGCTTACCCCTGAGGAGCGTCTCCTCCGCTCGATCTTCGGCGACAAGGCCAAGGACGTGAAGGACACCTCGCTCCGCATGGAGGGCGGCAAGCGCGGCCGCGTGATCGGCGTGAAGGTGTTCTCTCGCGAGCAGGGCGACCAGCTCGAGTCGGGAATCATCAAGAAGATCGTCGTTACCGTCGCGCAGGTGCGTAACGTATCGGTGGGTGACAAGCTCGCCGGCCGTCACGGAAACAAGGGCGTTATCTCCCGCGTGCTTCCGGTAGAGGACATGCCGTACGACAAGGACGGCAATCCGGTGGACATCATCCTCACGCCGCTCGGCGTTCCGTCCCGCATGAACCTCGGACAGATCCTCGAGCTCCATCTCGGTCTTGCCGCGAACACGCTCGGCTACCAGGCAGTGGTGCCGCCGTTCGCTGGCGCTACCGCAGACGAGATCCGCGAGGAGCTCGTGAAGGCAGGCTTCGATAAGAGCGGCAAGATGCAGCTCTTCGACGGCCGCACCGGCGAGGCGTTCGCGCAGCCGGTATCGGTGGGCTACATGTACGTCCTCAAGCTCCATCACATGGTGGAGGACAAGATCCACATGCGCTCCATCGGACCGTACTCCCTCATCACCCAGCAGCCGCTCGGTGGTAAGGCGCAGAACGGCGGTCAGCGCTTCGGCGAAATGGAGGTGTGGGCGCTCCTCGGATACGGTTCCGCGTATACCCTCCGCGAGATGCTCACCATCAAGTCCGACGACATCCAGGGACGCTCCGCGACCTTCGATGCGATCGTGAAGGGCGAGCCGGTATCCCATGCGGGCACCCCGGCATCCTTCTCGGTGCTTACCAACCAGATCCGCGGCCTCGCGCTCGACATCGAGCCGATCGAGGGTTACTCGCAGGCTGATTAATTCTCTTCATCATGGCTACCCCAAACATGAATCCTGGAAAGCGCCCGATGATGCCTCGCTCTGCGGACTGGGACGCGCTACGCCTCTCGCTCGCATCGCCTGAGCGCATCCTCTCGTGGTCCCGCGGCGAGATCACCAAGCCGGAGACCATCAACTACCGCACCCAGCGCTCGGAGAAGCACGGTCTCTTCGATGAGAAGATCTTCGGACCGGAGCGCGACTACGAGTGTTACTGCGGCAAGTACAAGGGCATCCGCTACAAGGGCATCGTCTGTGACAAGTGTGGCGTGGAGATCACCCGTTCCATCGTGCGCCGCGAGCGCATGGGCCACATCGAGCTCGTCACCCCGGTCGCGCACATCTGGTTCCTCCGCTCCATGCCGAGCCGCATGGCGCTCCTCCTCGGCGTCCCGTCAGCGGACCTCGAGAAGGTCATCTACTTCGCGGGCTACATCGTGACCAAGGTCGCGGAAGACGTGAAGAAGCGCTTCCTCGCGGAGCTCGAGAACGAGTACAAGACCAAGCACAAGGCGGCGAACACCGACGCGGAGCGCGACTCCCTCAAGGAGCGCATGACCGCGGCGAAGAACGACATCGAGTCGGTCGTCGTGGGCAAGGTGTTCGACGAGATCACCTACCACCGCTTCTCGGTGCGCTACGGCACCTTGTTCGAGGCGAAGATCGGTGCAGAGGCCATCTACGACCTCTTCCGTAACCTCAAGCTCGAGGACCTCAAGGAGAAGCTCGAGGAGCGCTACCCGAAGGCAGCCGCTGCTGAGCGCGAGAAGCTCGCGAAGCGCATCTCCTTGATCTCGGCGATGATCGCGTCGAACATCCGTCCTGAGTGGATGTTCCTCACGAAGATCCCGGTGATCCCGCCGGCGCTCCGTCCGATGGTGGCGCTCGAGGGTGGTCGCCATGCGACCTCTGACGTGAACGACCTCTATCGCCGCGTCATCAACCGCAACAACCGCCTGAAGAAGCTTCTCGATATCCATGCGCCTGAGGTGATCCTCCGCAACGAGAAGCGCATCCTCCAGGAGGCAGTGGACGCGCTTCTTGATAACTCCATCCGTAAGGGTGGTGCATCAGGTGGTGCACTCACGCCAGCGCAGCGCCGTCCGCTGAAGTCGCTCGCCGATTACCTCAAGGGTAAGCAGGGCTACTTCCGCCAGAACCTTCTCGGTAAGCGTGTGGACTACTCGGGCCGCTCCGTGATCGTCGTCGGTCCGGACCTTGAGCTTGATGAGTGCGGTCTTCCGAAGCACATGGCGCTCGAGCTCTTCCGCCCGTTCGTCATCGCAGGGCTTCTTGAGCGCGAGCTCGCCTTCAACATCCGCGGCGCAGGTCGTCTCATCGAGGACGGCGTTGCCGAGGTGTGGGAGATCCTTGAAGAGGCGATCCAGGGCAAGCACGTGCTCCTCAACCGCGCACCGACGCTTCACCGCCAGGGTATCCAGGCATTCCGCCCGCGCCTTATCGAGGGCGACGCTATCCAGCTCCATCCGCTCGTCTGTCCGGCGTTCAACGCCGACTTCGACGGCGACCAGATGGCTATCCACGTGCCGCTCTCAGAAGAGGCGCAGTGGGAGGCTGCGAACGTCATGTCCGCGAACAAGAACATCCTGAAGCCGGGTTCCGGCGAGATGATCGTCATGACGCAGAAGCCGCTCGATATCGTGCTCGGTACGTACTGGCTCACGAAGAAGGTGGACGACGCCAAGGGCGCCGGCACCTACTTCCAGAGCCCGAACGCGGCTATCCTCGCGCACGAGTACGGCGCCATCGACCTTCGCGCGCCGATCAACGTGCTTCCGGTAGCAGGCAAGGCGAAGTACGAGAACATGGGCGAGGGCACCTTCGAGACCACCGTGGGACGCCTCCTCTTCAACACCGTCCTCCCGTCAGAGTATCCATTCGTGAACGACGCGATCTCGAAGAAGGTGATCACGGGCATCATGGAGGACTGCATCAACCGCTACGGTATCGATGCGATCCCGGGCATCGTGAACAAGGTGAAGCGCTTCGGCTTCGAGTACGCGACCAAGTCCGGCGTAACCTGGTCCCTTGAGGACGTGACGGTTCCGGAGGGCAAGGATGCGATCGTCAGCGAGGCGCGCACCAAGGTCGCGAAGATCGAGAGCGACTTCCAGAACGGCCTCCTCTCCGAGGACGAGAAGCGCCGCATGGTGATCGAGGTATGGCACGGCGCGAAGACGCAGGTGGAGAAGCTCGTCGAGGACGCGCTTGATCCTGCCGGCTCCGTCCATGACATGGTGCGCTCCGGCGCCCGCGGTTCCATCGGCAACCTTACGCAGATGGCCGGCATGAAGGGTCTCATCCAGAACACGGCCGGCGACACCATCGAGGTGCCGATCGTGTCCTCGATGACCGAGGGACTCAACCCGGTTGAGTACTTCATGTCCACCCACGGCGCCCGCAAGGGTCTTACCGACACCGCGCTCGGTACCGCGCGCGCTGGTTACCTCACGCGCCGCCTCTTCGACGTTGCGCAGGACTCCATCATCACGGAGCAGGATTGTGGTACGAAGCGCGGCATCGCGATCAATCGCGTGTCGGCGTCGGGCATCAAGATCGACTTCGCGGACACTATCCGCGGCCGCGTGCTCGCCGCTGAGGCAGCAGGACTCAAGAAGGGCAAGTACCTTTCCGCTGAGGACGCGAGCCAGATCGCCGCTGACGAGTCCGTCGCATCCGTATCGGTCCGTTCGCCAATGGCGTGTGAGACCCGCTACGGCATCTGCGCCACCTGTTACGGCATGGACCTCTCGAGCCAGCAGCCGGTTGACCTCGGCGAGGCCGTCGGTACCGTCGCCGCGCAGGCTATCGGCGAGCCGGGTACCCAGCTTACGATGCGTACCTTCCATGCCGGCGGTACCGCGTCCGTAGGCGGCGACATCACCCAGGGTCTTCCGCGCATCGAGGAGGTGTTCGAGAAGCGCTCCCCGAAGAACCCGGCTACCGTCTCCAAGTTCGACGGCGTCGTGGTGGAAGTGCGCGACCAGGGCCGCGACAAGGTTATCGTCGTGACGCCGGAGAAGGGCCAGGGCAAGAAGGACGGCTCCAACACCGAGTACGTCCTTACGTACCCGCGCCAGTCATTCGTGAAGGAGGGCGACACGGTCGTACGCGGCCAGCTCCTCTCGGACGGTTCCGCAGACCTCGATGATCTCTTCGAGTACGCCGGCCGCGCAGCGGTGCAGGAGTACATCATCGCGGAGACCTCGAAGATCTACGAGCTCCAGGGCGCGAGCGTCTCCCGCAAGCACCTCGAGGTGATCGTGAAGCGCATGTTCTCGCATGTGAAGATCACGGATACCGGCGACTCCGACTACTCGGTCGGCGACGTGGTGGAGCAGTGGGAGTACGAGCAGGAGATCAAGGAGATGGAGGCAGAAGGGAAGATCGCGCCGAAGGCGAAGGAGATGGTACTCGGTATCAAGATGTCCGCGCTCTCGCGCCGCTCGTTCCTCTCGGCTGCATCCTTCGAGCAGACCACCAAGATCCTCATCGACGCGTCCCTCAAGGGTTCCGTGGATACGCTCCGCGGTCTCAAGGAGAACGTGATCCTCGGCCGCCTCATTCCGGCAGGTACCGGCTTCCCGGGCTCCAAGAAGCGCGCGGTCATCGACGAGATGCAGGCGAAGCGTGCTCAGGAGCGTGCCCGTCAGGAGGCAGAGCGCCTCGCGATGGAGGAGCAGGCGACTGCGTAATCTATTCAATGTGTGAAAGCAAAGCCCGCTCGAGAGAGCGGGCTTTGTGCGTATAGGGAAAGGGGCCGTCACGTGGACGGCCCCGAGTTCAGGTTCTTCCGAACGGCAGGATCAGCTGCTCGATGATTTGCATCAGCGCTTCCGCGAGGACCTCAGACGGTTTGTGGCCGGCCGAAGCGATGCGCTGCGGGTAGAGTGTCAGATGCGCAGTGGCTTCGTCGCCGCCCCGCACCCAGACCAGGCCCCGGTCCGTGAACTCGTCGGCATAGTCCCGGAACTTGATGTTGATGGTGTCGACCGGAACGACGTCGCCGCCTCTGCTCGAGCAGCTGACACCGAGCTTGCCGGGATCCTCGTCGCTGCCGCAGCTCCTGTCGAAGCGTTTGCGGAACTCGTGGATCTTGAGGTGCACCACCTCGACGTCCCCGGGGAGCCGGGTGACCGTTGCGTCGAGCGGGAACTCGAGCGCGACGAGGACTTCGGCGCGATGGACCTGGTGCTGTTCGAGCAGCTGGTCCATCTCGTCAGGGTGCGTGCAGAGCGCGAGCGGTTCTTGAGACCGTTCCGTATGGACTTGGATGTGCATGGCAATCCCTTTCAGGATGGGTTGAGGTTCTGCAGAAAATATACTGCAATAGTTGCAAAAGTCAAATAGAAAAACCGCCCCAGAGGACCGGGGCGGTCTCTCGGGGCGGTTCAGTAGCAGAGGTCGCTGATCCCGCAGCTCGAGGCGCTTTCGAGCGCATCGAGGTCCAGGAAGACGCCCGCGATGATGGCGGCAGACGCGATCCAGAGGACGAGACCCGCCAGCGCGAACGCCAGGACCCGATGTGGACGCTGGACGCAGCCGTAGAAGGCGGCGGCACCGGCGCACCACAGAAGCAGGGAAGCGCCGGAGCGCAGGTCCATGCTTCGCGCGAGTCGCGCCATGTCGCTCCCGGCGTGACCGCCGGACGCGAACAGGGTCTCGAGCATCGCGGCCAGAATGGCCACGAAGAGAAGCGCGCCGCTGATGAGGACGCCGATCTCGATGCGATCCCGTGCCGAAAGGTTCGTTTTGGTTCCCATTTCTATGCTCCAAATGGTCTGGATATATAATACTCAAAATATGAGCATTTGTCAAACATACGTGAGGAATAGGGCCATGCGCGATACTATGGAGGAACGACATGGATACGGTAGAACAGATCAAGGCAAAGCTCTCCATCGTGGACGTGGTGTCCCCGTACGTGAAGCTCACGAAGTCAGGCCGTAACTGGAAGGGCCTCTCGCCGTTCAATAAGGAGAAGACCCCGTCCTTCTACGTGAATCCGGAGCGCGGCACCTACTACTGCTTCTCTTCGGGACAGGGCGGCGACCATTTCGAGTTCATCCAGAAGATGGAGGGCGTGGACTTCAAGGGAGCGCTCAAGATCCTCGCGGAGAAGGCGGGCGTAGAGATCGTGTATCAGGGCGGATCCTCGAAGCAGGATAAGGATAAGAAGGACCGCCTGTACGAGGCTATGGCGCGCGCGGAAGCGCTCTACACCGCAGAGCTCACCCTCGGGAAGGAGGTGCCGGGAAGCGCGTACGCGTACGCAAAATCCCGCGGCCTCTCGGACGAGGCGATCGCTCAGTGGGGACTCGGATACGCGCCCGAAGCGTGGCGCGCGGTCTTGGAGAAGCTCGGTGAAGCCGGGTTCACGAACCAGGAGCTTATCGCTGCCGGGCTCGTGAAGGAGGCGGACGAGAAGAAGGGCACCTTCTACGACCGGTTCCGGAACCGCCTCATGTTCCCGATACGGGATTCGGCCGGAAGGACCGTTGCATTCACGGGACGCGCGCTGAGCTCGGAGGAGCAGGCGAAGTACCTCAACTCGCCCGAAACCGACCTGTACCGGAAGTCAGAGATCCTGTTCGGTATGGATAAGGCGAAGGATGCGATCCGGCAGCGCGGGTTCGCGCTTCTGGTGGAGGGGCAGATGGATCTCCTCCACCTCCATCAGATCGGTTTTACGAACACCATCGCGCTCTCGGGTACGGCGCTTACGCCGCAGCACCTTTCATTGATAAAGCGGTACGCGGACAACCTCATGCTCGCCTTGGACTCGGATCGCGCAGGACTGAACGCGTCCATGAAGAACGCTATCGCGGCCCTTAAGGGCGGCATGCGGGTGAAGGCGGTGAAGCTGCCTGCGGGGAAGGATCCTGCCGATCTCGCGATCGAGGACCCGAAAGATTTAACAAAGAGAATCGCGGACGCGAAGCCCGTCGTGGAGTTCTTCCTCTCCGTACTCGCTGAAAGCGAACGCGACCAGCATCGTCTTATTCTATTGGTGGAGAAGACCGTGCTCCCGTTGATCGCGGCTATCCGGAGCCCCTTGGAGCGCGAGCACTTCATCAACGTCTCAGCGCGGTCCCTCGGGTCTACGTCCGAAGCGATCCGCGCGGGCGTAGCCCAGGTGCCGCAGGACGGAAGCGTCACGGTCACCGCGACCGCGAATGTCGAGGCCACCATCGTCGCGAGGAAGCTGACGCAGGCGGAGTCGCTCGCACGGAAGCTCCAGGCGGTCGTGCTGCAGTATCCCGATACGGCGATTGCCAAGCGCGTGGAAAGTGAGTATAGTAGGGTCATCGGCGCACCGTTCCCGGATGAGCCCCCTCCCGAACACGATATCTTCGAGGCAGGAATAGCCTTTGGCGAGGCCCCGGGTGAAATGGACGCAGACGACCTCGTGCGTGCATTCGAGAAAGCACATTTAGCGGAGCGGCTCCAGGCTGCGACCGCTCGTCTTCGCGTAGCAGAGGCGTCAGGGAACGAAGAGGCGATCAGGACGGCAGGAACGGAATGCCAGGAACTCGCACAGAGACTCGCCACATTTTCATAGGGATTTCATTACCAAGCGCATACATAGAACACACTCGCTATGGCAACAACCAAGAAGCCTGTAAAGAAGGCTGCGAAAAAGACCGTTAAGAAGGCAGCCCCGAAGAAAGCAGCGAAGAAGGCACCGGCAAAGAAGGCGGTGAAGAAGGCTGCGCCCAAGAAGACGGTCAAGAAAGCAACGAAGAAGGTCGTCGTAAAGAAGAAGCCCGGCAAGAAGGAGCAGATCAAGAACGTCGTACGCGCAGCCGCGAAGGGCGCTAAGGCGAAGGCCGAGGCGCAGAAGGGCGACAAGGCGGATCTCCTCATCCAGAAGGGCAAGGAGCGCGGCTACATCACGTACAACGAGATCCTGAAGGAGTTCCCGCACGTGGAGGACGACATCATGTTCCTCGACGAGCTCTACGAGCGCTTCACCACGGCCGGCATCGACATCCTCGAGGGCGGCATGCTCGCGGACGATACGGACCAGTACCTCGCCGGCCGCAACATCAAGGGCCGCGACTCGGGAGCGTACGATTCCATCCAGATCTACCTCCGCGAGATCGGCCAGTACCCGCTTCTGACCGCGTCCGAAGAGCGCGAGCTCGCGCAGCGCATCGAGAAAGGGGACGACGAGGCCAGGAATATCCTCGCACGCTCGAACCTCCGCCTCGTGGTGTCCATCGCGAAGAAGTACGTAGGCCGCTCCCCGGACCTTACGCTCCTCGACCTCATCCAGGAGGGCAACCTCGGCCTCTTCAAGGCCGTCGACAAGTTCGACTGGAACAAGGGCTTCAAGTTCTCGACGTACGCGACGTGGTGGATCCGCCAGGCTATCACGCGTGCGCTCGCGGACCAGTCCCGCACCATCCGCATTCCGGTGCATATGGTGGAGACCATCGCCAAGTACAAGCAGGTATCGCGCCGCCTCGCGCAGGTCCTCGGCCGCGATCCGCAGCCGGAAGAGATCGCTATCGAGATGGGCGTCGAGGTAGATAAGATCTACCAGATCGAGAAGATCAATCAGGATACGCTTTCGCTCGAGAATCCGATCGGCTCGGACGATGACGATCGCTCAACCCTCGGCGACTTCATCGCCGACGACAAGATCCCGTCTCCGATCCAGGAGTCCTCGGAGCGCATCCTCGGAGAGCAGGTGCGCGATATCCTCGAGGACCTCAGTCCTAAGGAGCGCAAGATCCTTGAGATGCGCCATGGCCTACTCGACGGCGTGTACCACACGCTTGAGGAGGTTGGTAAGGAGTTCGGCGTTACCCGCGAGCGCATCCGCCAGATTGAGGCGAAGGCGCTCGAGAAGATCAGGACGCACGAGAAGTCTCGCAGACTCAAGAGTTACTAGAATAAAGCCCGCATTTGCGGGCTTTATCTGTAATTGCGGTAAATATACTGACTTTGTCAAAACTGCCAGGCGGCGTATAGTTATTCAATGAAGTTTACCTTTCAGGAAGTAATTCCATAAATTTCATGACCAACTATCTACCAGAAGATCAGGATTTGCTCGATAAGCTTGAGGCCATCGGCCCGATGTCAACAGGAGATGGTTTAGCTGACCAGCAACGGAGAATTCAAGAAATCCACATTCAGGCACTGCTTCGAGGGCGGAAGAGTTCTGCAGATGTAGATTATTCAAACAAGCGTTTTTCGGTAATTATTGTTGCGTTTACAATTGTTCAAATAATCGTAGCCCTTGCCCAATTTCTTCTTGCGGCCAATACAGGAGAGAGCTTTTGGGCAGCATTTGGTGTTTCAATTATTCTGTTTCTGGGCGTTGTTCTAACCTTTAAGTTTTTCGATCCAGATAAACTGCTTAAGAAATAGTTATGATAAGCAGATCCTTGAACTCAAATCTACATCGCGCCGCGAAAGTAAAGAATGATGAGTTCTATACACAACTTACGGATATTGAAAGAGAACTAAAGCACTATAAGAGTCAATTTAAAAATAAAGTCGTTTACTGTAATTGTGACGATCCGTTCGAAAGTAACTTTTTTAAATTCTTTGCAGCGAATTTTAATGCCCTAGGTTTGAAAAAGTTGATAACAACGAGTTACGTCAAAAGTCCTATCGTAGGGAAAACACTACCACTTTTTGATATTGAAGGATTGAAGCCCGACAGCAGAGATCCATATGCCGTAGAAATTGATGAAGTATCGGATTTAAATAATGATGACGCAATAGGTATAGACGACGTTCAATTACTACTGGAGCGGAATAAGAACGCGACACGCCGTCTGAGCGGAGACGAAATATATAGCGCCGGTGATTTCCGAAGCAAGGAATGCATCGAGCTCTTAAAGGAGGCGGATATTGTCGTGACAAATCCACCGTTCTCTTTGTTTCGTGACTACGTCGCGCAGCTTATGGAGCATAACAAGAAATTTTTGATAATTGGAAACGATAATGCGATTTCATATAAAGAATTTTTTGAATTTGTAAAGAACAACAAGGTCTGGAATGGTTATGGAAAAGTGAAGGAATTTATTCAACCTGACGGAACACTCAAAAAGTTTGGAAACATTGGCTGGTATACAAACCTAGATACTACAAAACGACGGGAAATGCTCGTTCTCTATAAGAAGTATGACCCTAAATTTTATGTCAAATATGACAATTACGATGCAATTGAAGTTTCAAAAGTTACAGATATTCCACTCGACTACGGTGGCGTAATGGGAGTGCCAGTGACTTTTCTCGACAAGTACAACCCGAATCAGTTTGAGATTCTAGGAATAACAGATAGAGATCCTAATAATAAGTATCGGGTGAAAATGTATACCAAGAACGACTCCCCAAAATATAATGATCTTAATCGGCGTGCAGCTATAAGAGTAAACAGTGAACTTAGGCCCACATACGCACGGCTACTAATTAAATCAAAGTAATGGTATGAAAATCGAACTACATAAAATTAGGGTGCGCGATGTTGTCGAAGGTTTTCATGATAGTCACGAGGAAGGAGTCGTGGCATATGGAGGCAGGCTCGACGTCCGTCCAAAATATCAGCGCGAATTCGTCTATAAAGATAAGCAGAGAGATGCTGTAATTGATACGGTAAGGAAAGGCTTTCCGCTCAACGTAATGTATTGGATGGTTCGTGATAGTGGTGGATATGAAGTGCTCGATGGCCAGCAGCGCACTATCAGCATCGGTCAATATATTAATGGCGATTACTCACTTGATGACCGTTATTTTCATAATCTCACAATCGAAGAGAAGAATCATATCCTAGACTACGAATTAATGATTTATTTTTGTGAGGGTACAGACAAGGAGCGGCTGGATTGGTTTAGGACCATAAATATTGCAGGAGAGAAGCTTACAGATCAAGAGTTGCGCAACGCGGTTTACACAGGACCATGGCTTTCAGATGCAAAGCTCAAGTTCAGTAAAACAAACTGCGCCGCGTATCTTTTGGCAAATGATGGTGGAGCGCTGCTTACTGGCTCTCCTATTAGACAAGAGTACTTGGAAACTGTCTTGTCATGGATTAATGACGGGGACGTAGCCGGCTACATGGCAAAACATCAACACGACAAAGACTCTAGGGAGCTATGGGACTATTTTCAAGATGTCGTATCCTGGGTGCGTAAGACTTTTCCAAACTACCGCAGGGAGATGGGAGGCGTTAACTGGGGTGAATTATACAATGTATATAAAGATAAGAGGCTCGATCCCAAAAAGCTTGAGTCTGAAATTTCGAAGCTAATGCAAGATGAGGACGTTACTAAGAAGTCAGGAATCTATTCATTCGTCCTTACGCGCCTAGAAAAGCATCTCTCAATCCGAGCTTTTAACGACAAGATGAAGCGCGAGGCATATGAGCGCCAGAAGGGTATTTGCGTAAAATGTGAAGAGCACTTTGATTTAAGTGAGATGGAGGCGGATCACATTACTCCATGGCACGATGGAGGCAGGACAATAGCAGAAAATTGCCAAATGCTCTGTAAACAAGACAATCGTACGAAGTCAGGAAAGTAAGAAATCTCTGCATAGAGCAAACCTTGCTTGCAAATAGTCGGCCCGCGATCTCTCGCGGGCCAGTGGGTGGTCTCGTTCTCGGCGGGGTTGTTCGCTGGTCTCGCGATCCAGGGGCGTTCTTGCCCGACTACAGCGTCTTTCGGTCCCGGGAGCAGTATGCGCGCATCTGATCCTCTGCTCCATACCTAAGACCCGCCTTTCCGTTTCTCCACCACTCCGGTATCAGATGTTCTCGTCTGGGCACCTTCCTTCGGAGGCTATAAAAGTATACCCCTGGCGGGATTCAGGTACACTATCCCTATGAAAGACGAGACCGCCTTCCTCGAGGCCTACAACCGCCTCAACGAGGCCCAGAAGAAGGCCGTGGATACCGTAGAGGGGCCGGTCTTGGTGGTAGCTGGCCCGGGAACCGGAAAGACCCACATCCTTACCCTAAGGATCGCGAACATCCTCAGGACCACTACGGACACCGCTCCGGAGAACATCCTCGTCCTCACCTTCACCGATTCCGCGGCGCGCACGGTCTCGCGACGCCTCGGCGCATTCATCGGAGACGAAGCAGCCCGGAAGGTGAACGTCTTCACTTTCCACGGATTCGCAGGCGAGATACTGAGGAGGCACCCGGAAGCATTCCCGGAATACGCGGACCGCAGGCTCATGGGCGAGGTGGAACAGGTCCTGGTATGGCGCACAGTGCTCGAGAACGCGGGCGATACGAAGCTGCGCACTCCAAAGTCCCCGTTCCATTACTTGAAGGACCTCTCGTCGCTCGAGGATTCGCTTACGCGCGAATGCATCTCGACCGACGACTACCGCGCCTGGCTCGACCAGGAAGAGCAGGCGCTCAAGGACGACCCCAAGCTCGTGTACGCCCGCGGCGAGCAGGCGGGGAGCCTCAACGCTGCGGGACAGAAGCGCGCAGAGCGTCTCATAAAAGGAAGGGAAGCCGCAGACCTCATCGATACGTTCCGCGCGCTCAAGGACGAGCTCGGGGTGTATGGCTATACCGACGTGCTCCGCTTCGCTACGGACGCCCTCAAGGAGGACGAAGCGTTGAGGGCGGACCTCCAGGAACGCTACCAGTACGTGCTCGCCGACGAGCACCAGGACGCGAACGCGCTCCAGCACGCGCTTCTCGATGCGCTCGCGTTCGACGAGCACCCGAACCTCTTCATCGTTGGAGACGAGAAGCAGGCGGTGTACGGCTTCCAGGGCGCGGACACCACACACTTCGAGAACTTCACCAAGCTCTACCCGCGCACGACCGTTATCCCGCTCACCGAGAACTACCGCTCGTACCAGGACATCCTCGACCTCTCGCACGGGCTCCTCGATGAACTCCCGTCCTCAACCGGGGGACATGTGGCGCTCTCCGGATTCCGCGGGAAGGGCGGCACCGCGCACGTGCTCCCGGCAAGCGATTCGTTGGCCGAGCGGGACCAGGTAGCGACGCTCGTAGAAGAGGCGATCAAGGAAGGCGTCCCGCCCCATGAGATCGCTCTCATAACGCTCAAGAACAAGACCGCGGACCTCTTCGCGCTCCATCTGCGCGCGCGCGGCATCCCGGCGCTCCGCGCAGGCGACATCGATCTCGAAGGCCGGCCTTCCATACGCTTCCTCCTTTCGTTCATGCATGCGGTTGCGGACCCGAACGCGCCCTCGATGCTCCGAGAAGCGCTGCTCGCGCCGTGGTGGCAGGAAGCGATCGCGGACCGCGCCCGGTTCCTGCGTACCCACGGGGACTGGGAACTCGAGGAGTCCCTCGCGGAAGCGTTCCCGCGCATCGCGGAAATAGTAAGCGAGCTGCGTACCAAGGCGCTCGCTGTTCCGCCACTGAACGCGCTCTCCTACATCCTCGAAGACTCCGGCGCCCGCGCGTACTTCCTCTCTTCAGGCGAAGGCGTAAGCGAGGATATTCCGCTCGTGCGGCAGCTCATGACCCATATCGAGGAGCTTTCCCGCAGGGAGCCGAACGCAACCTTCGCCGAGGTCATGGAGGGCTTCGGCAAGGCTAGGGAACACGAGATTGGCGCCATAAAGACGTCGCGCACGCAGCGCGAAGGCCAGGTGACGGTGATAACGGCGCATAAGGCGAAGGGTATGGAGTTCGAGCGTGTATTCGTAACCGCGCTCTCAGCGCGCGAGTGGGAAGGGCGCGGCAAGTCCTCCTTCGTGCCGTCGCCGTTCTCCGCCTCCCGCGAGCGCGAGGAGCTCATCCGCCTCTTCTACGTGGCGCTTACGCGCGCCAAGGACGCGCTCGTGCTCTCGTATCCGCTCCAGAGCGCCGAAGGGAAGGACGAGGCGCCCATGTCGCTCCTCCCGAAGGGCCTGCCCGAGATCGACGCCCCTGCGGAGAACCCGCTGCCACTCCTCCATGCCCGGATCGAGGCGCCCGAGCTCGTGCGGGACCTCACCTGCGCGTATCTTGCGCATGAGGGCCTCTCGCCGTCAGCGTTCAACGAGTACCTCGAGTCTCCAGCCACGTTCTTCGCCAAGCGCGTGCTGCGGCTCAGGGAACCGGAATCCCGCGCCATCGTGCTCGGGAACGCCGTGCACGCAGCGATAGCCGCGTACCTCAAGGCTAAGGGCGCGCCTGAGGAGGAGCGCGAGGCGCTCGCCCGCACGGAGCTTGCGCGCTCTTTCCGGAAATCGCTCCTGCCGCGCGGCGATACGTTCTCGCAGCTCGAGCGCCAGGCGCGTACCTGCCTGGACTCGTACCTCTCGAGCGACCTCCTTACGCGCGAACCGGTGGCTATCGAGGAAGCGTTCCGTATCGAGCGGAAGGTAGATGGGCATAACGTCCTCCTCAAGGGAAAGGTGGATGCGGTCTTCAAAGGAGAGGATGGCGAGTGCATCGTGGATTTCAAGACCTCCTCGACCATCGACAAGAAGGATCAGGAGAAGTTCGAGCGCCAGCTCGCGTTCTACGACCTCCTGCTGCGTCAGAACGGCCACTTAACGACGAGCGCGCTCATCATCCAGGTCGGAGACGAGATAACCGAGCACCCGGTAGCGCTCAACGGGGATACGCGCGCTTCGCTCGCCGCGTGCCTCGACGAGGTGATCGAGGAGCTCCTATCAGGGAACTGGCGGGAAGGGGAGCCGAGCCCGTACGACGACCTCCTCAAGCTCTTCGCTGCCTAAAGAGAAACGGCCGGGATTCCCGGCCGTTTCTTCTTTTACTTAACCTTCGCTATCGCCTCGTCGATGACCCGCTTCAGGTCCTCGTACGGCAGGGATCCCTGGATGCCTACGGGTTTCTGCCCTTCGACGAGCAGGATGGTATACGGCGCGCCCTCGGCGCCTGCCTGCAGTGCGTTCGTGCTGTCGTCGTAGACCTTCTTCGTGAACCGGCCGTTCTGGAGGCAGGTCTCGAACTCAGGAACCGGGATGCCGAGGCTCTCTGCGGCGGCCGTGTACCCGGAGACCGGGAACTGGCTCTCGCCCGGCGCGGCTGCCTGGAGCGCATCGATGAAGCGCCAGAAGGTGTCGCTCGTGCCGAGGAACGCGGCGCACTCGGCGGCTTCCGCGTGGGACGCAGATGCTGCGTGCTGGTCGAGAAGCGGGAAATGACGGTACACCCACGCTACCTTGCCGCCTGCGGCGTACTCGCTCATGACCTGCTGCAGGGTCGCCTGGAATTCCTTGCTGTACTCGGAATCGATATCCGCGTACTCCACGAGCTTCACGGGAGCCTGCGGGTTCCCGAGGATGCGGTCCTCAGGACTTACGGGGCGTACGAGCTCGGGGCTCCCGGCTCCGAGCTTCGGAGACTCGTCGGTACGCACGGCGTAGAGGGCAAGGGAAATGATAATGCCGGCGAGCACGATAGCGCCCGGAAGGAAGTACTCGCGGCGGAGGTTCTGTAGGTCCATAGAAAAATCATAGCATCGAGGGGAAATAGAGAGCGCCCCGTACACACAGGTGTACGGGGCGGTTCTTCAGGCGACGTTCGGCCGCACGGCAGCCTTCACGGCGGGTCCCCAGGCCACGGACTGGGTAGAGTCCGGATCTCCATCGTCCGAGACCGAGATGCTGTGCACCTTGGTAATGTCCACGATGCGACAGAGACGTTCGAGGACGGAGGCGATGGTCACACGAAGCGACTCCGGGACCTGCTCGATCGGGATACTTCTCCCGTCCGGGCTCACGAACGGCTCGAAGCCGTCCGGAAGCTCAGAGAGCCTGCAGACGATGCTGACGATGCTCGCCGGAGCGATGTCGCAGCCCGGCACCTCCTTAATCCGAAGGCCAGGGAAGGATGCTTGGAGCTGGCGAGCGACCATGTCCCGCGTCCGTTTCCGGACGCCGAAGAATTGAATGTACGCGCGCATGGATGATCCCCCGAATGCGATTGATGTCTGCGCATAAAATAGCACAGAAACAGGGAAAATCAACCTAGAGGCCGAGGGTGTGGGTGAACGCCGCGGGCGCAGGCGGCTCCTGCCAGGACCGGGTATCGAGCTTCACCTCGCGGTTATCCTTCAGGTCCTTGTATTTGAGGCTCCCGTGCTCGAGCGCGTGGTCGTAGATCCTGCGCGTGATGCGGACGTCCTGGATGCAGTACTCGCGCACCTTGTCATAGAGCCCTTCCTGCCACCAGCGCACCGACTGGAGGCCGTCGCCCGACTTGCCGACCTTGAGCGTCGCCTCGGCGATCGACTGGAGACGGATGCGGCGTCCGAGTACCTTCTGCACCTCGACCATGAGGTCTATGGAGCGTATCTGCGAGAGGTCTCCGGGATAGTACTTGTTGAGGAGCGGGATATCGAAGCTGTCGGAGTTGAAGCCGATCAGGGTGTCCGCTTTCTCGAGTATCGGCCAGAGCTTCGGGAGCTCCTCCTGGGAGTAGGACGAGAATTCGCCGGACTCCGAGTCATGGATCGCAACCACGGCAAGATCAAGGCGCGTCACGTCCCCGCGCGCGAACGAGGGCAAGACATTCGAGGTCTCGATATCGAACGTGATCTCCCGCATGCTAGTCGGCAAGTATCTTAGCGCACACGGAACCGGTCTCGAGCACCGTCTCTTCTCCGGTAGCGAGCGTCTTTACGCGCACCGTTCCCGTCTTCGCTTCCTCTTCGCCGTACGCGAGGAAATAGGGAATGCCGCGGCGGACCGCTTCCTTGATCTGGTCCCCGAGGCTCTTTCCAGAGACATGCACCAGTACGTTCGCGCCGTCTGCCCGAAGCGTATCTGCGTAGCGCTGCGCAGCAACGATATCTGCTTCAGTCGGCGTGCCTATCAAAAGATGCGCGCCGGGAACTGCAGCAGGCTCAAGCCCATGGGTCCTTAGGAAATCCATCAGCGTCTCGATGCCGATAGCGAATCCGACCGCAGGGATCGGCTCGCCGCCGAAGAGAGACACGAGGCCGTCATAGCGGCCGCCGCCCAGGAGCGCGCGCGGGTTCTCAGGATTCGTATCGAAGACCTCGAACACGAGGCCGGTGTAGTACAGGAAGCCGCGGGCAACCGTAGGGTCGAGCACCACGTTTGTCATGCCGCGCTCCCTGAAGGCGTCGATGAGCGCGAGGAGCTCGCCGTAGACCGCGTCTACGTCAGCGTTCGTTCGCGCCTCGATCAGCTCCAGGGGATCGGTGCCATTCCTGCGGTACGCGGTGCGCTCCGTCTCGAACTCCTCCACCTTCATCTTGTCCTTGCGGTCGACCAGCGAGAGGTACGCCGTAACCTCTTCGGGAGAGAAGCCGAGCGCAGCACCGGCTGCGTTCACGAGCGCGCGCGAGTTGAGGCGGATCCTGAAGTCGGTATCCTTGGCGCCGAACGCGCGCAGGATCTCGTACGCCAGCACCACGGCTTCGCCCTCGGCCATGGGGCCCGAGAGCCCGATGATGTCGACATCGGCCTGGTAGAACTCGCGCGAGCGGCCCTTCTGTGGACGCTCGTAGCGGAAGCGGTTCCCGATGGAGAACCAGCGGGCAGGGAACACGAGCTCCCGGCGCTTCCCGGCGATCATGCGCGCCAGGGTCGGCGTCATCTCAGGGCGCAGCGTCACGCGCCTGCCGCCGCGGTCCTCGAAGGTATACGTCTGCTGGCTGACAATCTCCTCGCTCGTCTTCGCTTCGTAGAGCTCGGCGCGCTCGAGGGGAGACGCCTGATACTCCTCGAAGCCGTAGGAGCGGAGCTTCGTGCGGATAACGGAGAAAGCCGCCTGCACCTTCGCCCAGTCTTCCGGGTAGTAGTCGTGGACGCCCTTGTAGGGTTCCGTCGAGAGCGGTTGGCGGTCGGTCATACAGATGATTCTAGCAAATGAAACGCCCCGCCGACACGAATGTCGGCGGGGCGGTCGCTTCAGGAGCGCGCGGGGCGATCCATGATGGTGCAGCGGTGGAGCAGGGCGATGTCGGGAGGTCCTCCCGGCTTGCGCCCCACAAGGACGCCGATGACGGCGCGCTTGGCGGCGGTCACGGGCGGCTTGAGCTTCTTCGGCGGATAGCCGGCGCGGGCGGGAGCCTGTGCCATGAGTTTCTCCTTCCTCAGAGATGTGGTCCGCCTTGGACCATACCACCCGTCCCGGGACCTGTAAAGCTAGAGGCTGTGGAGCGCGTGGGTCTGGTTATTGGCGCGCAGGTGGTCGGTGATCTGGCGCATGATGAGGTCGCGCATGCCCTGCGGGTCGTCGATGCCGTCCATGACGAAATGCTTCGAGTCGGTGCCCGCGGTCTGGACCCTGACCGAGCCGTACCCGAGGAGATCGGCGAAGATGCCGTTCACTTCGGTGGTGACGTCCTGGACCCGGTTGAGGTGGAAGCTCGCTACCTCGCGCGCGAAGAACCCGCGCTGGCGTATGCGTACGATGCGCTGGGAGGTTATGACCCAGTGATTGAGGTAGTACTGCGTAAAGGCATTGAACGCCCCGATCCACAGAAGAAGCCACCAGAGCCCGAGGAAGAGGCGGAACCAGCGATTGTCGCCCGAGAGCTGCGCGAACAGCGCCGCGGCCTCGGCATTGCTTACCGAAAGCCCGGTCAAGAACGGGCCGACAAGGGTCGGCAAGAGCGCGAGGAGCGCGAAGGGAATAAGCGACGCGAGAAGCACGAACCAGTGCTTCCGCACTGTCCGCGTGACCCGTTCTCCTGCATGCAGCTCGAATTCCTCCATACCTTAGCCGATGATGCCGCTCACGGCGTACCCGGCAAGGAGCCAGGAGACGACCACGTGCACGATGAGCGCCGGAATCGCCACTGCCGAGCTGTGCCCGTACCGGAGCCAGTGATACCCGGCGATAACGGTATAGAGCGCCCAGATGATAAAGAGGATCGCGAACGCGACCGATACGGCCTTCCCGACATCGATGAATCGGATAAAGTCGAGCACCGTGAAGGGCTGTACGGCCGGGTCTTGCATTACGCGTAGTATCCCACGACGATACGCGGCCTTCCATAGAGGTCGTTGCGTATCTCGGCAGAGGCGGCGCCTCCTGCGAGAAGAAGATCCCGGGCTTCTTCTATGTTCTCGATGTCCGCCTCAAGCCATAGCTCTCCTTCGGGCTTCAGGTAGCGCGGCGCATCCTTGGCGATGCGGCGTACGAGGGAAAGGCCGTCTAATCCTGAAAAGAGCGCTTCGGCAGGCTCGTGCTCGGTTACGCTCCTTTCCAGCACCCGCTCCTCGGGGATATATGGCGGATTCGTCGCGATCACCGCGAAGCGTTCCGCAATCCCTTCGAAGAGGTTCCCGGTAACGAGGGTCGCGCGGCTCTCGTCGAGCCCATTTGCAGCAAGGCTCCTGCGGATGCTTTCGAGGTGCTCCGGCACAAGCTCGGCGAACGTAACCGTCGCGTGCGGGAACGCGCTGAGCACGGACAAGCCTATGACGCCGGAGCCTGCGCACAGGTCGAGGAGACCGAATGATGAGTCGCCGAAGCGCTCTTTCAGGTGCGCGATGAGCTCCTCGGTCCACCACTCGGTCTCGGGGCGGGGAATAAGAGGCCTAGACGGAAGGGCCACCTTGAGACCCAAGAACGGCACCCAGCCGATCACGTAGGCGAGCGGCTCTCCGGAAGAGAGGCGCGCCAGGTCAAAGGCCATGTCGGCTTCGCTGTCGCCGTCGTACTTATCCCGGATAAGGAGCTCCCGGTCCTTGGGGTCGATCATGGTATCCACTGTACCTGCTTACCCGACTCCCGGTAAGGGTGTACCCTCAAGGGCATGAACGCACTCTGGAACATCCTCTATTCCGTTTTCTTCTTGGCGCTCGTCGCGTACGCGCTTATCTGGCTCACCGCGACCGGCCAGCTCGTCCTCTTCATCCCGGCATTCCATATCATGCTCCTGTCGCTTGCGACCTTCCGCCTGATCCGTCTCTTCACCTACGACCACATCACCGCCTGGCTCAGGGACTGGTTCTCGGCGAAGGATGAGGGCACCTTCCTCGGCACCGCTGGACGCCTCCTCACGTGCCCTTGGTGCACCGGCGTATGGTTCGCGTTCCTGGTGTATCTCGCGTACGCCGTCGCGCCGCTCGCGATGATCCCGCTTGCGATCATCCTCTCGATCTCGGCGATCGCCTCGTTCCTGCAGCTCCTCTCCAATCTCGTCGGCTGGAGCGCCGAAGCGAAGAAGCGCGAAGCGAAGGGCAGGGAGTAGCGCGCAATAGAAAAACGCCCCTTCCGAAGAAGGGGCGTTTTCCATTTGGGGAGCTAGTAGCCGCCCTGGTAGCCGCCGCGATCGCCGCCGCCGAAGCCGCCGCGATTGCCGCCGAAACCGCCACCGCGGTTACCGCCGCCGAAGCCACCCTCGCGCGGAGGACGGTCGCCCTGCGGACGTGCCATGGAGACGGAGAGCATGCGCCCGTCGAACTCCTTGCCGTCCCAGCGGTCGATAGCAGCCTGGGCCTCAGCCTCTGATGCCATCTCCACGAAGCCGAAGCCGCGGGAGCGGCCGGTCATGCGGTCGCTGATAATGCTTGCGGAAGTGACTGCGCCTGCCTCCTCGAAGGCGGTGCGGAGCTCGTCCTCAGTCGTGCGATACGGAATACCGCCGACGTATAGTTTGCTGTTTGCCATGTGGCTTGATGTTTCTTCTTGAGTAACCTCGCCGATGCCGAACGCCAGGAGCAATTTGGAGTTTCTGCGAGTTGTGTTGAGTATGCTACAGAATGCCTGAAAACGCAATGAATGGGTCCTCGAGCGGGGGATAAAAGAAAAAGCCTACTGCCGGAACGAAGTCCGGGTTCGGCTTTCTTCAGGAGTGGATCGGCCCGTAGAATTCCTCGTACTCGTCGAGGAACAGCACGGACGTCTTCATGAGGACGCGCTCGAGCCTCGACGCGGGGATCGGGCGACCCTCGTAGTAGAGGGCGACGTGGCGGTCGGCATAGGTGCCATCGGCGCGCGTGTCGTCCTCGGCCGCGGGCAGCATCAGCTGGAAGTGGCGGTTGTAGAACCGGAACGCCACGACGACGGGCCAGGTATAGCCGTCGGCGGTCCTTCCGGTCCAGATACGCTCGCTCGGCTGCACGCCGGGCCAGCGCTCCGCGAAACCGGGCGCCAGCACCTCGTTCATCTTCTTCCGGCGGTCACGATAGAGCTGCTGGATGGGATCGAGGTGGTCGAAGTGAGGGCCGTGGAGCCCTTTCAGGGTCGCTTCCGCGACGCGTGCGTTGCTCATGGCAAATCCTTTCCAAAGAATGAGTCTGGAAGGATTATAACACAACCGCGAGTAATTTCAAATCTTACGTATGCGCCTGGAGCTCGCGGATGGAGCGGTTGCGGTGGATCAGTTCGTCGTTCCGGATGGACTCGAAGAGCTCGTACTCGCTCCTCGGGTAGCGGCCGTAGTAGGCGAGGAAATCGGACACCACCGGCGTGTCCCTGAGCTTCTCGCCGTAGAGCGTGAGGAATTCCTGGTACTGATGGAAGGCATGGTTCTCGAAGAGGTAGTTGAGCTCGAGCGCGCTCCTGCGGGAGAGCATGTAGAGGACGTAGATGGTCCAGAAATAGAAGAACGCGAACAGGAGGGGTATGAGCGCGTGGCGGAAGAACCCGTCGCACCTAAGGCGCTTGCAGATGTTCGCGAGCACCACGACATGCATGGTCTCGTTGTCCTGGGCCTCGCGCGAGAAGCGCGACGTCTTCGTGAGCTCGATGGCGCGCTCCTCGTTGGCGTAGAGTCCCGTAAGGAGCGTATAGGTCGCCACCTCCCAGGACTGGTACGGGATGCGCGCGATCACTTCGATTGCCTTGAACTTCGAGTAGGACGGCTTCTTGCCGTATACCAGCGTGCCGGAGCCCACGAGGATCCATCCGAGGACCTTGGCGACGATGCCGACCTTGTAGTGGTCATAGGCGCGCGCGTACTCCGCGCGGAGCACCGGATCGTTGAGCTCCTTTACGAGCGCTTCGTGCGCAGCGAACTGATCTGCATCCATAGGGATAATCTAGCATGCGATGCTCGCGCGTTGACGTGCATACGCGGCATGCTTAAATCGGAAAGGATGATCCCATTTCGTCCGCATACGGCACGGGAGGGCCGAATGACCGAAACGACGAACACTGCTCCGCTCGGAGAGCCGCTCGAACACCTCTTTTGCGACGAGGTACGGGCGCCCCTCGGATTCGCGCAGCTCTATCAGACCAGGTTCCTGAACCTGATGAAGGGCCGCGACGGGTACCCGCGCATCGCCACCATCGGCGAGCTCGTCACCCACACGAGGCGGAGCCTGCGCCGCACGTACTATGTGGGGCCCAAGACCCTGCGGTACATCGATGATGTGCTACGCACTGCTGGACTCACGCTTTCCGCGGAGTCTGCCTGAAGACCGAGCGCCCCGCACTGCGGGGCGCTTTCTTATGCCGTGAGCATCGAGCGCTCGATGTCCTCGAAGGTGCCGTCCACCTTCTTTCCCGGGTTGAAGAGATGCCCGGGATCGAAGATGGCCTTCGTCTGCTTGAAGAGCGCCACCATCTCGTCGCCGAAGAGCTGCGGGAGGTACGGCGTGCGGATGATGCCGTCGTTATGCTCGCCCGTGGTGGTGCCGCCGTACTTGATCACGAGATCGTACACCCGCGGCGAGAGCGAAAGGATGATCTCCTTGGTCGTCGGGTCCTTGAGATCCATGAGGGGGATCAGGTGGAAGTTGCCGTTGCCGATGTGGCCGGCGATCGTGTAGAGGAGATCGTACTCCTTGAGGATGGCGTTCAGTTCCGGCATGAACTCGGGGTACGCCTCGGGCGGCACGACGAAGTCGTCGATGAACGGGGTCGCATACAGTCCCTTCGCGTTCTTCCGCAGGAGCGCGAACGATTCGCGGCGCACCTTCCAGTACTTGGCCGCGGCCTTCTCGTCGCGCATCACGTTCGTCGGAAGCGACAGGTCCTGGAGCGCTGCACGCGCCTTGTTCGCCTGGAACAAGGACTCCTCGCGGGTGTCCTCGGAGAACTCAGCCATGAGGACGAGCTTCGGGACACCGCCGCGGAGCACCATGCCGAGTTCCGGCAGGAAGGAGAGGCCGAGCTTAAGAGCATCCACGAACCCGAGCTGCGCGAGCATCTGCGGCAGGAACTTGATCGCAAGCTCGAAGGTGTGATCGTCATAGGACTCGAAGGACTCCGGGTTGAAGGGAAGCACCCGCTTCACCACCTCCGGCAAGAGCTCGAGGTCGTCGAGGAATACGACGAGCATGCTCCTGTACCCCTGTTCGCGCACGAGGGAGAGCCTCATGCGGGTCGTAAGCGCAAGCGTGCCCTGCGCGCCGCAGATAAGCTTCGCGAGGTTCATGCCGCCGTCCCCTTCCATCACGTCCCAGAGCGCGTAGCCCGCGGAGTTCTTCGACACCTTCGGCCGCGCCTTCTCTATGAGCGCACGATTCTCCAAGATAAGCGCGCGCATATCGCGGTAGATGCGTCCTTCGAGGGTATCGAGCGCCGCGAGGCGATCGACCTCCTCCTTGGTCTTCCTGGAGAACGTCGCTTTCGTGCCGTCCGAGAGCACCACGTCGACCGATTCGACGTACTTGCGGGTCTTCCCGTACTCGAGGCTCCGTTCGCCGCCCGAATCGTTGTTCACGATGCCGCCCATAGCGGCA
>Ga0247718_1000050_pt1 | contig 24553 bp, 26 predicted proteins | sample 21E_DmetaG_FD_189045 | JGI IMG/M metagenome (GOLD analysis project Ga0247718, IMG submission 189045) | Soil microbial communities from hillslope of Landscape Evolution Observatory, University of Arizona, Oracle, AZ, United States - 2-1-E_D | ecosystem: Engineered > Artificial ecosystem >...
CCTCGTCGGGGCTGTGCTGATGGAGCAGAACGACGAGTGGCAGCTCCAGCACCGATACATGCAGATCGAAGGCATGGCCGAACTCAACCAACCCATGATCGAGGAGGAAAATCAGCCCCTACACATCTCCGCCAAAGCCGCCTGACGATGGCCCACGGCCACAGCCGAAATTACACCACCTTGACGGACGCGACCCGAGCGCACTAAATTAAAGCCGGGCAGTGCCCCAAATCCGGCAAAGACGCGTCGAGAGGAAATCAGATGACTGTGGCGAGCAACAAATCCCTGACCTGGCAGCCGGCCTGGCGCCTGCGCGAGATGATAGGGGAGAAAAAAATCTCGCCTACCCAGGTCATCGAACATTTTCTGGCGCGCATCGCAGAACTGGAGCCGACGCTGCATGCCTTCGATACGCTGGACGCCGAAGGCGCAAGGGAACAGGCCGCCGCGGCAACGCGCGCGGTGGAGGAAGGAGCCGAACTAGGCCCGCTGCACGGCATCCCCGTGGCCATCATGGACGTTCATTCCGTCAAGGGATTCCGCAACGGCCTGTTGGGTCGAGACTCAGTGAATTATGACGAGATCGCCGTCGAGCGCATTCGCAAGGCGGGTGGAATCATCATCGGGACAACGGCGACCTACAACTGGGCGGTCGCTGAAAAGCCGCGTAATCCCTGGAACCTGGAACTGGATCCCGGAAACTCGAGCCGGGGCAGTGCAATTGCTGTCGTCGCGGGGATGGTTCCGCTCGCCATAGGCATGGACGGCGCCGGGTCGACCCGACTTCCCGCAGCGTGGTCGGGATGCATGGGCCTGCATACGAGCAAAGGCCTGGTGCCTTACGTTGACTACGATTCGCCGTCCTTCCGCAGTACCTCCACCGCTGGTCCGATGGCGCGAGACGCTCGCGACTGCGCCCTGCTGCTGCAGGTGATAGCAGGGCCGGACGGTCGCGATTTCCAAGCCTTGCAACTGCCGGTTCCAGACTACACGGCCCATATCGACGACGGCATCGAGGGTATGGACATCGCCTGGACCGATGACTTCGGATGGTCGAAGGCTTACTGGCTCCCCGACAGCGCCGGTGTCGTGGAATTTGTCAAGAATGCCGCTTTCGGGCTGGCTCGGTCTGGCGCTCAAGTTCATGAAATTGACGACGTCTGGGATGAACCCATGCCGATCTTCAATCTTCTGAGCAAGCACCTTCCCGGCATCAATCCGGTTGCGCCCGGCTTTGATCCAGAGGCCGGGCAAAAGCGGCTGGACGAGGCGTGGGGCGTACCTGAAACAGAGACCCCGTCCCCCCTTCCTCAATTGTGGCCGGACAATCTGTCCCCTAGCGAAGAATATCGGCTTGCCTCAGAGAAGCGCGCGCAGATGATCGATACGCTTGAACAGGTTCTAGCCAAGCATCAGGTGCTGATAAGCGCCACAACGCCGATGGAAGCGCGTACCCACAAGGAATGGGGCTATTTCGGGCGCGGCTTCGTATTCACTACATACAGCGCTCACACGGCCATGCTCAATGTCGTCGGCTACCCCGCAATCTCGGTGCCTTGCGGCCTGTTTAACGGCCTGCCGGTGGGCATGCAGATTATCGCCCGTCCGGGACAGGAGGATCTGCTCCTGCGCGTTGCCGAGGCGGTGCAGAAACTATATCCGATCCCGCATCCGCCCAGCTTCGGATGAAGCGGCCAAAACCGTAATTCCGCCGCTTCTCGCCTACACATGTTGGCGAGGGCGACCCATGGTCAAATTCCCAGCCCTTCCGACGCGAACGTGACGGCTCTACGGTGTCATCAAAGACCGAGTTCATGCCGCATTCTGTCGCGCAGCAGATGCTTTTGAACCTTGCCAGTGACGGTCATGGGAAAGCTGTCCACGAAGCGCACATAGCGCGGCACCTTGTAGTGCGCGATCCGCTCGCGGCAGAATTGCATGATTTCCTCTTCACAGGCGTCAATGCCCGGACTCAAACTGATACATGCGCAAACCGCCTCGCCAAACTTTTCGTCGGGCACGCCCACGACATGGACTTCCTGCACATTCTCGAAACCGAAGAGATATTCCTCGATCTCGCGCGGGTAGATGTTCTCCCCGTGACGTGCTCCCCTGATTGTTACCATTCAGAGGTAGAGTCCGGCTCCTTCATGATGATTGGTTGAGGTGATGGCAACCTGTCCGGGGGCATGCCCCCGGACAGGTTGGCCGGCTTTCTCGGCGGGGGTTCTCCCGCCCAGTTTCGAGTGCGGCCTGACGTGGTTGTAGTCATGCCGCCAGGCATCGAGCACGAAGCGGGCATGGGCCAGCGACGTGAAAAGCGTCTCATTGAGGCATTCGTCGCGCAGACGCCCGTTGAAGCTTTCGACGAAGCCGTTCTGCATCGGCTTGCCGGGTGCGATGTAATGCCACTCGACCCGCCGCTCCTGCGACCAGCGCAGGATGGCCGACGAGGTCAGTTCGGTGCCGTTGTCGCTGACCACCGTATGCGGCTTGCCGCGCGTACCGATGAGCCGTGTCAGCTCCCGCGCGACTCGCACGCCCGATAGCGACGTGTCCGCCACCAGCGCCAGGCATTCCCGCGTATAGTCGTCGACCACGCACAGGATGCGGAACCGCCGGCTGCACGTCAGGGTGTCGGAGACGAAGTCCAGCGACCAGCGCTGGTTCGGCCCGTCTGGCAAGACCATCGGCGCCCGCGTGCCCAGGGCGCGTTTGCGGCCGCCACGGCGACGGACCCGCAGATTCTCCTCGCGATAGACCCGCAGCAGCTTCTTGTGGTTGGGCGTCATGCCCTCCCGCGCCAGCAAATACCCGAGGCGCCGGTAGCCGAACCGGCGACGCTCAGCCGCCAGCTCGCGCAGCCGTTGCCGCAGCGGACCATCGTCAGGCCGCGACGATCGATACCGGATCACCCGCCGGCTCACGCCGACCAGGTTGCACGCCCGACGCTCGCTCAAGCCGTGATGCTCACGGGCATGGGCGACGGCATCCCGCTTAGCGCCGGGCGTCACCATTAATGGGATGACCCGCCCTGTCCTTCCATCCACAGTCGAGCGATCAAGAAGGAGGATGCAATGAGCATACGGAACAAGCCAAGAGATGCAGCCGTGTTCGGCATCGACATCGGCAAGACAGTCTTTCACGTCGTCGGCCTCGATGCTTCTCACGCACCGATCCAGAAAGCCACCTTCAGACGGGAGACGTTGCTGCAGTTCTTTGAGCGTGCGTCGCCGGTGTTGGTCGGGATGGAAGCGTGTCCCGGTTCGCAGTGGCTTGCGCGCAAACTTCAAGCGATGGGTCACATTGTGCGGATCGTGCCGGCACAGTTCGTGAAGCCGTTCGTGAAGTCGAACAAGAACGATATCATCGACGCCGAAGCCATCGCAGAAGCGGTAACCAGGCCGACGATGCGCTTCGTGGAGATCCGGTCGCCGGAACAGATTGACCTGCAGGCTCTGCACCGCGTCCGGGACAGGATGATCGCTCATCGCACGCGACTGATCAGTCAGATGCGCGCCTTTTGCCTGGAATACGGCATCGCAATCCACCAAGGTGCCGGCAAGTTCAAAGCCGACATGCCACGGGTGCTCGGGGATATGGACAATGAGCTCACGCCCGCCATGCGCCGAATGCTGACTGAGGTATTCGGGGAACTCGGCGATCTCGAACAGCGCATCGCCGCCATGAACCGCGAGATCGAAGCTATCGCAGCGCGCAGCGATACGGCCCGTCGCTTAATGACTGTACCCGGTGTCGGCCCACTGGGGGCCACCGCCTTGCTTGCATCGGCCGGCACGGGGCGTCAGTTCCGCAAAGCTCGCGATCTGGCGGCATGGCTTGGGCTCGTGCCGCGGGAGTACTCTACTGGGGGCAAAACGAGGCTGCTCGGCATCAGCAAACGTGGCAACAAGTACCTCCGGCGCATGATCATCCACGGAGCTAGATCCTGCGTGACGCATCTCGACCGAAGCCGGGACCGCCTGGGGCCATGGCTTGATGGGCTGGAACGCCGAATGCATAAGAACAAGGTCACCGTCGCCTTGGCAGCCAAGATCGCCCGCATCTTGTGGGTCGTGCTGACGAAGCCCGGTGCCAGTTACGAGCGGAGGGATCCAGCCTTCGGCTGATCTGGACCGCTACAGACTGCGAGGTTCGTGAGCGTGATGACGAAACAGTTGACCTGCGTATCGTAAGCTCCGTCAAAAAAACGGGCTACCAGCCCGAAGCATTTATCCGAGAACGATACGCGCGGATCTCATCAAGGCCTGGCCGCAACAGCGGTCCACTCGCGAGAGGCCGGATACATTTGTGCAGACTGGCACCGTCACCACCGATCGACCCTTGCATGGACAGGGCGGGTCATACATTTTTTGATGCCAGATCCTTCAGCACCACGTTGTCGAGCATGGCTTCGGCCAGCAGCTTCTTCAGCCGGCTGTTCTCTTCCTCGAGCGTGCGCAGGCGCCGGGCCTCGGACACCTCCAGACCACCATACTTCGACTTCCACTTGTAGAACGTCGCCGAGCTGATCCCATGGCGGCGGCACACGTCCGCCGTCGGCATCCCGGCCTCCTGCTCCTTCAAGATAGCGATGATCTGCTCTTCGCTGAACCTGCTGCGCTTCATCCCGTCCGACTCCTTCTCGTCGGACTCTACTCAAAATCGGTCACATTTCAGGGGAGCACGTCACCCGCCACGGATGATCATGTCCTTGGCGCGCCCGACTATCCTGCCATAGCCTTGATCATCGATGACGGCGAGGTCACCGGTGTGCATCCATCCGTATTGCCCCATGGACTACGAACACCCTTGTCTGCTTCCCGCAAAATTGCTGCCACATGCCACCCATGGCTTGCCGCGAACTCAGCTAAACTGGAAATACTCGCCGCCAGCCAAGGGGAACGGCGTCTCGATCCAGCGGCGCTCGCGATCCAGCGGAATGATCGGCAACTCCACGCTCGAAGGGTGGGCTGAATCATGGTAGATTGTTTGCGTGGCCACGACGAATTCCGCTTCCGTGACGTCGTTCAGATCAGTAAACATATTGGGGTTGCGGTCGCCCAGTGGGAAGCAGCTGCTGGAGATTTCCAGACGAATGCGATGCCCCTTCTTGAACAGGTTGCTCGTCGCCTGCATGTCTATCGCATATTCCACGATCTCGCCAGGGATGAGCGCCTCTGGCGCTGTGCGCGAATGGCGATAGCGGGCGCGCGTGACGCCATGGCACAGGGTATCCGCCCGCCCGTCGGGGCGGACATCCACCAGACGCATCCACCAGTCGGTGTCGGTGGCGGAGGACGCGGCGAAGAGCGTGGCCGACACGCGGCCCGTGACCTCCACATCTTCCGTCAGTTCAGCAGACGTGTAGCACAGAACGTCGTCGCGCGCCTCCACCGCATTCTGCGCCAAGCGACCTCCGGCCATGGCGATGCCGCCGACCATGGGGACCGGGTTGTTCGGATCATACTGGTATTGATCGGCAGCTTCGTCACCTGGGGCGTCGGTTGAAAGCAGGCCATCGCCAGCAGCACTGTTGGCGTGGCCCTGGCTGTGCAGGTAGAAGCGCGTCCGTTGGGTGCCTTCCAGCGGCCAGCTGGTCTCCGCGCGCCAGCGATCCTCGCCCATCACAAAGAGGGTCACAGGATGATCGAACAGCGGATTTTGTATGCCCTTGAAGCAGTAATCCATCCAGGCGAGCTGAAGCGCCTGCCCATCGACCACCGCGCTCGGAGGGCATTCCGGGCAATCGCCATGCGACCATGGCCCTATCAGCAGGCGTTGTCCCGCGCGTGCTTCAGGGGTTGCGGCCTGTGTCGACAGCCCTTCATAGAGTTCGTAGCTGTTCCGGATGAACCCGTCGTACCAGCCGCCTACCTGGATCATCGGAACGGTGACCCTTGACAGTTGATCCGTCATGTCGTTCACGGCGAAATATTCAGGATTATCGCGGTTTTCGATCCAGTTGCGCCAGAACGACATGTGACGGGCAACGGGCATGTCCTTAAGCGGCGTCGTTCTGAGCAGCCGATCGAAGAAGCCTTCAGGAAAATGGGGAGCCAGCCAGTTCATGTCCTGATCGGGCAACAAATGCCGCAATTCTTCGCGCGCAGCGGCAGCAGACTCCTCATCATCGTGCGTTGCAGGATCGAGCGATTGCATGATCGTCCATTGCGTGGCGATATGCAGCTTGAAAACGCCTTCGAAATAGCCCCATCCGCTGTTGAACTGATTGTTGGCAGGCGCCTGGACGAACGCAGTAACGATCCCCTCCGGCTCCTCCGTCGCCACCATCATCGACACGCCGCCATGATAGGAAGGGCCGAAAGGGGCCACTCGGCCGTCTGACCAGGGCTGCTGGCGGATCCAGGCGATGGTGTCCGCCGCATCTTGCCCTTCCCGCAACATCGGAGAAAGCTTGCCTTCCGACTTTCGTGATCCCCGCACGTCCTGATACACAATGGCATATCCTGCGGCAGTAGCTTTGGCAGGGCCTACGACGGACGCGGTGACAACCATGTTGTCAGGAAAAGCGCTCACCATGTCCTTGTCATATGGCGTGCGAATGATGAGGGTGGGAAATTGGCCTGATGCGGTCGTAACGCCATCGTCGCTGGGAATGGCTATGTCCGTCGCGAGGCGTACGCCGTCGCGCATCGGCACCATGACATCTTTGAGCAGGACCATTTTCGGGCCAGCGGGATCCTTGCGTGTCATGCTTTCCTCCTGCCGCGCCGGATGAGGCAAGCGGCGTAATCACTGAAAAGTGGGTGTAAACCCACTCATTTCAACTTAAAGAACGAAGCGCGAACCAAGCACCGCAACCAGTTGCACTTCCCACAAATCGTTATGCGACTGCTTTCCGAACGATCAGCCTTTTCGGCCCGTCAACCATCCAGTCGGTGCCGAAATACTTCTCTTCAAACGTCAGGGCAGGGATGTTTGCGAGGATATGTTTGACGTACAGTCTAGCCTCTCCTATTCACGAGGCCGGGATTTTGGGCTGTTCTGATTGTGTTCAGCCGATAGCGGTTTGACCTGGGCGAGCGCCATCGGCGGTGTTTTTCACCGTGTCAGGAGCGATGGGCTTTTCAGGGTTGAAGGACGAGGGCTCGGGGTCTGGGCGGCGCTGCCGCGCTGGCTATGTAGGAGTTGGCCGGAAGCTGGTGGCGATGTCTTTGAACACGCTGGCATCCGGGCAGGCTGAAGCGAAGGCAATGCGGATACGCGAGGCGCTTTCGATGACGCGGGCAGCGACCTTGAGCAGCCGCAGGCGCAGGGTCGCGAACTCGGCAGCGGCCAGCGCGGTGGCCTTGGGAATGGCCTGCTGGATGCGCCACATCGCTGGCGAGCTGCGACTTGTGGCGCTTGATCAGGTTCTCGGCCTGGCCGCGCGCGCAGTAGAGCGTGTCGTAGATATGCTCGGCCGATCCGTCCTGAAGCGAGGTAACGACATAGCGGATGTCCATACCCAGCGTGCTGGCCTCGATCCGGGCGACGACGCGGCGCCGACACTTCCAGCTTTTGGCGCCGTAGCGGGTCTCGGCATAGTTGCGCAGGACGGGGTATTGGCGCTGAGCGCGCTTGACCGCGCAGGCATCGGCGGCCGCGACGATGACCGGATCGGCACGCAGCGCGGCGTTGGTTGGCAAGCCGAACACGTAATCGACGCGGTGCGCCTCGCAGAACGCCATGACCTCGGGCCGCCCATAGTGCCCGTCACCACGGATGGTGATGTGGGTATCGGGCCAGTGCCGGCGGATATGGCGCACCAGGCGCCGGATGTGGCCGGCAGCTTCGGCGCCCGACGGCGTCTTGCCGGTCCGCAGCAGCATCGCCACCGGGCGGCCGGTCGCAGTGTCGTAGACGTGGATCGGCAGGAAGCTGCGCGGCGACAACTACGATGGCCGGTTGAGCGGCGACTATGATGGCCGGTAGGATCGGTTGTCTGGTCTGATCGTAGGGAGGGGCGCAGCCCCGACCGGAGAGCGGACCAGACAACCGGTGGCGATCTTTTTCCCCTTCTTTCGGGGGGCAGATCGGGGCTGTGGCGGGCGGTGGTATCGGAACACTCATCGAACAACGAGCGATGGGTTTGCGATGCCGGGCCACCACATTTCCGATCAGCAGGTATTTCTCTTCATGACCCATCGTCGCCAACACACCCAGGCCGTCGCGGCTGCCAAGGCCGGTATCAGCGAACGCAGCGCACGCCGGATCGAGAACGATCCGCAGCTTCCGTCCCAGAAGAAGAAGGAGCGCCACTGGCGCACCCGCGCCGATCCGCTCGAGCCATTCTGGCCACGCGTCGAGGAGTTGCTCCAGATCGACGGTATCATTGCCGTCACGGTCTTCGAGACGCTCCAGGACGAGTTCGGCGAGGATGCTGTTCCCGATGCGATACGACGAACACTGGAACGCCGGATCGCCCGCTGGCGGGCACTGCACGGCGGCGAGAAGGAGATCTTCTTCCCGCAGCATCATGAGCCCGGTCGGCAGGGCCTGTCGGATTTCACGGTATGCGACAGTCTCAAGGTCACCGTTGCCGGCGAGACCCTGGCCTATCGCCTCTACCACTTCCGCTTGGCGGCGAGTGGCTGGGAGCATGCGGCTGTCGTGCTGGGCGGGGAGAGCTTTGCCGCCCTTTCGGAGCACCTGCAGGATGCGTTGTGGAAGCTGGGCGGCGCGCCGGCCGAACACCGCAGCGATTCCCTGTCCGCCGCCTACAAAAACCTCGACGCCGATGCGCAGCGGGATTTCACCCGAAGCTATGACGAGCTGTGCCGTCATTACGGCATGCTTGCCACCCGCAACAACCGCGGCGAGGCGCACGAGAACGGATCAATCGAAGGTCCGCATGCCCATCTCAAGCGACGGCTCGATCAGGCCTTACGCCGGCGGGGCAGCCGCGATTTCGTCAGCATCGAGGCCTGGCGCGAGTTCGTTGAGGCGCAGGTCGCCAGACAGAACCGGCGGCATGCTACGCGCATCGATGCAGAACGCAGGGTGCTCAAGGCGCTGCCCGCAAGGCGAACCACCGATTTCGCCATGGTTACCGTCGATGTCACCCGCAACGGCACCGTCGCCATCGATCGGGTTACCTATTCGGTGCCTTCCCGCCTCGTCGGACGGCGCCTCAACGCGCATCTCTTTGACGATCGCATCGAGCTCTTCCTCGGTCCGGACAGGGTAATGTCCACGCCGCGTGTGCGGATCAGTCATCCCCACCGGGGGCATAGCATCGATTTCCGGCACATGATCGGTAACCTGCGCCGCAAGCCCGGTGCACTGCGCAACCTCGTCTACCGCGAAGCCCTCTTCCCCGATCACGCCTACCGGCGGGCCTGGCAAGCCTTCGATGCCCAACTCGATGGACGGCAGGCCTGCCGCGATGCCGTCGCGCTGCTCGATATCGCCGCCAGGGGCGACTGTGTCGACGTGCTGGCCCGGCGGATCGATGAGGCACTCGACAGCGGGCGCTTGCCCGATGTCGATGCGCTCAGGGACGAGTTCCTGCCAACCGCAAGATCGCAGCGCGATGTCACTATCCCGCGACCCGATCTGCACAGCTACAACAGCCTGATCGCCAGCGGGGAGGTGTACTGATGACCCGCACCAAGGATCAGGCCGCCGCCGTACTGCCTACCCTGCTCAAGGCCTTGCGCCTGCCGAGCATCAACCGCAACTGGAAGCGCCTCACCGACACCGCCGATCGCGATGGCTGGCCGGCCGCCAACCTGCTGGCCTCGCTTCTCGAGATCGAGATGGCCGATCGCTCCTCCCGGCGCATCCAGCGCCATCGCGACCAGTCCGGCTTGCCCGCAGGCAAGACCTTCGCCACCTTCGATTTCGACGCCGCCCCCGGCATCCGCAAACCGCACCTCTTGTCCCTCGCCGCCGGTGACGACTGGATCGAGAACGGCGGCAACCTGCTGCTGTTCGGCCAGAGCGGGACCGGCAAGACGCACGCAGTTGCCGCCATTGGCCATGCCCTCATCGACACGGGGCGGCGCGTCCTGTTCTGCTCCACCACCGACATGGTCCAGAAGCTCCAGTCCGCGCGCCGCGACCTCAGCCTGCCCGCCATGCTCGACAAGCTCGACAAGTTCGATCTCATCGTGCTCGACGATCTGTCCTACGTCCGCAAGGACCAGGTCGAGACCAGCGCCTTGTTCGAGCTCATCGCCCACCGCTACGAACGCCACTCGCTCGCCATTACCGCCAACCAGCCATTTTCGGCATGGGACAACGTCTTCCCTGATCCCGCCATGACTGTCGCCGCGATCGACCGCCTCGTGCACCACTCGACCATCATCGAGATGAACGGCGAAAGCTACCGCAAGCGTTCCGCCGTCGCCCGCATCAACGCCGGCGATTACGACCCGCCCAATGGCGCCCCGGACCGGCCATCATAATTGTCGCTGGCTTCGCGCTCGGGAGCACCCTTGCTGAGGCAACGGGTAATTGTCGCCAGCGGCAATTACATGCCAACCATCCCATGCGCTTCAAACCCTCGCTTCCGGCCAGCGCCAGCGACAATTACCCAGCGTCGTAATTGTCGCTCGACGGTTGCTCCTCGCAACAGCAAATGGTAGCCAGAATTCACCAACCGGCGCGGCCACCTATCGGCCATCAAAATTGACGCCGACCGGACACCGTAATCGTCGCGCTACAGGAAGCAGCGCTCACCGTGATGACCATTCCAGAACGACAACTGCTGGTAGCCGTGGACGACATCGCAGGTATCATCGATGTCCAGCGTCACCGCCGCCGGCGGGGCGGGATAGCTGGCGCAGTAGATGTCGATCATCGCACCCATCATCCTGGCCAACTCACGCGTGGTCGGTGCATTCTCCCACCTGCTCATCGTCGGTTGGCTCGCAAGCCCGGCACCTGATCCCGGCAACTTGCCCAGCGCCAGGCGGAAGCCTGGATCGTCGCGCAGGGCATCGAGATCATCGGCATCCTCATAGCCGCAGGCGATCGCGAACGTGCGGGCACGCAGGATGTCATCGAGGCGATGGATCACCCGCGCAGGATCGCGCGGGTCGGCAATGCAAGCCGCAAGCCGACGGCAGATCCCCATCGCGCGCTCGGCCTGCGCCAGCAGCAGCACACCGCCATCCGAGGTCAGCCGGCCACCGTCGAACGCGGCTGTGAGCTTTTTGCCGCCAATGGCTGGAAACGAAAATCCAAGCGCGTTATCCTCGCTCTCGGCGGGTGTGGCCTGTGGCATTTTTTGCCTCGCTGCAGGACTGGTCTAGACACCCATTTTCCTACTGCAAAGCAAACGCTTACGCCACTCCCGCCAACCCTTCACCCCCACCGCGGTGAATAATTCAGGCTAGCTTCCAGCCGGGCCAGAAACTGGCCGATGCACTGATGAAAGCCGAATCCGAACCCCAGATGCGGTTTTCCGGTCCGGTTGATGTCGAACCGCTCAGGGTCTTCATAGGCTGCCGGGTCCTGGTTGGCAGCGCCCTGCATCACGAAGATGGAGTCTCCCGCCTTCAGTTGTACGCCGTCCAGTTCGGTATCGACACGCACCACACGCATGTTGAGCTGCACGACGGTGTCGATCCGCATCATTTCTTCAAGGGCCGCGGGGATCAGGCTGGAGTCGGATCGCAGCAGTTCGCGGAGATTTTCGTCCTCATACAGCCGGATGGTGATGTTACCCATCCACAACGCCGTGGTCTCAAACGCACCCAGATAAAGGTTGAGCAAATTGTCGACCACCACCTGCTCGGTGATGCCGTTGGTACCCTGGGTCGCCGCCATCATGCTGATCATGTCGGTAAGCTGCTCGCCCCGTGCAAGCGCGGCGCGGCGCTGCTGGACCAGGGGGCGCAGAAACTGGAATACGGCTTCCTTGGCCTCTGCCCGCTCGATGAACTTTGGGCTGGTGGGCTCGAACGGAACCACCGCATTGTCGGCAAGCAGATAATGTAGCTCTATGAACTGACCGGCAGATTCATACGGCACGTTCATCAGATCACTGATGACCCGCGACGTCAGCCGCCAGAAAGCCGACACCAGATCGACCGCCTCGCCCCTGTTCAGCGCCTCGAAACAAGGTTCAAAGGTCTGATCGATATAGTCCTGAATCCTTTCCGCGACATTCTCCACGCCGACGGCGGACATCTGGTCGGCCCAGGCGGCTCGCAGCTTGTGATGCATAGGGCTGTCGACCACCAGCATGGCCTGGGCCCCGAATGCTTCGGCAACGGGCGTGCCCTCGCTTGCGAACCGGCCTGGGTTCGACATCACCCGCCTGACATTGTCAAAAGATGCGACGAGCCAGCCGCCCAGCCCCTCATCCCAGTGGACACCCCGCGCCCGTGCGCGCTTTTGCTGCTCTCTCATACTGAGCGGACTGGATCGCGAAAAGTCGACCGTCTCAATATCTGGAACCATCGTCGCGTTGCTCACAGGCGCTATCCTCTCCATCTTCAGGAATCTCGATTTCGTCATTGTCGTCCCGCATACGACAATCCCAATAGGAGGCGGACCATGCTCGATGTCGCACGAAGTCCAGCTTCGGTCGTAAGTTGCCAATCCGCGCTACGGCATGCACGCCCACTTTCAGCCGCCTTGCAGGGACAGGCATTGATCGCGCACACCAAGAGACACCTAGTCCAACAGGGTCCGATCGCACACCGCGTCATGAAGAGCGCTCAGATCGACGGGTAGTGCGTCCAGTGATCCGCATACCAGCCGCACTTTGCCGCTGGCAAAAGTAGCCGCCATCCGTTCTTGGAAATCCGGGTCCGTGCTTTTCAAGCGCATGTTCGGCAGCCCGGCCGCATAGTCGACATGGACTATCATATCGACCGGGTGGTTCGGGCCGATATCGGTGGAGAGGGAAACAACGCCGCCCTTGACGGTCATCGTGTATCCAAGTGCCGCCTCATCAAACTTGTCCGAAGGAAGATCCGTAAAGACTTCCGTATACGAAAACGAGATATGCTCCTTGTCTGGAAGAGCACCGATAATGCGCTGGGCTTCCTCTTCAACGGCGCCGAACCACGGGGCGCTCAAGAAGGGATATACGTCTTTCATGTCATCATACTCGCATCGTAAGTCGGAACTCGTTGCAACACAGCCGATCATCAATCTTCCGGTGCGATTTTCAGCCGGATTCCGTCCATCTGCTCTCCGAAAATGACCTGGCAGGAAAGCCGCGAGTCCCGCGTACGATGATCCGAACTATCCAGCAGATCGGACTCATCCTCACTCATGTCCGGAAGCCCATCTACAGTGCCGGGATCGATCTGCACGTGGCACGTCGCGCAGGAGCAGCATCCGCCGCATAAGGCGAGCATCTCGTCAAATCCGGCCTCACGGATATTTTCCATAAGGGAGAGGCCAACTCTTCCTTCGATCTGACGCTCCTCACCGTCACGCGATATAATGGTCATGCGAGGCATAGATTTCACAACTCCAGCGTAATATTTGCAGCTCGTAAGGTCACGCCGCCATGCGCTCATCATCCGGCCGGTACGAGATCACCGCACAACGGTATCGCTGATAGGCCATCGCATCTTGTTCACCATCACCATGTTCAATACTGGTGACATGTCGAACGCCTTGTGCCAGCCGCCCGCCCCCGAGCGGATGGATTCGCGGCGCAGGTCCCGATGATCTGCGCCGCGACAGCATGTAGCTAACACATCATCCTAGAACTTCGCTTTGAGCCGCACGCCGTAGGTACGTGGCGGAGCAGCCATTTGCAGCCAGCCAAACGGCGGAGCGGTCGCGATCTTCTGAGCGTAGTAGTGCTCGTCGAACAGATTGTTCGCCCACACGTCCACGCCGAGCTGGCCGTTTGCGCTTGTCCAGCCGACCACACCGTTGACTACCGTATATCCCGGATAGACAAGACTATTGTCAGGGGAATCGTAGGACACGCTTTTGTTCGTCACGGAGCCGCTGACCTTGAAATCGCCGATTTCCGTCGGAATTGTGTATGTCGCAGAAGCTGTTCCCGAGAATTTCGGCGCCCTGATCATTCGTTTTCCACTGACATCTGTAAAGCTCTGTGCGCCGCTGGGGTCAGACGTGGGCGACCCAGCAAAGCTTTTATACTTGGCGTCGAGAATGCCGAAGCCGCCGGAAATTGTCAGGTTTTTGAATGGGACGATCTCAAAATCCGCATCGAGCCCGTAAACCCGCGCGGTCGCTGCGTTCACGATCTGAGAGGTTCTGGCATCGTCCGAGATGACATTAACCTGCAGCTGCTTGTAATCATAATAGAAGCCAGCGAGGTTGAACCTGACAGCGCGATCGAAAAGTTGTGTCTTCAAACCCACTTCATAGGCATCAAGCTGCTCCGGATTATAGCCCGGCGCCGTTGGCGAATAAACGGAAAAGCCGCCGCTCTTTATGCCTCTGTTATACGAGACATATCCAAGAATGTCGGGAGACATCTGATAATCTAGAGCCAAGCGCCAGGAAGGCTTTTCCGCCTTTCTGCTTCGATTAGGGGGGACACCCAGGTCAAAACCCTCGAACACAACCTTGGAGTCCTTGGTCTTATACGTGTCCCAAGTATAGCGAAAACCGCCCGTTAGCTTAAGATCGGTGACGATTTCATACGTTGCCTGACCGTACAATGCCACGGATGACGTCTGCGCCGTGGCTGTTGTCACGGCGCTGCCGAAAAAGGCCGGCCCAAATGTATTGAGAAGGACATCGGATTTATATTTGAACAGGAAAGCGCCCAGCTGCCAGTCCAGCCTCGAATCACCCTTGCCCTGGAGCTGGAACTCCTGCGAATATTCCTTGCTATGGTCGTCTGCTGCAAAGCCGCCAAATGTGCTCGCCGTCGTATATTGCGCACCGTAACTCTGGTCAGCCTTTGCGAAGAATGAGGACGAGATCAGATTGGCAAATCCCAAGTCCTGCTCAATACGAAAGCCGATGTTGAACTTGTGAGCCCGCTGGAAAGGGTCCTTGCCCGTCGCGATGTCAAAACGCCCGGTATCCGGATAACCATAAACAGCCCGAGTCTCCGGTGCGTATTGCAGAACCAGGCCGGACGACCTGAGATTTTCGTATGCGCCCTGGAGAGTGACCTTGGTATTTTCACCAGTATATACCCACTTGGAGCGGACAGAATAGGTCCGATCCTTGTAAACATCCGTGCCGAGGGTGAGATTACGCGCAAATCCATCATCTTGATTATGATATTGCACAGCAATGTCGGCTGCCAGGTTGGGCAGGATTCCGCCGGTTACATATGCATTGGCGTCAACGGTTTCATAATTCCCGTAGCCGATGCTGAAATCTGCGTGGGGATCCTCGGTAGGATCCTTCGTAACCATCTGGATGACACCGCCGGTGGCGTTGCGGCCAAACAGGGTGCCCTGCGGCCCCTTGAGCACCTCGATGCGCGCCAAATTGTTAAAGCCCCCCTGGTTGCTGAGCGGCGAGGCGATATAGTAGCCGTCGATATAGGTGGCGACCGATGCTTCATCGACGCCAGCGCCAACGACAGCGCCGACGCCCCGCAAATAGGGAGCGTTGCTGGTGGCCGTACGCGCCATGGTCAAGCTCGGGACCGTGCCCTCTAGGGATGTGAGGTTGGAAATGCCCCTGGTCTGAAGAGCGTCCCCGCCAATCGCAGTCACCGCGATTGGCACATTCTGGAGGTTTTCCCCCTTGCGCTGGGCCGTGACGATGATCTCGGCGACACCGCCGCTTTCCGCCTGGGCCTGGTCGTCTGGCGTGTTGGACTGCGCAAAGGCAGGCACCGTGGCAAAGACCGTGCCAGCGGCTGCGGCTAAAAGCATATATTTCGTTCGAGCTCTCATCGTTGCTTCCTCCCCTTTTCGACGCGACATCATCACTTCAGGATATCGTTCCTGCATGAGCGATCCCTAATTTTGCTGGGATGCCGTTGGCGGAGTATACCGCCTTCATCGCCGTTCGCGTGTCCCCTTTGGCGGGGACGCTGCTGATCGTACCGTTCGGTTACCCGCTCAGCGTATCGATCGGTCGAATGGTCGGCACGATCCCGCCAGAGGCTTTCAATCTCCAAGTCCCAGCGAACGGGGACAGACCGCCACAGCGGAACGAGCCTAAGGTGCCGAACGTGTAGGAGAGCGCCATGGCATCAAATGAGCTTCGATTGGACGGCAAGGCCATTGTCGTCACAGGCGCCGGTCGTGGTGTCGGGCGCTCACATGCGTTGCTGTTGGCTTCACGCGGCGCGCTGGTAGTCGTCGCCGATTCAGGCGTCGCGATGGACGGCTCGCAACCCAGCGAGGGTCCGGCCGCCGAGGTAGCGGCCGAGATCAAGGCCGCAGGGGGCGTCGCGACGATCTGTACCGATGATCTTTCGACCGCAGCCGGATCCGCCGCAGCGGTGCAGGCCAGTATCCAAGCATTCGGCCGCGTCGATGGCCTGCTCCATAACGCCAGCATCGCGCCTCAGCTCTTCGATCCCGCTGAGGTTCCCGATGACCGGCTCGACCTGATGATGCGCGTCAATGTCTATGCGGCCTTCTGGCTGACGCGGGCGGCCTGGCCGCACATGAAGCGTCAGGGCGGCGGCCGGATCGCCTTCACGTCCGCGCACGCGATATACGGCACGCCGGGCATGTCGACCTATTGCGCGGCTAAATCGGCGTTTCTGGGGATGGCCCGGTGCCTGGCGGCGGACGGGAAAGCCCACAACATCCTGACCAATGTGCTGGTCGGCGGCGGACGCTCACGCATGGTAGAGCAGATGCCGCCATCGGCCTATCGCGACTGGATGATGGCGGCGATGGATCCGGAGCATGTGTCGGTGGGCGCAGCCTTCCTGCTGAGCGATGCGTGCCGCGCCAACGGCGAGTCCTACTCCATTTCGGGCGGCCGCATCGCCCGCATCACGCTGTCCGAGTCAGAGGGGCTCATGGGGCTGGAGACGATCGAGGATGTGCGCGACCAGATCGACATAATCGACGCGCAGCAACCCTGGATTTCGCCGCATGACTCGACCGAGCGGGCGAGCATCATCCATCGGGCGATGGGCTTCGACGGCGCGCTGGGCAACAGCGCATACGACATCCAACGCACTGTCACGAACTAGCCGTCGCGGCATGCTAGGACATCAGGCCCAGGGATTGGTCAGCAGCGCGCGCAGCGCTTTTCAGGCGTCCGCCTGATGTTCTGGAACGGGCCGTTCACTCAATATTTCCGCCATCCGGACCGCAGGAGCCGAAAATGAAGACCTTGGAAGAACGTCTGCAAGCGGTCGAAGACCGGCTTGAGATATATAACGTCATATCGGCTTGGGGGCCGTCGGCGGATGGTAACAATCTCGAGGCTCTTGAGCGGATTTTCGCCCCGGACGGCATCTGGGACAACCGGGATTACCGCTATGTCGAGGGTATCGACGACATCAAGCAAATCCTCGACAGTCAGGACCATCGCACGCTGACCGACAGCGGTGTGGCCCATTATGGCAATCTGCCGCATGTCGAACTGGACGGCGACCGTGCGATCGCGACCAACTACAGCGCGGTTTTCGGCCGCCGCGATGGCGCGCCAATGGTTCTGCGGGTGACGGTGTCGCGCTATTACATGTCACGCGGTCCGCATGGATGGCGGATCGACCGACGGGTCATAGACCCTCTCGATGGTCGGGCCTCGGCTCGCGAACTTGCAGGTCGGGTATTCGAAGGCCCCGGCGAGGATCCCGGCGGCAGGACCGACGCCTATTCGCTCCCGGCCGGAGAGGTGGGCGCTTGGAGCGAAACACTGCAATCGACCTACCGCGCGTCACCGCAGCGTCAGGATTGAAGCATGAACATCGACTTCGATCTGCCGCAAGTGGACATTCGCCAGGCGCGTTATCCCGTAGAGCAGTTCGCCCAACTGCACCCCCAGCCCCCGGTCTGGAGCGAGCCGCTCAACGCATGGATTGTCACCCGCCATGACGACATCAGGAAGATCTACGCCGACTACAAGAGCTTCAGCAACGAGGACGGAGTTCAGAAGGAAGCGGCCGGTCCCACCGCGATGCTGTTCTTTGATTCGGCCATGCACAACAGGCAGCGCGCGGTCTGGGCGAACGAACTGTCCGCCAAGGCCATGGATAATCGTGTCGCACTGTTTTCGCGTCTTGCCTCGACCATTCTTGGGCCAGTCGTGGAACGGCTAAATGCTGGCGAAGACGTCGAAATGGTCGACGTCTTCAAGGATTTCGCGATCGACGCGATTACCGCGCTGATGGATCTGCCAAATGACCGGCGCGTCGATTTCAAGCGCTGGATCCTGATCATCGGCGACAGCGTCCTGCTGCCGCTGGCACCCGACGATCCGCGATACAAGGCCCGCGCCGACAACAAGAAGGAAGTCTATGACTTCATTCACACGGCGATCCGCGACAGGCAGGCCCGGCTGGCGGCGGGCGAGGAGCCGCAAGATCTGACGACGATGTTCGTCCGGGCTATTGGCGACCACGGCATCACAGAAGAAATGGCAGCGGACAATCTGCTGAACCTGTTCCTTGGCGCCTACGACACCACCGTCCGCTGGCTGGGCAACATCTTCGCGGTGCTCGCGCGCTATCCGGAGATATGGGCCGAGTTGCGCGCCGATCCTTCTGTGAGGGCTGCAGCCTATGAGGAAATCATGCGCTATGAATCGGTGGTGCAGCTCAATGCCAGAAAGGTGCGAAACGAAGGCGCAACGATCGCCGGACAACCAGTCGCCAAAGGCGCCGACATCATGATGCTGAATGGCGTCGCGAACCGTGACGAAGCGGTTTTCGCCGATCCGGACCGGTTCGACATCCATCGCGAGCAGAAGATGCATCTGGGCTTCGGGTTCGGCATGCACCAGTGCCTGGGTATGCACACCGCCCGCGCGGAAGTCGCGGCCTTCCTGAACTACATGCTGGAAGCTGTCCCGGCCTTTGAGGTGACGGGCGGCGAATATTATCGCAATTGGGCGGTGTGGGGGCCGGCGAAACTGCACATCAGCATGACCGCGTGAACAAACCCCTCCGGAGTGGCCGGAAATCTTCATGGTGACGCGCTGGTCGCCTGCTCGGGAGACGCCAATGCACTTGTCGATCGGCTTCATGGTCCGCAACCCGCAGATGACGGTGGAGGAGTTCCGCCGATATTGGGACGAGGTGCACGCGCCCTTGATACTCAAGCTGCTTACGCCGCATGGCATACGCCGTTACCGGGCGAAGTTCCCCGTACCATCCGCCGCTCGCTACGCCAGTCAGACCCATTATGATGCCATCGTGGAAATGGGCTTCGACAGCGAGGAAGCGCTCGACCGCGCGCTCGCCTCTGCGGATTTCCAGTGCGACGAACGCCGGGAAAGCAGCGCACGGTGTTTCGATCACGCGCGTGGCGCCGACATGGTAGCCATGGAAAGTGACGCCATGGCCGCCGAACAGGACGTCGCGACCATCCGACTTTGAAACTCTACATCGCACGAGGAATCCAAATGTACGTATCGCTAGGCATGATGGTGCGAAATCCTGAAATGACACAGGAAGAATTCATCGAATACTGGGAAACGGTGCACGCTCCGCTTGTCCGCAAGCTGCTCGATCCGATGGGGCTCAAGCAGTACACCGCGATGTTCCCCGTCCACTCCACCGCGCTTTATGCAGGCGGACTGGACTACGACGCGGTCGTGGCTCTGGGCTTCGAAACGAACGAGCAACTCGAAGCGGCGATGGCGTCGCCTGAATTCAACTGCGAGGAACGCAAGGCGAGCAGCGCGAGATGCTTCGACCTTTCACGGGTCAAGGACATGACTGTGAGAGCCAGCGACGCATTAGCTTAAAACTATTTGGAACCGGGCGACGCCGGACCATCGGCTCGTCACATCCCCGAGCCATGCGAGCGGCTGTCGGGCAAGATCGAGAGGAGCAATCATGCCGCGTTTCACATCTGAGCAAGCCGCGACGGCGCTGGAGATCGAGCATCTCATCAACGAATATTGGGCTGAGATCGACCTGAACGGCGGCAAACATGTCGAAGACTATTGGTGCGAGGACGGCCAACTCAAGGTAGGCACGGTAGAACTTAACGGGGTCGACGAACTCATTGCCTTCTATGTCGAACGTCGGGAGCTAGTGGCGGGCGGACCTGGCGGAATACGGACCTCGCGTCATGTGTCTGCCAATTTACGCTACTACCCTAAAAGCGCGGATGAGGTCGTGGTCATCATGACGGTCATCAATTTCTCCGGCGCGGGCGCGCCGCCGCTGGCGGGCGCATCGCCGAGCATCCTTGGCGATGGAAAGATTCTCGTGAGGCGCTGCGCGGATGGCGAATGGCGCCTCAAGCGGCTCGAGGTGGACTTCATCTTTATCGGGGACGACCCCTTTCAGAACAAGAGGCTGCTGGGTTCTGAGAAGCCTGTGTAACAAGCTGACCGGAAAGGTCAGCAAGCCGCCATTGTGCTGAACCTCTTCAGTTGAAGCCCGTCAGCACGACCTTGCCAATTGCACGACCCGAAGCGACATGCATATGCGCCCGCGCAAGGTTTGCGGCAGATATCGGCCCCTTTTCCTCCACCATCGTCGATTTCAATCGCCCGGCGTCGATTAACGACGCCACCTCGCGCAATATCTGGTGCTGGGCGATCCAGTCGGGGGTCTGCAGGAAAGAACGAATGAACACGCCCTCCCAAGCGATCGCCGCGCTCTTGCCCTTGAGCGGCACGATATCCAGTTCGGCGGGCGCGTCGATGATCCCGACCATGCCCTGCGGCGCGAGCGCTCGCACGATAGCCGCCATATTGCCCTCGGTCGCGGTCAAACTGGCGATATAGTCTGCCTCGGGCAGGCCCACTTCCCGCAGCCCTTCGTCCAGCGGGCGATGATGATCGATGACATGGTGCGCGCCAAGCGCCCTGACCCACGCAATGCTTTCCGGTCGAGACGCTGTTGCGACGATTGTCAGATCCGTAAGGGCCGCAGCCAATTGGACCGCCATCGATCCCACGCCCCCGGCGCCGTTTATGACCAACAGCACCCCATTCCGCCCGGCCGTCTGGCCAGTCCCCTTGCGCGGCACCCGCATGCGATCGAACAGCAGCTCCCATGCCGTCAGGCCAGTCAGTGGCAAGGCGGCCGCCTGACTGTGCGTCAACGTGGTGGGCTTGAGCGCGATCTGGCGCTCATCGACACAGAAGAATTCGGCATAACTACCAGGCCGATGCACCCCACCCATGGCATAGACCTCATCGCCGGGCGCAAAAAGCGTGACGTCCCTGCCCACCTCAGCGACAACGCCGGAAGCGTCATAGCCCAGCACGCGCCGCCCTTCCGGGAAGACGACTGCCGCGCCGGCCGTTGCAGGCGCGGGCGCGTTCACGCGCTGTTTGATGTCGATCGGATTGACGGAAATAGCTGCGACACCGACCAACACGTCGCGCGGCCCGGGCGTGGGTCGTTCAACCTCGCCATCAACAAGAACATCCACGCCGCCGGGGCGCTCGCAATATACCGCCTTCATCGCTTCATCCTCTTGCTGCTTCCCGACGCCGTCAGACCATTTCAAATACGCGATAGATTATGCCGTCCGGCCCCGCCTCGCCGCGCGCAAAGGCGACGACATCGTTGAGCCAAATATAGTCGGCGTCACTTGTCTCGAACGTCATGAAAATGCGCATGGTCAGCGGCGCTGATTCATCGTCGCCATGGCTTTGGCGCGCGGGGGAGAGCAGCCCGCCGCTCGACACATAGATCGGCACCCCATCGTCAGTCTGAAAAAACCATCCGGATATCGAGCTGAGCATGGCCGTCGTCCCGGATGGCGAGCCAATCGGCCCCGCCCGACATGACACGTCCGCGCAAACGCGCGCCAGAGAAGGACCCGCCCGATATGTGGGCGATGTACCGCCGCGTCCCGCTCGGCAGGAGGCCGATGTCCACACGCTGGCCAACTTCCATTGTCAGATCAAACAACGGCTCGACCAGCAAATGGCGTTGCCCATCGGACATCTCGCAAGGACCTCACCCAATCACGGCAGGTTGCACCGCGCGTCCTTATTATTGATCAATGGCGATCGCATATCAGTCCCCACTAATGGGTACTTACGCCTACAGCTGCAATGCGCTTCAGCGAAGCGTCTCGCATCTCCCTGGCCCTGTCGTGCTGACGCTCCCCATCCCATGCCAGCCCTTCGGATCGATGCGGTCCAACGTCGCATATCGCTGCCCGTCTCCGGAAGCGCAACCGCGCTGATCCCGCTCGGCCAGATAAGTAACAGTGGAACTGCCGGACTCGATCCTCTCCATGCCGTAGTCAGAACGACAGTTCAGCTTTTGCATCCTGCTTCTTCTTACCTGTCTCCGCAGTGATGGCCTACTTTTCGCGCCCATCACCCCAGTCTTCTGGATTCGATGGCGGGGACACTCATCAATGACTCCCGTGGTGGCACGGCCATGACGCTCCTACTCCCGCCCTTGCGATACGCGCTCACTCCAATTTACGCGACAAACGCCCCACCGCTCCCGCCTCGGCCGCAAGATTCCGGTTGTAAGCGAGCGGCATTCGCGGGCTCTTCCAACGTAGAGCGTCCATGATCCCGGCCAGATCTTCTCCTGCGACGAACAGGTCTTGATTAAGACCCACACGCGTCGAATGCGCGCTGATGCCTTTCAGAAGCCGCGCCAGATCATCAGCGGTCAGGTCTCCCAATGCGCCGCAGTCGAACGCGCGCTGGATTATTGCCCGCCAGATCGGTCCAATCGACCCTGGGTGCAATGCCCCCTCCCCCACATCATAGTCCACACGCGCCAACACCGCCTTTTTGGGCAAGGTCTTGCGCAAATCCCAGGCCTCCCGCCCCGAGATGCTGGCAATCGATCGTCCCGGCACCGCTTTACGCGCCTTGTAGCGGCGCACCTGCACCCGCCGAAACAGCGGCCCAGCGACAATGCCCGAGGCCGCCTGCCAGGCCGCAATCGCGCGCACGGAGCGGGGGCTCAAAAAGGCGGTCGCCCCCTCCCCCTCCGGATCGCCCTTGGTGCGGGGGATTTCCAAAAGCCGCGCCTCGGGATCGAGCGCGTCCACAATATGCTCGACCGCCACCGCCACCAGTTCGGAGGCGCGCAGCCCCGTATCATAGACGGTGGACAGCAAGGCCCGATCGCGCAAACCCGGTAAATCGTCGGCACAGGCGTCGAGCAGTGCGCGGATATTGAGCCCGCGGGGGGCATCGCGCGCGACGTCGCGCACCGGCCCTTTGAACCGCAGCGGCCGCGCCTGGACCTGCGCGCTGCCCTTCTCGCGCCGGATAGCGCGCAAGCGCAATTTGACCAGCTCGGCCTGGCATGGATTTTTGAGATCCAGCAGCTGGTGGATCTTGGCGATGGAGGCGCTGTACCGGCTGAGCGAGGCAGGCTTGGCCCCCTTTTTTTGCGCGCGCGTCGAGATAGGCCGCGACGGTCTCGGCGGTCGCCGGCAGCGCGACCCGGGCTGTGCGCCGACACCAGGCATCAAAGGCTTCAAGGTCGGAGCGCAGCGCGCGCAGCGAATGCGGCGAGGCGGCCGCCTGAAAGGCGGCCATCAGTTCCTCGTCGACGGGGATCGGCGCGCGCGCCCGCAGCTGCGTGACGGTAAAAGTGAGGGCAGACATACCGCCCTCCCCAATTCGGCACCGCGCGTACGGCACCGGCGGAATGTCAGACATGGGCGCCATCCTTCTCTGTCCCAAGAATATTCGGTGGTGCCGATGCCAGCAGATGGTCGCGCACCTGCCGGCCGAGCGGCGTCAGGCGATAGGCGGCGCGCTTGTGTTTGCCATCTTCCTGATGCTCGAGCTCACACAGGGCGCCCTGCCCGCCGACGTCCTTCAGCCAGTGCAGCGCGCAGGCCCCATTAGCGGTGAAAGTCGTTCGGCCGGGATACTGGAACGCGTCGGTCATGGCGAGACGGGGGCGCATGGCGCCGCCTTTCACCTTCGCCGCAATCAGCGCGAGACCGGCAGCGTCCCGCTCCGGCTGCTCCTTCCACTTGAGGCCTAGTTTTCCGCGCTTTGCGGGCGTTTCGTGCACGTCGTTTGTCTCCGTCCGTCGGCCGCCAACCTAGCGCACCTTTGCCGAGAATGACAACGACGCTTATGTGATAACTGCAATTATCAAGGGTTAATATCCGAAAGCATCCGACTGGTTGTATAGTTATTGCTTGCTTGCTATACATATCTGAGAGCGCATTGATTTGACGGGGTTTTATGACCTCACCGCTGGCCTTTCCGTGTTACGGACCCGATGAACCGCCCTCCCCCGCGGATATCGAGGCGCTGTGCGCAACCCAGGTGCACGCGGCCCGCGCCCTCGGTCAGCTTGATGCCGCCCTCACGTGGTGTCCGCCCGACATATATCCCATCCTCGCTGCGCGTCTCATTCGCGAGACGCTGATCTCGGCGCTGCGGCAGGAAGGGCATGCGTTCACCGACGCTCGCTTCCATGCCTGGTTCGCGGGGCTTGTACCACTTTCCGACGAACCGCTCCAGTTCGCCCTCGCCCCCCGCGCTCTGGTGACCACCCTGCTCGCCGAGATGACCCGCAGCAGCTGGGCGCCGC
>Ga0247718_1000051_pt1 | contig 24306 bp, 26 predicted proteins | sample 21E_DmetaG_FD_189045 | JGI IMG/M metagenome (GOLD analysis project Ga0247718, IMG submission 189045) | Soil microbial communities from hillslope of Landscape Evolution Observatory, University of Arizona, Oracle, AZ, United States - 2-1-E_D | ecosystem: Engineered > Artificial ecosystem >...
GCTCAGCACTAAAAGCGCTTTGTGCGGTTTCTATGTTTGTATTTGCCATTTTGATGTCCCCTTTTAGTGAACTAATATACTTTTGGTTTACTCTTAGTTTAATAAGTTGTCAAATTATTTATGCTCGCCGCACTTGTGAAGGAGGTTTTTATACTTCTCAAGATATAAAAAGCCTGTCAGACGACAGACTTTTTATATGGTACACCGGGAGGGATTCGCTTTTATCGATGAATCTCCAAAAGTGCCAGGGAAGTCCACTGGACTTCCCGTTCGATCCCATATAGAGACCATGCAAAAACCCGACCATAAAGATCGGGCTCTTGCATGGTACACCGGGAGGGATTCGAACCCCCGACCCTCTGTTCCGAAGACAGATGCTCTAATCCGCTGAGCTACCGGTGCTTATCAAGTAAGTATAGATTGTAAATGGGGTCGGGGAAACCCCGGTCACCTCCGGCGACCCCGCAACTTCATGGCAGCAAGCATAGCTTGCTCCAGAAGATTGCCTTGCAAACTGCCGCTGGCATTTCTCACCTCTGTTCCGAAGACAGATGCAGGAGTCCCCGAGCTACCTGTGCTTGAAGCCCTAACAGAGTACCATATCTGATAGAAAAAGTAGATTAGGTGGCTTGAATGGCTATGTAGCCGAGGGATTCTTTGAGCACTTCATCAATGTCGCCCAAAACCCTTTCGGTTTCTGCATTGCGTTCAGCATCACGCTCCGCGATTGCGGCCAGCTGTCGATCAGTCACCTCCTGCTCGGTTTTATAGGCTTCTGAGGAATCAGAAGAATGGCGAGGCCTTTGGGCGTATATTCTTTGTGACATTAAATAATAGTTCCTTACTTCTAGGTATACACCTCAAAAATTAATTGTCAAATATCGCTGTCAGTAGTGTTTTCGAGTGTTTTACGTATTCGCACTTGACGCTCCAACTTGGGCTGAAGCTTCCTTAGGCCTTCAAAGTAGCCATCATACGATTCAGTCCCGTATATATCCTGACGGGTAATTAACGTGATAGTTCCGTTATCGATGGACATATTGCAGTCAGGAAAATACTGTTGATATATTTCCATCACATCTGGAGTAAACAGACTTAACGCCAGTAATCTCTTTTCGTTTCCTGAACTCTTCGGAATTATCGCCTGATAGAGATTACCAAATTCGCCCTCCAGACGCACCCTTTCGTAATTACCAGTAGGAAAAAAATACTTAAAGTCCGTTATGGCATCACTATCCAGTATCACTTGAGGGAATGTATTTGTATTAATATTGATGGTAATTAGCGTGAATTGATAGTGGTAGAGTGCTGTATCGCCAATAAATTCGAATGTGTAACGGAACATACTTAAGTTAAGATCGCCTAGATTGCCTTGTATAAGACCCTCTAGCTTCTTGGGCTTTCCAATTTTCAAAATCGTTGGTGTCATGACGTGCATCCACCGTTCGGCCCCGGCCTTAGTGAAGGTGATGTTGCCGACATAAGCTAACCCATTGCTCGCGGCAAACTTGCGAAGTTTGTCTTCATCAAACTTTAGCATGGGACCTGTTGAAATAAGCAGTACTGCCCATCCGATAAGTAGTCCAATAAAGTAAGCGACATCACCGTTCAAGAACCATTTTGTTATCAGGTAGCATATCGCACCGCCCAGTAGCGCTATAAACCAGAAGGAGACGGTTTTGGATCGCTGTCTTAAAGATGCAAGGATATTTAAATTATAGTTGTCAGTCGTTTTTGCCATTGGTTCCTGCCTCTATGGTATCAGTTTGCCGCCCGTTAATCGCAAGGTTATATGCCGTCGAACCAGGTCCGTTCTCTGCCTACATTTCTATTGTAAGGGTTATTCTTGAGTTGGGGACAAGCGGTTGTTACGTTTCTGACGTTGCCGGGAGTCCCGGTAGGCCAAAGATCCCCGTAGGTCATTCACGAAAGTAAAATAATCCTCACCGTACTCATTCAAACGCTTGAACAGAGATGAATAGGTACTTCTGTTAGGAATAATTACCTGCTTCAGTTTTTCAGTGTGTGCCAAATGGCGGATCAGCCCCGCAAAGTCACCGTCGCCACTTACGATTACCGCCTTGTCGTAACGGTCGATGTCGATCATTGCCTGCAAGACTAAATCAGCATCTACATTGCCTTTAATCACAGTGTCTTCGGAACGCACCAGCGGTTTGAAGTACAAGATATAGCCCGCATCTTGGAGCGCACTGTAGAGGAACTGGTATTCTTCCATGAAGCCAAGGAACATATATGCCTTGGTAACCCCGAATTCCTTGCGTAAATATTCCCTGAATTTCTTATGGTCCAGTTTCCAGCGCATGGCTTCTACACCTGCGTTGAGATTTTGGCCGTCTATAAAAGCATAATTGTTTTCTTGCATCATATTTTAGGATTAAGAGGTTGTATTTAGATAGTACCACCTAATAATACTATATTATATCATATTTGTCAATAATTTACACATTATCCATCATTGGAACGCCCGGAGGGATTCGCTTTTGTCGATGAATCTCCAAAAGTGCCGGGGTATGCCACTGGCATACCCGTTCGAATCCTAAACTGAAACCATGCAAAAGCCCGATCATAAAGTCGGGCCCTTGCATGGTACACCCGGAGGGATTCGAACCCCCGATCTCAGGTACCGGAAACCTACGCTTTATCCAGCTAAGCTACGGGTGCATATAATTAAGTATAGGGCATAAAGGTTCGAATGGGATTCGACCTACCTTCGGCAGGCCCGCAACTTACGCGATTGGCAAACCAGTTGCCATCGGAAGATTGCCTTGAGAACTGCCAATGGCAGTTCTCACCCCGATCTCAGGTACCGGAAACCTACGCGCATGTCCTGACTAAGCTACGGGTGCGTGTATAAAATCTACTGTTCTTTTTCTGATGCCGATTTGTCGGCTTTTTCTTCTGCCTCGCCGGCCGGCAAGGACTTCTGCTCGCTTTGCTCAAGGGTTTTCTTGAGTACCTCAAGTACACTCTTGGCGTGTTCGCGGCTCATGCCTACACGTGCTACCGCCAAGGGCTGATTGTTCGGCCCGGCGCCCTGCATGAAATTCATGACAACGCCGTAATTATTTACCATTACGTGCACCATATCGGTGTAGCTGATGCGGGCATCAACGGGCATGACCATGACGGCCGGTTTCTCCGTCTCATTGTCTTCGGTCTGCATGAACGGCAAAGCAGAGACGTCGTATTTCGCAAGTTCCCAGAGTTTTGTAGCCTGGTCTTCTTTGACACCAAAATGGCTGATGAGCAGCAACAGGATGTCTTCACTTGGGCGCTCCGCACCGGTTTCGATAGCCGTGAGCATATCCATCTCAATCTCAACAGCGCCAGACACCTCGAGCATGCTCTCCTGGAGCTTCTCGCGCATCTGCCGGAGCTGAATTCCTAATGATTTATAGGGGTAGTGTTTTGCCTGGTCACTCATACCATACAATGGTACGCCTTTGAAATGGTTCAGACAAGCCAATGAAGGTATAATGACCAACATGTTTATCCTTGAAAACGTGCCGCTCTCTGGTTACTCCACCATGAGATTAGGCGGCAACGCCGCGTATCTTACTGACGTATTGAATCGGACTGATATCGTGGAAGCACTTGCTTGGGCAGAAGCCAGGGGCTTACCGGCTATGATGATCGGCGGGGGCAGCAATATCATCTGGGATGATGACGGCTATCCCGGCCTTGTGCTGGTTAATAAGATTAGTGGTTTCGATGCTTTTGAAATGGATGAACTTAGTACGTACGTGACCGTTGGTGCGGGCGAAGATTGGGATTCGGTAGTCAGCCGGGTTGTCGACCTGGGTTTGAGCGGAATTGAACAGTTATCACTTATTCCGGGAACCGCCGGAGCGACACCCGTACAGAACGTCGGCGCATACGGACGGGAAATCGCCGAGGTGTTAGTGACAATTGAGCTGTACGATACGGAAACAAAGCAGTTTGCGACCATGAGGGCATCTGAATGCGAATTCGGCTATCGCACCAGTAAATTCAAAACTACCGAGAAGGGTAGGTATTTTATTTCTGCGATCACGATGCTACTGCAAAAGCAAAGCCCCAAGCCGCCGTTTTATGATTCGCTCCAAACCTACTTGGATAAAAAAGGCATCTCCTCACCGACTTTAAAAGATATACGTGAATCGGTGATTGCTATTCGTTCTTCCAAGTTACCAGATCCTAAAGTAGTCGCTAACAATGGATCTTTTTTTGCCAACCCAATCATTACTGCGGATCAGTTCCGCGAAATACAAGCACAACATGAGGAAATCCCGCACTGGCAGCTATCTGACGGGCGAGTCAAGCTGGCCGCCGGTTGGATGATTGAACAAACGGGCTTTAAGGGTGTGCATGACCCCGAAACGGGCATGGCTACTTGGGACAAACAAGCACTCGTGCTGGTTAACGAGAAAGCTAAAAGCACCAGGGATTTACTGGTGTTCAAACAAAAGATAATCAATGCCGTACAGCAGAAATTCGGCGTGGTACTTGAGCAAGAACCTGAACTTGTTTAGATAGTTAACACGTTAACTATCAATTATCGCTTGGCATGGGAAATTGCAAAGCAAATTCCTTGACTTCGTTGCTTAACGCGTTAAGCTTTGCTTGATCATTTCTTGATTCAATCGCCTGTTTCATCCACAACGCCAGTTGCGCCATATGCTCTTCCCGTAACCCCCGCGTAGTTATGGCCGGTGTGCCAAGCCGTATCCCGCTTGGGCGGAACGGCGGCAGCGGATCGTCTGCTATTGCATTCTTGTTGAGCGTTAAGCGAATTGCATCGAGTGCTTCCTCGGCCTCCTTGCCGTTTACACCCAGGGACGTATAGACATCTGCCAAGATAAGGTGGTTGTCCGTTCCGCCAGTTACGAGGTTAAACCCCTCTTTAAGCATGGCCGTACTGAGGGCCTTGGCATTCGTTACTACTGACTTGGCATAGTCCTTAAACTCCGGCTGCAGCGCTTCAAGGAACGAAACTGCCTTGGCGGCGATGGCATGCATGTGCGGGCCCCCCTGTACGCCGGGGAAAACCGTGCGGTCTATTAAAGTAGGCAGATTTTCTATAGTCTTTTCGACTTTTTGCAGCGGATTGCCTACGACCCCCCGGCTTAGGATCATACCGCCACGTGGCCCTCGCAGCGTTTTGTGCGTGGTGGTGGTAATGACATGAAAACCGTAATCAAACGGGTTCTTGGCCGCACCGCCTGCAATCAGGCCGGCAATATGCGCCATATCTGCCATCAAAACCGCACCGACTTCATTGCCGATAGCCGCGAATTTCTCATAATCGAGCTCGCGCGGATAGGCACTAAACCCGGCAAGTATAATTTTCGGCTTGTGCTTGAGCGCCAAATCCCTCAATTGGTCGTAATCTATCTCCCCGGTCGCGACGTTTTTCATGCCATACCGGATGAAATTGTATTGCCGGGCCAGCACCGTTACGGGGTGGCCGTGCGTCAAGTGCCCACCGTGACTGAGATCCATCGCCAGCACGGTGTCACCTGGGTCAAGCCAGGCATGATATACGGCCTCGTTGGCTTGGGCTCCGGAGTGAGGCTGCACGTTGGCATGGTCACAGTTGAACAGCTGTTTTGCGCGTTCTATTGCCAGAGTCTCTATTTTATCGGTGTTCTCTTGCCCGCCATAATAACGCCTGCCCGGATAGCCTTCGGAATATTTGTTGGTAAATACGCTCCCAAGCGCGGCCAGAACTTCCCGGCTCACATAGTTTTCACTCGGGATAAGCTCGAGACCCTCCCTTTGGCGCTGCTTCTCGGCCTGTATAAGCTTTGCAATTTCTCTATCAATCATTCGGTGCTCCCATCGTCGTGTTTATAACATTAGGTCTGTTGTTTGGAGGAGTTACAGCATATACTAATGATACCAGTCGCAAAAACAAAAAGAACCAGCAGAAAAAACATCAAAAAGCGTATTGCAAGATATATCACAGATAGTATACTTACATCACAATGTCTACAACCAATGAAAAAATCGGCCAGTTAATTTATCAAATAAGGCAAGAACGTGGCTTAACGCAAGTTGAATTTGCTAAAAAACTCGGCACCTCGCAATCTGCCGTGAACCGCATAGAACACGGCAAGCAAAACTTAAGTCTTGAAACACTCGGACGCATCAGCGACGTCCTTAAAAAGCCGCTTATCAGTATTTCTGGCAGTGCGGTAAACCTGCGCATTGAGGGCGGCCAAGAACTGCACGGCAGTATAGCTACCAAAGTATCTAAGAACGCGGCCGTTTGTCTGCTTTTTGCTTCCCTGCTCAACAAGGGCACGACTAAACTCAAGCGCATGCCCCGCATCGAAGAGGTAAATCGCATTATAGAAGTGCTGGTAAGTATTGGCGTGCAAGTGAAATGGTTGCCTGGCAACGACCTTGAAATCAAACCCCCCGCCACCTTGAACATGGCAAAGATGGATAAGGCCGCCGCCCGCAAGACCCGCAGTGTCATCATGATGCTCGGCCCCCTGATGCACATGTTTGATGAGTTCAGCATACCGTATGCCGGCGGTTGTAAGCTTGGCTCACGCACCGTTCAACCCCACCTGTTTGCCCTGGAAGAATTTGGAGTAGATATAGCATCTAAAAAAGGCCATTACGTCGTAACCGTAAACAAGAAACGGCCTGAAGAAATTGTGCTCTACGAATCAGGCGATACCACCACCGAAAATGCCATCATGGCCGCCGCAAAATACGACGGTGAGGTCGTTATCAAAATGGCGAGCGCCAATTATATGGTGCAGGACCTTTGCTTCTTCTTGCAAAAACTCGGCGTGCGCATCCAAGGAATCGGCACCAGCACCCTACGGGTCCGCGGTGTCAGCGACATCCGTAAGAATGTGTCATACAGCCCAAGTGAAGACCCGATTGAATCGATGACGTTTGTTGCCGTAGCCGTAGCCACTAATTCAAAACTCACCATCACCCGCTCCCCGATTGACTTTTTAGAGCTTGAAATCGTTAAACTCCGCAAGATGGGTCTCGCTGTAGACGTTAGTCCGCGCTACAAAGCCGATAACGGCCTGACTGACCTGTCCGACATAACGATTCATAAGCACAACGGCAGCTTAATCGCCCTTGAAGAAAAAATATATGCCCGTCCTTACCCTGGCCTGAATATAGATAATCTGCCGCTGTTCGTACCGGTTGCTGCGGTGGCCAAAGGCCGTACGTTAATACACGACTGGGTATATGAAGAACGGGCCCTGTACTATACCGAAATGAGAAAACTCGGTGTCAACGTGACCCTTGCCGACCCGCACCGTGCATACATAGACGGTCCAACCAAGTGGAGCGCCGCAGACGTCGTCTGCCCCCCTGCTTTGCGCCCTGCCATGCTGCTGCTTATCGGCATGCTGGCCGCCAATGGCACGTCCACCTTACGCAATATCTACTCAATCAACCGCGGCTACGAAGATTTTGCCGAACGGCTTAATAGCCTCGGCGCCAAAATTACAATCGTTCACGAAATCTAATCTATTCGCCTGGACGTTTATTCTCGACGTTCAGGATTTCCCATTTGCCGGTATCAGGGTTCATGAGTACCCGCACGGTCAGTAGGTAACTCTCTCCTTCGGACATGACATCGTAAGTAAGCGTCGCCAGTTTCGTGCCATTGTCGTTGTCTTTTACGTCCCCACTCTTCAGTTTTAGCGTCGACTTATCCAACAGACTGCTGGCCGTCTGGGTTACCTGCTTGAACTCATCTTCATCAGTGGATGCCTTAAATGATTCCCCAGTCATGGCATACGCCCGGGATGCTTCATCATTCAGGAACGACTTTAAGAACGTATCACTCGTGCGAATCGGTGCCGATGTTTCAATGTAGGCGTACGTCAGCCAGCCGATTCCGGCTACGGCCGCCAACCCCAGAAGCCCCCCGACTGCTATTAAGATTCTTTTTTTCATATGTCTCAATTACTCTTATGTCTATAGTAGCACGCCACGTTTATTTGCAAGTGTTCGTGCTTTATTAAAGGGTATTCAGGAAACCGGACTGATAACTTGCCTGCTGCCATAAGAGTATCCCCAAAGCCAGTACCAGAAGCACGATAAGGGCTACCGTTCGATGCCACTCTTTCATCGCACTTCCTCCAGACGCGCACTTACAACCAGGCGGTTCTTTGCCGTCCACAGCGGCGTGCAGGTATAGAGTGTTAAGCGGTTCTCTTCCGTCGGCGCTTCTATCGCCACGGCACTCGGTGGCACTTCTTGTATACGGTCCACCTTGTACGTGTATTTTTTGTCCTCCCAGTAGACTATGAGCTTATTGTTCATTCTAATCTTATCGAGGTGATAAAAAACCGAGCCGCCACGATGATCGAACCGATGGCCGGCAAGTGCGGTATTACTTCCCTTCTCAGGACTACTCGTCATGGGCCGGCGCCAGACGCCATTATCAAGGACGGCCTCTGTATTGCCCTCATAAATGACTTCTTGCAAGTTCAACGACGGAATGACGAGAGTATTGAGTTGCGGGTGCGATTCACGTTCGGTATTCTGGGCGGCCACTAACGGTGGCTGCGAATTAGTAACGTTGCCCCACCAGAAACTTATTTGCGGCAGGTATGGAAATGCAAACGCATAGAAGCACATAGCCACGACTACCAGGCTCAAGAAATTATTGAATCGTCGAAGTTTGCTTATGTGATGCCTTTTAAAAAACTGCATACCAGCATTGTACCTCATCAAACATAATCATCTTATTTACATTATTGCATTTTTATTGTTTAAGAGTATTATTGAACTGAAGCTGGCTTCAACGGTGAGCGTAATGGGTAGCTACTAAGCAGTAGCTTTAAATTCTAAACAACAGATTTGCTAAAAAAGCTAAATATCTAACTTCGTAAGTATTTTTATACTTCATACTGAGAAATACAAAGAAAAAGCTTTCGAATACTAACCATATTATTAACCGGCGTGAAGTATTTTCTGTATCAGTTAGAGATACCGAACCCGCACCGAACTGGAAGGAGCTTTATTATGTTAGGTCTAAAAACCGCAGCCGCACACAAAATTTCGACGGCATTACTTGCTGTTAGCTTTTTTGGTATGCAATTGGGCGCACCAGTCATTATTTCATCCAATGTTTCTGCAAACCCCAACAATCCACATCATCAGAATGCTAAAGCTTCTGAAGAAAAGGGCCAAGGGAATAAATCTGCGCCATCAAATAAAGATAGTAACAGTCAGGCAGGTGCCGCACGCACGCACTCAAATATGCAGCCTGCCAGCAATAAAGATAACCCAGGAAGACAGTCAGCGTCTCAGCAACCCGCTTCAAAAGAACGTGCAAATAAGAAAACCAATTCTGAAACCCACGCCCATACAAGTCGAACCGAATCGGAAAAGAAAGCTACCTCTCGTACTGCCTCAGACCCTAAAGTGATGCTTTGTCACGCGACCGGCTCAGCAAAAAACCCGTATGTACTAATTACCGTAGCGGCGGCCGGGGCGGCTAACGGCCACTATGACCACCAGGATGGCCGGGATATCATTCCCGAGTTTACCTATAATGGAAAGACTTACGCGGCCAAAGGCGACCAATCAGTACTCGCGGCAGGCTGTAAGAAATCAACCCCCGTAACCCAAGAGCCAAAGAATAAATCCCGTGTGACGCTTTGTCACGCGACCGGCTCAGCTACTAATCCATACGTCCTGATTACAATCGCGGCTGCCGGTGCGGCTAACGGCCACTATGGAGACAAGCATCAGGATGGCCGGGATATCATTCCCGAGTTTACTTACGACGGGAAAGTCTATCCTGCCCAAGGCAATCAGTCCCTCCTTAAGACCGGATGTACGGTACCTACGAGTAACAATAGTGGCGATGAAGATGACGGAGACGTCCTGGGTGAAGTTATAACCAGCACAGGTTCTCCTGTAGGCGGCAGCGGGGGCGGTGTCTTTGGTAATCAATTGGCAACCACGGGCTCAAACCTGATAGGCATTCTGTTTGCTTCGCTGGCAATTATGGGCCTGGTGTGTGCACTTGCACTTACTACCCGCAGATACGAATACCAATAGAGTTAACGAAACTTACGCAAAAGAGACCGCCCCTAGGTCTCTTTTGTTTTATACGGATCTGAGTGCGCCAAATAACACCACGAATACAGCCGTGCCGAGCAACAGATATTCATATAAAACTTCCCTGCTGTAATCACCGCGGCGAACATGAATGAGCGAATTGCCACTTATATACAGCGCAAATGCCAATGCCAGAATGACCGTGGAAATATCGCGGCGGACAAGTACGACACCCAAAAGTATGGCACAAATCGCCAGGCTGAACGCTCCATGAAGCCAGGCTGTTTTACGATGTCGAGACTTCATTTTATTACCCCGGAGCTACTTGTAAATATTGCAATGAGCGCAAAAGTGATAAGCGCATACTGCGCAAGCGGATGGGAACGGAACCAAATGTGCCGCAGTCCCCTCTTGTTCGTCCGCCAGACCGCGGTGTGCTTGAGCACGTTTACAATCAGTACGGCACTGAGCAGGAATAAGGATGTACTTTGCGCCCAGTTCAGTTCTTCTCGGGCAGAAATCTGGACTTCCTCTAGGGTCTGGATGGGTGCTACTTTATATTCTTCATCTTCTACACTTGTCTCTTCTGTAATTTCAGGAGCATTATCTGGTTCGTTAACAGGATCCTCCACAACTGGTTGCTCTTGTTCCGGGGCTGGAGCAGCCGGAGTTTGCTTGGGTACGGAAGGTGTCGGCGACTGTTTTGGTGACGTCGGGGCTGGAGAAGGTGCCGGAGCGGGGGCTGGAGAAGAAGCGGGCTGACCATACATCGCTACTACAATCGTTGTCTCATTCCCGTTAAGCACGCCGTTCACGACGGCAACCCCGGTATCAATGAATTTAGAGCTTAGTACATTTGCCCGATGCGATGGACTGTTCATCCACCCGTTTACCACCCCTAGAGATGTATTAAAATCTTTTGCCAGGTTTTCACCGGCCGTAATATAAACATACCCGGAATTGTTTATAAAGTAGGCCGGTCCCTTGCCATCCGGCGATGTATGGGCCCAATATTGTTTAGCGAACATGTCATTCGCTTTGGCTTGTGCGGCACTGGTGAGTTGCGTATTCGTCTGGTACGGATTGAGCCCATTGGAGATTCTGTGCCCATTAGACAAGGCAGTCACCTCCGCAGGAGTGATACTGGTTGCATATCCAAGTACCTGAAATTTTTTAGCTTCTGATACGTTGTAGACAAGATTTGAGAGCAAAATCAGTGCCAATATAACAGCCAGTCCGGCCGGACGGATAAGATGCGGGTGATGTTTATTTTTGCGCGAAGGCACAAACCATGTCGCTACGTGCATAGCAATAACTATAAAGCATAATTACAATTACCACATAGTGGTTATACACTCAAAAATACAATCTAACTAAAAATGCCGATGATGGCCTGGTAAATACCGTTCAACAGTACCTGCAGGGCATTAAGTATTGCCTGAAAGAAAGCAAAGATAGCATCAATAAGCGAACGTAATATATCCATACAATTAGCATAACAAAACAGTTAGGAAGCTACTGTTAAATTTTATACTGCAGCCAAATTTATTGTGCCGTTTTAGGTTCTTTAGGAACAATGAGGGCGACAATTATATAACCGAATATAAGAAGCCCTGCCGTTAAGAACTCCAAGATAACAAAGGCTACACGCACAAGTGTTGCGTCGATACCAAAGTAGTCGGCAATACCGCCCGAAAGTCCGGTTAACATCCTGTTTGATCTGCTACGGTACAGCTTCTTTTTCATACCTCTTATTATACTCCTAAGACCAAGGATTAGGCGGTAGTTCCGGTTTACCTAGCCCCTTTAACCAGCGTTATGGAAGGCATCCTCAAGCGTAGCTATGTCCAGCTTGACCATTGGCATCATTGCCTGCATGAGGGCGGTCTTTTGGGCTGGCGTAGCATTAGGATCACTCATCATTTTGCCTAGAGAAGTCGGCGTAATCTGCCATGTCACTCCAAATTTATCTGTTATCCAACCGCATTGCATTGGAGTTCCTCCATCCATCATCCTGTCCCATACTCGGTCCAATTCTTCTTGAGTATCAAACTCAATAAGGAAGGATATTCCGCCGGTCAAAGAAAACTCACTACCGCCGTCAAGACACATAAACTGCTGGCCATTGAGTTTGAAAATGCCGGTAAGAACTTTACCTTTTAAGTCTTGCTCATTAGGTATCCCTTGATCGCCGGTGTATCTCTCAATCTCTACTATTTCTGAATTTGGGAATGTATCGACGTAAAAATGCATTGCTTCTTCGGCATTGCCCTGAAACCAGATGAAAGGAGTTATCTCGTGCATAGTTAGTCCTTACTTACTAAAAGTAAGTATACAACGGAAACAATCATCGTATTAAGTGGATAAGTTGGCGAGAAAATAAAATACCCCCGCATGGGGGCACTTTATTTGGGGCGAATGAGGGGGATTGTGCATATCTACTTTCGCTTCAGCTAAAGCTGCGCGAGAAGGACAAGCATGGAAAACATGAACAGTCACTGACTGTTCATGACCACACGGTCTTAGGCGTGAGTTCAATCCTATATTTGTGTCAAGTTAAAAGCCCGACCAAAGCCGGGCTTTTAACTTGGGGCGAATGATGGGGATTGAACCCACGGCCTCCTGGACCACAATCAGGCGCTCTAACCTACTGAGCTACATCCGCCTCGTCAGAACCGACGGTCGGCTTCCGAAAACAAAAGCATTTGTTTTCTTTCATCCTCTAGTCGCTTCTTCCTTTCAGTTTTTCAAACAGCAGACAAGCTGCTTGGTTTCAAAAACTGGTTTAGTTGAATGACATTTTTTATTGTAAGTCTATCTTTATTATTATAGCATACTTTACAATATTTTTCAATGTTTGCTTGGTGCCCCGGGCTGGATTCGAACCAGCGACCTTAGGCTTAGAAGTCCTCTGCTCTATCCAGCTGAGCTACCAGGGCACATTGTGTTTTTTATTATTAAGTTCTCACCGCAGTAACTGCAACACTTTGGCACATACAGCTGGTAGAGCACTCTGCTCATATAATTTACCCTTGCGGGGCCAGCTGAGCTACCAGGGCTCGACGGCACCATATAAATTGAATTTGGTGCGAGAGGCGGGACTATTCCATATAATCTTGCGGCATGCTCGGAGTAAACTCCTGCGCGTGTCCTCGATTATCGAACCCTCACTCGCTTTGGCTCGTTCTCTGCGGCTTCAATTCCGCGGTTTCACGAACCAAACTTTGTATCCATGACCACACAGATACAAAGTTTGGTGCGAGAGGCGGGAATCGAACCCGCATCACTTGCTTGGAAGGCAGGTATATTAGCCATTATACGACTCTCGCTTGCATGTATGGCCGTTAGGACTTGCATATTATATCAGATTATCTCTGTTACAATTTTAAAGTTCAGAGAAACCGCATGTAAAACGCCAGGACTGCCAAGCCACTGATTGATAAAGGCAGTTCTTGGCACAAGGCTATATAATAGACCAAAGTAAATCAGATAAAGACGGGAGTGCTATGCTGGGCAAAATCAGACATTTTTTTAGTGAGTACCGACAACTCGGTTACGTAGTCATTAGCATACTTATAAGTCTGGCCTTGTACCTCAGTGGCCGCACGACAATAGCAAACTTTATACTCGGGGCAACCGCTGTTATTGCCGTAATCCCCTTGTTGTGGGACATGATACAGAAGCTTCGCAGCGGCGAATACGGCGTAGACCTCCTAGCGGCAACCGCTATTATCACCGCCGTGATCTTAAGGGAGTATTGGGCGGCAATTATAATCGTGCTGATGCTGACCGGTGGTGAAGCGCTGGAAGACTATGCTGAGAGGCGGGCCAAACGAGAGCTCAATGCCTTACTGGAGCGCAAGCCTACACAAGCCCATTTAGTGAAAGGCAAGACCGTAAAAGACATCGCAGTCTCAGCGGTTAAAGTGCGAGACACGTTATTGGTCCAGCCCGGCGAAGTAATACCCGTGGATGCAACCGTACTGGAAGGTACTTCCGAGCTTGATGAATCGAGCCTGACGGGCGAGGCGGTGCCGGTCGAAAAATCTGCCGGAGACGCATTACTTAGCGGATCTATTAACGGCAGCGGCGTGCTGACTGTCCGAGCTGAAGCAACCGCTGCTAACAGCCAGTATGAACAAATAATCAAGTTGGTAAAATCAGCCATGTCCGGACAGTCGCCGTTCGTGAGAATGGCCGACAGATACGCCGTACCGTTCACGGGCGTAGCGTTCCTGATAGCCGGCGCCGCATGGTATATCGGCGGCTCACCCAGCAGGTTCCTTGAAGTATTGGTAGTCGCTACTCCCTGCCCGCTTATTCTTGGTGCGCCGATTGCCCTTGTATCCGGTATGAGCCGGGCCGCCAAAGAAGGAATTATCGTCAAAAACGGATCGGCCCTTGAGAAATTAGCCGAAGTCCGTACCATCGCCTTTGATAAGACCGGCACGCTCACTGAAGGCACGCCGGTAGTCGATAAAGTCGTAACCTTCAACGGTCATAAGCGTGCCGATGTGTTAGCACTTGCGGCAGCCATAGAATCAGGCTCTAACCACATTCTCGCCCAAGCCATTACCAAATATGCCTCCGCACAAAAGTTAAAGGTACAAGCTGCCAAGCAAGTGAAAGAAGCTCCGGGATTGGGCTTAACGGGCCGCGCGGGCGGTAAGACCGTGCACGTCGGTCGCTTGAGCTACATGAATAACTTACAGATTACTATGCCTGCCGGATTCAAACCAAGCGACATTAAATCAACTGCCACCTACGTAGCAATTAATGACACGCTAGCGGCCGTCATGACCTTCACAGACGTCATAAGAACTGAAAGCAAACCGACATTAGCTCAACTGAAACGGGCGGGAATATCGCACACCCTCATGATAACCGGCGACAACAAAACGGCCGCAGAGCAGGTTGCCAAAGAGCTCGGGATCGAGGACGTCACGGCCGACTGCCTGCCCGCAGACAAACTACATGCGCTCGACAGGATCAAACACCGCCCGGTTGCATTCGTGGGAGACGGCATCAACGATGCCCCCATTCTTACGGCATCTGACGTAGGCATTGCACTGGGGGCAAGAGGTTCTACGGCCGCCAGTGAATCGGCCGACGTAGTGATATTACAAGATGATTTGAACAAAGTAGCCAGCAGTGTGGCGATAGCCAAGCGTACGTTCTTTATTGCCAAACAGAGCATTCTGATCGGTATTTTCATAAGCGTCGGGTTAATGCTCGTTTTCTCCACCGGCCGGTTTACTGCCGTACAAGGAGCGTTGTTGCAAGAAGTAGTTGATATTATTGTTATTATCAATGCCCTTAGGGCACACAATGGCGGCCGGCTGGCCAGGGCTAAAGCATAGCGTTCAAAACAATCAGTACGAAACCGGTAACGAATACGTTGTCCAATCCGTATGCCCCGATGTTCTCCAATACGGCGGCTCCAAGAGGAATAAGCACGACAGCCGGCAACAGCGGCTGATTAGATCCTGCCAAGACGGTCAGCACTATGCCGCCAGATACGACAATGAAGGTCAATGTTCCTACAACCGACTTAATACCGCCAAACACACTGTACGCATTCCCTTTGCCCCATCGGGTGCCGATAACAGCTGCCAGACCATCGGCGAGACTCATATGCAATACGACGGCAGTAAAGATAATATCGGATTCCGCGACCAAAGCCGCGACCGCCAGTGCAAGCGGGAATAGCAGATCACCGAAGGTAGTTCGCTTGACTTGATGAATACTCCTGAACAACTGCAGTGACCTTGAAAGCAATATAGTTAAAAACAATGCGGCCACTAGCAAGAGTATCTGTTTTCTCTCTATGAAATAAGGCCAGAATGCAACGTAACTGCCCGTAAGAATATGAATGACTTTACGGGAGTACTCGGCATGCAGTCTGCCGGACCGCCATATCAGCTCAACGATCAAGAGCATCGCAAAAATAGGAAGTGTCGCAAGCAACAGGTCAATCATGGGCGTATTGTAGCAAACTGCCTACTAAATTAGTTTGAAGGAATTCTTGCTGAACTGTTACTTGATTGTATGTATAGTTTTAAAAATGCGAACATATTTCAAATTCAAATTTTTTTGGTGGCCAAGTATTATCTTGAGTATATTATTAACGCTTTTACTAAATATAATTTTTTAAGGAGTATGGATGAAATGTCCCGTTGATCAAACTACCCTGCAGATGACCGAACGCAAAGGGATTGAAATTGATTACTGCCCGAACTGCCGTGGTGTTTGGCTGGACCGCGGTGAGCTCGACAAGCTCATAGACACCACTACCCCGCAGACACAACCAATTCATGATGACTATGAAGCGCGACAGTCGTTTAGGCATGCGGATTCACAGCCATATGGCTATAAAAAGAAGCGTAAGGAATCATTTTTGGGAGATCTCTTTGACTTCTAATTAAATAAAATAATAAGGACGATTAAAAATAAAAGAGAGGCGCCAACGATTACTAAATACCCTATATTGGGCCTGTTTCCCTGCCTCACGGAAACTGCAATGTAACCTGCTAGCGCAATTAGCGCTAGCAGGGGCCAAAACAGTACCCACACAGGGAACAGGTCTCCATTATTCATGAGCTGTTGTGACTACTGAGTGGTTGTACCGTCCGTTGTACCTTCAGTATTTGTATCAGTGGTAGTACCATCATCCTGCTGCAAATTAGTATCAGTAGTAGGGTTTGGATTTTGTTCTACAGGATTCTGAGTTTCCAGGGTGTCTTGCTGTAAGGTTTCAGCCCCCTCTTGTACCTGCTGGCCAAGATCTTCACCCGCGCGGTTATAAGCCAACCAGGCAAGAGCCAAGGCGAGTGAGGCCAATATAATACCTATAATTCCAAGGGCTTTTGCCGCGTTATCGTTTTTGCCGGATGCGTGGTAGTCGTCTGCCATGGTTTGTCCTTTCAGTTAATGATTGTTTTATGATTACATTTTCAAACATTTCTATCAGTTAAGTATTTCACAAATCATTTTTTCCTGGAGTCATTAGCTGGATCGTACCCCTCCACAGCACTTCCAGCATTCGGTTCGCCAGCCTCTGCTGCTCCCGAAAGACCTTCGTCATACATTTCATGCGGATCTATATTAGTATCTAGTGACTGGTGTGTGGGGTCTATAGTGGATTCAGCCTCACGGTCTGCACTGTCTGTCATGTCATTGACGGAATCGGTGGGAGGGCTAAATGGTGTATCGTTGTCTTCTGTCAACGGATGTATTATCGCTTCGTCATCTTCTGAGTTCCTATTGTATTCATCGTCTGCCATTGGAGCTCCTTTCTTAGTCATCATCATTGTGAAGTTTCAGTAAAATATGACAGCTATTTAATTCACAGAGACACTTTGAGAGGTCTACTCCTGTTTCTACAAGATTAGTTAAATATGCATCAAACTAGTATGGTCTCATACCGGGCGTTGCACGGTACGGGAAAGTGCGGTACTGCCAAAGCCAATAGCATTCCGCGCTTCAGCTTTTCTTCTTTCATAAGCACCAACAACGGCCAATACTTGTTCCGCCGTAACATTTCCTTCCGGGGCTTGCCCTTCCAAAGCGGCGTCTAGCCTTTCGTCCAGTACCCTTCGCACGATTTCCGCTACATCCGCCCCGCTGAATCCCTGCATCTTATCCAGGATCTCTTCATATGGCATAACATCGAAGAGTGTTTTACCTGCTTGTTGCTCGGCTTTCATGCAGTTAGTTACAAAGATCTCCCGAAGCCCTTCCCGGTCCGGCAGGGAGATTGGGATATGTCGATCAAATCTGCCCGGTCGCAGCAGTGCACCGTCAATAGCTTCCACGTGATTGGTTGCAGCCAGTACGGTCACGTTTTTCAGTGGCGTAATTCCATCCAATACATTCAGCAGCACACTCACAATCCTTTGCGATGGCCCGCCCTGGTTGAGGGCCCGGCTCGGAGCCAGGGCGTCAAGTTCATCTATAAACACGATCGCCGGCCCGTCATGGCTATCTGCATTTCTAAATATTTCTTTAACTTTCTTTTCCGATTCGCCGTACCACTTATCAGCAATTTCATCTACTTGCGGAGCATAGAAAGGTGCGCCAGCTTCATGAGCGAGCGCTTTCGCAAGCAGTGTTTTGCCGGTACCGGGAGGGCCGTGCATCAGAATGCCTTTTGGTGGCCTTGTACCGTGTTCTTTATAGATTTCCGGATGTCGCATTCCATATGCTAAGCGGCGCATAATCCTTTTTGCTTCCGTATGACCGCCTATGTCGTCGAATGTCGTCGCAACAATCTCACCCACCTCAACGGCAGAGCGTTGCTGAGGTAGGTGGACGTTTTGCTTTGGGGTGAGCAGCGGTTGCAGATCAATCCCGGTAAACAGCTTAAGGTAGCCGTTAAACCCTTCTGCCGCGGGCGGAAGCCGGCCCGGTGGCACATAAGGTGGTACATCCGGCTTTTCATGCCCCGCTTCAGCCGTGTAGACATAGCCGTCAAACTCCCGTGCTTGAGGATTTTCCGAAGAACTTATTGGCTGTTCTGATGACATACTGTTCCTTCTTTTCTTAGAACTCTAGGTTAGGATCGTTTAGAAATGATAGGGTGCGTAAAATTGTTCTGCTAATCAGCGGCGTTCAACCTTTGCTGCCGGTGCAATCTGATTGCCTGCAGAATATCCTCTTGAGAAATAGGTGACATGGGCAAGCCGCGCTGAATATGAGACACGAGTCGTTTGGCGCGGGCGGTATGCAAGATAGCTTTGATATCGGCGCCTGTCATCCCGTCCGTAGCAGCGGCGAGCGAATGGATGTCGATAGCACCCCGCGAACTGGACTCGCCAGTAAAATCACCGACATTGTAGAGCTCTAAGCGACTGCTGATATATTTACCGAATATGCTCGTACGCGCCGCATCACCGGGCTTCGGAATCTGCATGACTACGTCGAATCGGCCGGGACGAAGGAGCGCCTCGTCAAAACCTGCCAAGCTGTTTGTGGACGCAGCTACAATCATATTCGGTTGCGTTGCCCTCAATTGGGAGAGTAGTGTTTTCATTTCGCTTATTAGGGCGGTGCTTACTCCGCTATTCCCACCGGCGTCCCTACTGAACAAACCATCTAATTCATCAAAGAATAAGACCGTATTCCCTTCGACCTTGCTTGCCTCCTCAAACGTTTTCTTAAGGTTTGCATTCGACTCTCCGACCCACTTGCTCTGGATGTCGCTGACCGCTACTTCAATCAATTGAGCACCGATTTCTCGGCTAAACGCCCTGACAAGTTCTGATTTCCCTACGCCGCCCGGCCCACACAGCAATACGCCGGTTGGTATATGCACGTCCCATTGTCGGGCCAGCTCAGGATTTGCAAATACCGCCCCTACTTGTCGCAGCTGCTCTATTTCATGGTCCAGACCACCGAAGTCATCGAACGAGGGCATTACTTCCTCGATCGCTGAGCTGGTACTTGCTTCCGCCCTCTGTAAAGGAACCAGTGCCCGGCTTGATTCTCCGCCTGAGAATTCCGGTATTTGCCCTGCCATAATTTGACCCTCCTTGAATTAAAAAAGCCGCCTTAAATGACATTCATTCAAGCGGCTAATTGACGACACCTATCGTACCCATTTTTACATTGCTCTTCCACCCTAAGCGTACTCTTTTTTTAACTGTGCGCAATATTTAATTGTGGGGGGAAGCAAGCTTCTACATGCAAGCTTGATGACCAGACCTCGGCTTTGCCGTACGGTTTGAGTTCTGCTAACGCTCATACCAACAAAAATGCCGTCCAAAGTGACGGCATTTTTGTTGGTCGGGGTGAAAGGACTCAAACCTTCGACCTCTCGGTCCCAAACCGAGCGCGCTATCAACTGCGCCACACCCCGTCATGTAATCTGTTCATTGTAAAGGTTTGAGGACTTATTTAAAAGGACTCAGTCACCTCTGGCGACCCCGGAACAACGTCTTAGAAAACAAGTTTTCAAGAGTTGATTCCCTTGCGAAGTGCCACAGGCACTTCTCACCTTCGACCTCTCGGTCCTGAAACCTAGGCGCGCTATCAACTGCGCCACACCCCGTGGACTCGGAAAAGTATACTATATATCTGTTAAATGCACTAGCCTCATATGGAACAAGACTAAAATTTATGATATAATATTGGTATGAAGTACGCGTCTATGTTCTTTACCATATTGCTGATTTGGCTCGCCGTAATCCTGATAGCCATAACGCGTACAAACTCCACTGAGATATTGCAACTATACCTGGCGGTTATGTTCTCTACAGTCAGTCTTTTTTTGATAGGTTTCGGGAAAAAATAACCGTATGAAGCAAAGCGTTGCCGCTATCAAACGACATCGCACCGCACGGCTGGCCCGGCTCATTACGCATTCTTTTTATCTGCACAAACGACGCAAGGATGATCTTATGTACCAGAACGTTTGTGATGAGTTCATCCAGTTGGGTGGAGTGTACATCAAGTTCCTACAGGGCGTACTGCTCCGAAGTAAAATAATGCGCCAATGGAGCAACCCGGAGCGGCTCAAGATCTTTGAGAATCTGGACAGCGAACCGTTGGATATAATGGCCATTCTGCGGCATGAGATTGCACCCGATGCCCTAAGACAGATTGCGGGCGTCCAGCCCCAGCCATTTGCGGCCGGGAGTTTTGGGCAGGTCTATTATGGCCAGCTTAGCAACGGCAAGCCGATCGTGATAAAAATACTTCGGCCAATGGTCCGCGAGTTACTGAGGTACGACTTACGTTTACTGAGTATTTTCAGTCGTCGCTTCTTCTCTAAGCTTTACCCTAACATGGACCTAAATATTAATGAGGCGGTACGGGATTTCATAAGTGCCACTTTGCGTGAAACCGATTATATTAATGAAGCTGCGTTCGCCCGCGAATTATTTGAGCACTACAAAGGTCATCCCACATTCATCATACCGGAAACATACCTGGAGCTCTGCACGGCAAACGTGATCGTGCAGGAATACATTGGCGGGGTTTCCGTTGCGCAACTGATCCGCCTCCAGGCCCAAGGGGTAGACCCTAAGACATACATACTGGAACATACCGGTTCGGATATAGACGTACAATTGGAAACGCTTGGCTTTGAATCCCTTAACGGCATTTTTAACCTCAAACGTATTCAAGGGGATCCACATCCGGGCAATGTTAAGCTGATGAGCGGCAACCGTGTCGGGCTGATTGATTTTGGGATAGCCGCCGCGACACCGCTCAATAAAAGTGCTTTGTACGGCCTCTTAAAGGAGTGGAACGAGCTTTACACTGACAGTCGTAGTATTGTCCGGGTATTCGAACAATTCATGCGCTTTTTTGTCAGTGATTTATACCGGTCACTGAAAAAACTCAGCAGCGTAAGCCAGGACAGGCCGACAGAATCCAACTTCACGACTGACATAGGCGAAGTCGCACAGGAAACGTTCAGTCATGTTATGGGCGGTCAAGATGTAAAACAACTTTTGCACGACGGAAGAATTCTGCAAATTATTAACGAAATGGTAAACAAAGATAACCGCTTCGGACTCGTCATGAAGCTAGAAGCTTCAGAAATACTACGGGCCGCTCAAACCTACATGACTCTCGTAGAGACTTTAGGCAGGCGCGGTGAAGTTCTGCCGAAAGTATTTAGCAGGGTAGTGGCAGCCGTAGAACGTGATCATCCAGACGTTATCCACCAGTCCGATGACGCCATAAGTGTCAGTGATGCACTCGAAACCGTGGGTAGCTGGCTTGAGCGCGTGGCCGAGCGTGATCCTCTGCTCTTTCACCAACTGATGACGCGTATTAAACTTAAGACAACACCTGTACAGATATCGGAGATCAAGAATGCTTAAAGAATTCATACTGTTCATCAAATACCCTTACACCGCCGGGGTTATTGCCACTATCTGGCTTGGTAGTGCCGCGCTGTTAGCGCTAGACCCCGAGCTTCCGCTTATCAGTATCGTCATCTGTAATATTGTTGCTACCACCATCATTGCGATGATCGGTTTCAGCGGAAGAAAAGAACTCTAGTTTAGTCTTTGGATATGCTCGATCAAACTGGCAAGGCCAGTATCGGTCGTATCAATGAGTGCCGCATTGAATTGACGTGCGCCTTCAGTTTCAAGCTCATTCCTGGTCTGCATGCCGTCCCGCCACCTTGCCACAGTCGAACTGAGCTTGACACCAAGACTTGAATGCAGCGAACCGCACATGCCTACGTCGGTCATGTGTGCCGTGCCATTAGGCAGCAGCATTGCGTCCGCCGTGGGCACATGCCAGTGGTCGCCCAAAACCGCCGTCACCCGTCCGTCGAGGTAATAACCGATGATGCGCTTCTCACTACTAAAATCACCATGGAAGTTAACAATAGTCGCATTCCGTTCCACGCCTTCATTTTCTTTAAGTATCGCATCGATTACATGTAAGGGATTATGGGTAGGCTTATCGGCATCCCTCCCAACAATATGCCCGAGCAAGCTCACTATCAGACTCTTTGTGCCGTTCTTTTCAACATACTTCCAGCCTAAGCCCGGGACGTCTGCCGGATAGTTGGCCGGCCTGATAACGGGCGAGGCCGGATCGTTCAGCAGTGAATGGAGCTCAGAGCGATGCATTGACCAATTACCACCGGTAAAGAAATCAACCCCGGCAGCTTTGAGTAATTCATAATCTGCCACCGTCATCCCTTTGCCGTCGCTGACATTCTCCGCCTGGGCAATAACGAGATCAATATTCTTTTCTTTCACCAGTCCGGGTAACACATCCAGGATGACCTGTATGCCGACCGGACCCATAATATCTCCGACGTAGAGGATACGCATAATCAATCTACTGTATCTGGTATTCCCAGCCGGGCTGCCATTGCCACGGTGATTGCATAGTTTGCTCGAGCGGGATTCCTTTTAAGAGGTACTCCAAAGCCGCGTAGGTCGAACGGTCGCCAATCACCAAAACGGTAGTTCCATCAAAGTATGCTTTCACATCTTTTAAGAAACTGCCTAAGCGGGCCGTCATTTGCAAGTAACTCTCCCCTCCGGTGTGGGGTTCGGAAACGTACTGCTGCTTCTGCTGCTCATATTCGTTCCAGGGCGTTTGCGCCAACTCGCCGTAATTACATTCACGCAGCCGCCAGTCAGTGAACAGAATTGCGGGATTGAGATCGAAGCCCAGTGTAGCCGTCTGCTCAGCCCGTTTAAGGTCTGATTTGAAAACGGCAGAGATATTCTTTTGCACTGCCCGGGCGCCGAGCTGTTTTGATTGGTCCATGCCGAGCTGCGTAAGCCGGACGTCTGACCAGCCGGAAAGCACACCGTTCTCGTCGTCGAATGTCTGGCCCTGAATTTCAAAAAGTACCTGCACCATGATTATTTCGCAAACTCGACCGCTCTTGTTTCGCGGATTACATTCACCTTGATCGTACCGGGATACTGCATAGTGGACTCGATTTTAGTTGCGATATCCCGCGCCATACGGATAGCCGTCAGATCGTCTACCTGGTTTGGCCGCACGAAGACCCGGACTTCACGCCCGGCGCTGATAGCATATGATTTTTCGATGCCATCAAAACTATTAGCCACGTTCTCCAGCTCTTTCATACGTTCGACAAAATTCTCCGCGCTGATGTTGCGAGCGCCCGGCCGGGCGGCGCTGATAGCATCTACCACGCGAATAATCAAAGCCTCTACGGTCGTAGCCTCCATGTCATCATGGTGTGCTTCAGCGGCGTGCGCAACTTCTTCCGGCGCCCCGTACTTACGGAGCATTTCACCCGATATATGGTGATGTTTGCCTTCCATCTTATGTGTTAGGGCCTTACCGAGATCATGTACCAGGGCGGCATACTTAGCTATTTTGACGTTCGCCCCCAGCTCTTCCGCAATAATGCCCGCGATATGCGCCATTTCGGTACTGTGCTTAAGAACGTTCTGGCCGTAACTGGTACGGAATTTTAGCTCACCCAGTAATTGCAATACCTCACGGGGAATGCCGATGATGCCGACTTCACGCGCGGCATCTTCACCGGCACGGACGACTTCTTTCTGCACGTTCTTCTGCGCTTTTTCAACCACTTCTTCAATGCGGCCCGGATGGACGCGGCCATCCTTTAATAACAGTTCAAGCGCCTGTCTGGCAACTTCGCGGCGAACGGGATCAAAACTGGAAAGAATGATCATACCTGGCGTATCGTCCACCATAATGTCGACGCCGGTCGCTCGTTGCAAAGCCTGGATATTGCGGCCTTCCTTGCCAATAATACGGCCCTTC
>Ga0247718_1000052_pt1 | contig 24210 bp, 18 predicted proteins | sample 21E_DmetaG_FD_189045 | JGI IMG/M metagenome (GOLD analysis project Ga0247718, IMG submission 189045) | Soil microbial communities from hillslope of Landscape Evolution Observatory, University of Arizona, Oracle, AZ, United States - 2-1-E_D | ecosystem: Engineered > Artificial ecosystem >...
GGGGTGAAGCCGCCTCTGGGGCCGCCTCCCCCTCCGCCGTGGGCTGCGGCCCCGGAACGTGCTCCTCTTCTCTCTCGCTCACGGCTCGTTCTCCACGCGGAGCCGCAGCCGCTCGGGCCCCACGGAGAGGACCGCCCCGTGCTCCAGCGGCGAGGGGGCCGTCAGCTCCGCCCCGTTCAGGAAGGTGGGGTTCACGGTGTCCGCGGCGGGAGAGACCTTCCAGCCGCCCTCCGCCAGGTCACGGGAGAGGAGGAACTGCGGCTCCGACGCGTAGACGTGGTCCTCCCCGGCGACGCCGCGCAGCAGCCGCTTCCCCACCGGGGTGTCCACCGTCACCGTGAGCCGTTGCGATGTCTGCTCCGAGACCAGCGCCAGCGTGCCGATGCGGACGTGTCCGCACGATTCGCAGCGGCGGGAGGCGTCCGTCTCGTTGACGACGCCGCACGAGGGGCATTTCCAGGCCATCGCCGCCTCAGCCCGCGCGCACGGTGAGCGGGAGCTTGGCGATCCCCTTCGCCTCGCGCCCCACGGCGATCACGTCCCCCTCGTGGAGCGGCTGCGGGGTGGTGACCGCCGCGCCGTTCAGGAGCGTCTCGTTGGTGGTGCCGGGGCGCGGGACGAGCTGCCAGGCGCCATCCGGGCCCCGCTCCAGCGCGCACTGCTCCGCGTCCCAGTGCACGAAATCGTCCCCGAACTGCCGCACCGCGTGCTTCCCGAGCGGCGTGCGCACCCCGAGCGCCATGGTGCGCCCCGACTCGCTGGTGAGCGCGATGCGCGGCGTGGTCAGGGCCGCTCCCGCACCGGCAGCGGCGGGAGCGGCCTCCGTGGTTGCCGCAGCATCCGCGGGAGGCGCCGCCGTGGGAGCCGGTGTAGCCTCCGCAGTGGGAGCCGCAGCCGGTGCGGCCGGGCCGGTCGCCACGCTCGGCGCCACCGCCCCCGCCCGCCCGGTGAGGACGTCGCGCACCTCGGCGGCGGTGGGGCGGGCCTCCGGGCGTGGGTGGAGGCAGCGGTGGATGACCTCCGCGACCGCCTCGTTGCTCGCCGGGGCGGGCATGGTGCCGCCCAGCTCCGGGCGGGGCGCCGCGTGCGCGAGCGCCTGCCTGGCATAGTCGCCCTGGTCCTCCGACCAGTACGGGTGCCGTCCGGTGAGCAGCTCGTACAGGATGAGGCCGCAGGTGAAGACGTCCGACGCCGGGCCGGGCGTGGCCCCCGGCGTCAGGTGCTCGGGGGAGCGGTAGTTGTCCGTCCCCACGTACCCCTGCTTCCCGTGCCAGGGCGCCTTCTCGTCCGTCAGGACCGAGAAGTCGAGGTCGATGAGCTTGAGCTGGAAGCCGGCGGCGATCGACGGGTCCTCCACGAGGAAGGCGTTGTCGGGCTTCAGGTCGGTGTGCGCCACGCGCGCCTGGTGCAGCGCGTGGATCCCCGACATCAGCACCTTCGCCCAGATGACGTGCCGCTCCCAGAGGCGCGCGTCCGCCAGGGAGATGGCCCTCCCGCGCCCGCCGGCCGCCCGGTGCTCCTCCTCGAAGATCCCTCCCAGGTCGTCGCCGTTCTCCACCAGCTCGAAGACCTGGAAGTAGGTGCGCCCGCCCCAGACGGCTTCGAACGCATCGAGGGTGCGGACGCAGTAGTTGCGCGCCGGGCTCTCCTCGATGCGCCGGTGCAGCTCCTTCTGGTAGCGCACGTAGGGCCGGTACCAGTCGAGCGTCACCGAGGGCGACTTGTACTGCTTGAAGAAGACGGGCTGCCCCGAAGGGCTCTCCGCCGCGTAGGAGATCGCCATGGCGCCCGGGCCGAAGACCCGGGTGATGCGGTAGCCGTTGACGACGTCCCCGGGCTTGAGCTTCTTGGCCATTACGGCTCCCTCAGAGCGCGACGGTCTCGGCCGACTTCGAGACGCTGGCCGCCAGCTGCCGCAGGGTGTTCCGGAAGTTCTCCGGGTCGGAGGTGTAGCGCTCCAGCGCCTGCTGCGGGTTCAGCCCGGGGTAGGAGATCACCTCCCACTCCGACTTGTCGACCATGCTCAGCTCGTCGTAGCCCGGCATGTCGGGGGCGAAGAGGCTGAGGATGATGCGGTTGTTGATGATGGCGTTGATCACGTCCGTGAGCCCGCCCCCCTTGGCCTCGGGGATGAAGAGCGTCGGCTTGTACGAGGCGTCGGTGAAGACCACCACCACCCGCGCGGCGTCGCTGCGGTAGCGCCACTTGGTGGGGTCGTGGCTCTGGGCGCCCTTCTCCGTCTGCCCCATGTTGGCAATCCGGTACAGCGCGTCGAGGAGCGTCTCGGGCTCGTCGCCGCCCCCCTCGGCGCGGAGCGAGGCGAGCTGCCCGCGCAGCGCTTCCACGTCGCTGACGAAGGGGTGGTCGACCAGGGGCTCGGGGTCCACCTCGAAGTCACGGTACCCCACCACCTTCGCGCGCCAGTCGCGCACCGGGGAGACGTTGTTCCCCTCGCCCTTGCTCAGCGAGTCGACGAAGGTGCCGATGTTCTGCTTGAGGGCGTCGATGACGGGGGACATGCTCCCCGAGATGTCGATCAGGAAGACGATGTCCGCGACCCCGCGGGTCTTGTTCTGCTGCTGGTCCATGGCTCGCTCTGGGTTGGGAAGCGGTGGCGCTCGGCGGCCCCGGCCTGACGCACGATCCGGTCCACCCGAAGCGAAGCGGGGGGCCGGCATTGCGCCGGCCCCCCGCACGGGACCCCCGGGTCCGCACCGCCCGCGCGGGCTCAGTACGGCGAGCCGCCGTAGTTGTCGATCTGCGCGCGCTGCAGCTTCCCGGAGTAGTCCACGTACCCCACCTTGGTCTCGGAGTAGAACTCGTAGACCTCCCAGCCGCCCTCGCGGTGCCCGTTCCCCGTCTGCTTGACGCCGCCGAAGGGGAGGTGCGCCTCCGCACCGATGGTGGGGGCGTTGACGTAGGTGATCCCGTTGTCCAGCTCCTGCATGGCCAGGAAGCCCACGTTGACGTCGCGGGTGTAGACGGAGCTGGAGAGCCCGTACTTCACCTCGTTGTTGATGCGGAACGCCTCCTCCACCGTGGAGAAGCGCATCACCGAGAGGACGGGGCCGAAGATCTCCTCCGTCGCCAGGCGCGAGCCGGGCTTCACGTCGGCGAAGATGGTGGGGCGGAAGAAGAAGCCGTCGTCCAGCTCCGCGCCGGTCCCACGCTCGCCGCCCAGCACCAGGGTGGCCTCGCCGCGGCCGATCTCCACGTAGCTCTCCACCTTGTCGCGCGCCCGGGCGTTGATGAGCGGCCCCACGTCCACGCCGTCGTCCAGCCCGTAGCCCAGCTTCAGCTCGCGCGCCCGGTCCACGAGCCGCTCCATGAAGCGGTCGTGGATCCCGTCCTGGAGGAGGAGGCGCGAGGTGGCAGTGCAGCGCTGTCCGGTGGTGCCGAAGGCGCCCCAGAGCACCCCCTCCAGCGCCAGGTCCATGTCGGCGTCGGCCATCACGACCTGGGCGTTCTTCCCGCCCATCTCCAGCGAGAGGCGCTTGTGCATCTCGCCGCAGGTGCGCCCGATGACGCTCCCCGTGGCGGTGGAGCCGGTGAAGGAGATGACGGGGATGCCGGGGTGCGTCACGATGGCCTCCCCCGCCTCGCCGCCGAAGCCGTGCACCAGGTTCACCACCCCCGCGGGGATGCCGGCCTCCTCCAGGATCTCCACCAGGAGGGTGACGGTGTGGGGGACGTCCTCCCCCGGCTTGATGATGACGCTGTTCCCGCAGACCAGCGCCGGGAACATCTTCCAGGTGGGGATGGCGAGCGGGAAGTTGAACGGCGTGATGAGCCCGCAGACGCCGATGGGGCGCCGGAAGCTCATGGCCCACTTGCTCCTGAGCTCCGAGGGGACGGTGTGCCCGTAGAGGCGGCGGCCCTCGGTGCCGGCGAAGTAGGCGGTGTCGATCCCCTCCTGCACGTCGCCGCGGGTCTCGGTGAGGACCTTCCCCATCTCGCGGGTGGCGGCGCGCGCGATCTCCTCCTTGCGCTCGCTCAGCAGGTCGCCCACGCGCCGGAGCACGTCGCCGCGCGCCGGGGCCGGGGTGCGGCGCCACTCCTCGAAGCCGCGCTGGGCCGCCTCGACGGCGCGGTCCACGTCTTCCTTTCCGGAGCGCGGCCAGAGGCCGATCAGGTCCGACTGCCGGGCCGGGTTCCGGTTCTCGAAGTACTCGCCGGTGGAGGGCTCGACCCACTCCCCTCCGATGAAATTCTTATACTTCTCCGCCATCTCTCCCTCTGCAGGTAGGCTGGGCTCGGTGCGGTGTGTCTGCGCGAGCGCGTGAATGTAGCCGCGAAGCGGGGATCAGGAAACCGCCGCGCCGCGCTTCGCCCGCATCCCCGCCAGGATGGCGTCCGCCACCGGCGCGGGGTCGAAGCGCACCGGGTCGGTGGCCGGGAGCCCCGTCTCGTCCTGTACCCGCTCGACGGCCTCCAACGCCTGTTCGTCGGTGAGGTCGTAGGTGTTCAGGCAGATGGCGATCACCGGCGCGGGACGGAGCGGCGCGATGGCGCGCTCGTAGATCCCGATGGTCTCCCGGACCGAGGGGAGCGCCATCCAGTCGTAGACGTCGTAGCGGTTGTACGGGCAGCGCCGCGAGGGCTGGTGGCAGAGCACCATGGCGTCGGGCATGGAGCCGTGCAGGAGCCCCAGCGTCACCCCCGAGTACCCCGGGTGCACCAGCGAACCCTGCCCCTCCACCAGCACCACCTCGTTCCCCTCGGCCGCCTGGAGCGTCAGCCGCTCCGCCGCCCCGCCGATGAAGTCGGCCACCACCGCGTCCACCGCGATCCCCCACCCCTCAATGAGGATCCCCGTCTGCCCGGTGGGCGCGAACCCCACGCGCGTCCCGCCGCGCACCAGCGCGTCGCGGAGCTGGAGCCCGGCCGTCATCTTCCCGATGTTGCAGTCCGTCCCCACGGTGAGGACGGTGTAGGCGTCCACCAGGCGCGCCTTCCCGGTGGAGACGGGGAGGTCGGCCGGGGGGCGGCGCAGGTCGTGGATGCGGACCCCGCTCCGCCCGGCCAGCTCCGCCAGCTCGGGGTCGTCGCCGATGTGGAAGTGGAGGCCGCTCACCACGTGGAGCCCGGCCTCGATGGAGGTGCGCAGCCAGGGGCGCCACTCCTCCGGGAGGCGTCCCCCCTGCGGGGCGATCCCCACCAGGAGCGCGGTGGGCTCCATCCGCAGCCCCTCGTCGAGCGTCGCCAGGATGGGGATGGAGCCGCCGAAGCCCAGCACGTCCTGCACGGTCTTCCCGGCGTGGCGCGAGTCCACCACCGCCACGATGCGGTCGGGGAGGTAGCGGATGGCGCTGTTGGCCGTCTTGGTGGTCTCCGGCCCGAAGTGCCCCTCGGCCAGGATCAGGTAGCGCAGGTCGTTCATCGGCGTTGGTCGGTAGACGTTGACTCCAGGAGCCCCGGCACGCTCAGCTCCGCCGCGGAGGGGTGTGCCAGGACGGCTCCTTCCGTGAGGCGGATCTCCACCGGGGCGTCGCGCACGAAGCGGCGGAACCCCCTCCCCTCCAGCACGCGGTGGATGTAGATGCGGCGGATGATCACCAGCACCGAGGCCAGGATGGGGACGGCCACCAGGAGCCCGATGGGGCCGAGCAGCTCCGCCATCACCAGGACGCTCAGGATGGAGAGCACCGGAGGGAGGTTGATCTGCCGCTCCATGATGAGCGGGTGGACGAAGTTGGCCTCGAAGAGGTGGACCAGCACCCCCAGGAGGATCACCAGGAGCGTCTGCACCGGCCCGCCCGCGCCGATCACGAAGAAGGCGGGGAGGAGGGTGGAGACCAGCGTCCCGAAGAAGGGGACCACCACCGCCACCCCGGTGAAGACCCCGAAGGCCAGCGCGTAGGGGACCCGCAGCAGCTCCAGCCCGATCCAGGTGAGCACCCCCAGCACCACCATGGCGAGCATCTGCCCGACGATCCAGGCGCGCAGCGTGTTGGCCAGGTCGGAGAGGATGCTGCGGGCCAGGTCGCGGTGCACCGGGGGAACCAGGACGATGATCCCCTCGCGGTAGAGCGCCGGGCGGAGGGTGAGGTACACCGCCATCACGCCGACGCTCACCAGGTGGATGAGGAAGTTCAGCCCGCTGAAGAGGTACGGGAAGATGCGCGCGAAGTACCCCCCCAGGCTGGCCAGCCCCGTCTGGACGTGCTCCACCGTCTGCTCGGGCGAGGGGAGGAACTGCCCCAGGATCGGGTAGCGCCCGGCGAGCTCCACCAGCCCCGCCTGCCAGCCCGCCAGGAGCCGCGGAAAGAGGATGATGAGCTCCTGCGTCTGTTCGAGCACCGGGGGGACGATGAGCCACCCGATCCCCACCAGCCCGGCGGTGGTCAGGACGAGCGCGAGCAGGAGCCCCCACGTCCGCGGGATGCGGAAGCGGCGCTGGAAGAAGTCGGTGACGGCCCCCAGGTAGAGCGAGATCAGCGCCGCGATGAAGAAGAGGAGGAGGGTGTCCGCGACGCTGTAGACGAAGAGGAGGAAGAGAAAGGCGAAGATCGCCGCGATGAGCACTCCGTACGACGGACGGGGAGCAGGGGTGTCGGGCAAGCGCGGGCTCCGGGAAAAAACGAGCGGGCCGGCGCGCTCGCGCCGGCCCTGCAAAGTATCGCCCCGGGAGCCGCCTGGAAAGGATCAGGCCTTCCCGCGCTCCTCCTGCTCCAGCGCCTCGAATTCTTCCAGGAGCTCCGCGTCGCGCACCCCCGACGGGAGCGCGGCGGGGGAGGTATCCCCCTGCCCGAGCTGCCCGGCCGCGCCCTGTCCGAGCTGCCGCGCGGCCGGCTCGGGGGCCGGGGGGAGGATCCCCATCTTCTGCTTCAGCTCCAGGAGCCGGTACTCGGCGTCCCCGCCCTTTCCGAGCTGCGCGAACTCCCGCTCCAGCGGGTCGCCCGACATCTCCTCCGAGAGCTCGGCTGCGGCCAGCGCGCGCCGCTCGGTCTCGTCGATGCGCTCGGCCATGCGGTCGAAGGCCTCGAAGGCGGAGCGGTCGGAGAGCCCCGACATGGTCTCGTGGATGCGCTTCTGCGCCAGCGCCCGCCGCTGCTTGGCGACCAGGAGGTTCTTCTTGCGGCGCGCTTCCTCGATCTTCTCGTTGAGCTGGTGCAGGGCGTCGCGGAGCTTCGCCGTCTCCGCCGCCTGGCGCTGCCACGTCTCGTGGAGCGACTGGGCGCGCTCGGCGTACTCCTGCTGCCGGGCGAGCGCCTGGCGGGCCAGGTCGTCGCGCCCCTGGCGCACGGCCAGCATGGCGCGGCGCTCCCACTCCTGCGCCTGCTGCCCCTCGGTCTCCACCTGCTTGCGGAGCCGCGACTCGTCGGCCATGGCCAGCGCGACTTCCTTCTTGGCCCGGGCGAGCTGTTCGCGCATGTCCTCGATGACCTGGTTCAGCAGCTTCTCCGGGTCCTCGGCCTGCGCGATCATGTCGTTGATGTTGGACCGGATCAGCGTCCGGAGCTTCTGGAAGATTCCCATGGGTCGCTCGGTTCGGGAGAGTCGGGCGTCGGTCAGCAGTTGCGGTACGGGGCCAGCGCCTCGCGGTGCGACGCGAGCGCCACCTGGAACGAGTCCACGGCGGCCTGGAACTCGCTGAAGTCCAGGTTCTCCAGCTCCATCGTCTCGGTGAGGATCACGTCGCCCTCCTCCAGGGCGTAGGCGCCGTGTACCAGGTCGGTGGCGTTCAGCTCCAGGAGCCGCCGGTACAGCTCGGCGCACTTCCCCTGGTCAGCCGGCACGGCGAGGACCTTGATGCGGAAGACCAGGACGGGCGGCGAGTGGCTCAGGACCAGCTTGGCGCTCTCGCCTCCCAGCTCCGCCACCCACATCCCCTCTCCCACCTCCTCGTGCGGCAGCTCCATGCGCAGCAGGAAGCTCTCCACGTCCTCTCGCGTCACCATGCGGGTCTCCGGTTGCGGGTCTGGCTGAGGTTCCGGGGACGCTCGGGGGCGGCGTCCCGTCACGTGGGTCCCTACGCGCCCGCCGCGGGGAAAGTTTCGGGCGGTCAGCCGCCGGAGGCGCCCTGCGCCCTGCGGCCGGAGGGACCGAGCTGCACCAGGCGGCGCGCCGAGGGGGTGGTGGCGAGCCCCCCCATGGCTGTCTCGCGGTAGGCGGCGGGCATCCTCCGCCCTACCTCGCCCATGACGTCGATGACCTCGTCGGCGCTCACCGGGAAGTCCAGCCCCGCCAGCGCCATCTCGGCCGAGGAGATGGCCTGCATGGCGGCGGAGGCGTTGCGGTAGATGCAGGGGATCTCCACCAGCCCGCCGATGGGGTCGCAGATCAGCCCCAGCATCCCCTGGAGGGAGAGCGCCACCGAGGTGGCGACCTGATCCGGCGTCCCGCCGTGCAGCCAGGTGACCGCGGCGGCGGCCATGGCGGCGGCGGTCCCCGTCTCGGCCTGGCACCCCCCCTCGGCCCCGGCCAGGGAGGCCCGCTGCGCGACGACGCCGCCCACGCCCCCGGCCACCAGCATGGCGTCCACCAGGCGCTCCTCGTCGATGTCGCCGAACTCGCCCACGCTGATGAGCACCGCGGGGAGGACTCCCGCCGCTCCCGCGGTGGGCGCGGCGACGATCAGCCCCATGGCGGCGTTCACCTCCAGGGTGGCGATGGCGCGGGCCAGGGTGGTGGTGACGCGCGGCCCCAGGATCTGCGCCCCGTTCTGCGCCAGGCGCCGCGACCGCCCCCCGGTGAGCCCCGAGGGGGAGCGGACCTCGCCCTTGAGCCCCTCGTCGATGGCGGAGCGCATCACTTGGAGCGTGCGGCGGATGCGCGCGCGGATCTGCTCGGCCGGGGTGCCGCTCTCCGCCACCTCGGCGTCGAGCACGAGCTGGGGGAGGTCGCGCCCGGTTTCCTGGGCGTCGCGGAGCAGGGACTCGATGGAACGGTACATGGGGGCCGCCTGGGAACAGGTTACACGGAGCGGGGAGCCGAACGCAACTCCCGTGCTTTCGTAGTCCTCCGGCGGCTCCGGGTTCCCCGCCCGGCTAGCTGATTTTCTCGATCCGGCGCGCCCAGCGCAGCCAGGGGAAGGAGCGGATGGCGACCAGCGCGGCTTCGGGGACGGGCTCGTCCGTCTCGATGGTCATCAGCGCGTCCTTGTGGCGCCCGGTGCGGTCCACGCGCATGGTGGCCAGGTTCACCCCGAAGGCCGAGAGGAGCCCCGCCACCGCGGCGATGGTCCCCGGCTCGTCGTGCGCCAGGAGGACGAGGGTGTGGTAGTCCCCCTCCAGGTCCACCGCGAAGCCGTCGATCTCGGTGACGCGGATGCGCCCCCCACCCACGGAGGCGCCGCGCACCTCGGCCTGCTCCCCGTCGCACTCCACCTGGATGATGGCGGTGTTGGGGTGCGCGTCCTCCCCCAGGTCCACCTCCTGGAACTCCCACGTGAGCCCGGCGCGCTCCGCCTCCTCGTACGCCTGGCGGAGGCGGAGGTCGTCGGGGGCGATCCCCGCCAGCCCGCCCACCAGGGCGCGGTGCGTCCCGTGCCCCTCGCCGGTGGCGGCGAAGGAGCCGTGCAGGCGGATGTGCGCCCGCCGGGGGGTGGTGCCCAGGATGGCGCGCGCCATCAGCCCCAGGCGGCAGGCGCCCGCCGTGTGCGAGGAGGAGGGCCCCACCATGGTAGGGCCGAGGATGTCGAAGAGCGAGACCATGTACAGATCCGGCAGGAGATGAACCTGAAGCCTGCCGGAATCTGGCACGGTACGGCCCGGTTGCCAATGGCCTGTGGGGGGAAGGCCGCAGCGCGGGAAAAGTCAGGGAGCCACCCGGCGGACCCACGCCTCCAGCGTGTCGCCCAGCAGAGGGCTGACCCGGCGTCGGCGGTCATGGTACGCCCGGATCCCGGGTTCTCCACGGACACGCTTGAAGAGGTGGTCGCACCCGCGGAGGACCACCAGCTCTGCGGGAACTCCGGCCGCCTCCGCCGCGGCGTGCAGCAGCTCCGCGTCTCGTACGGAGACCTGCACGTCACGGTCGCACTGGGCCACCAGGACTGGGCAGCGAAGGCGTCCCGCCAGCGCGAGAGGGTCGCGGGCCAGGATCTCGGCGTACCAGCGCCGCAGGTGGCGGAGGGCGTACACGCGCGCGGGAACGCTCTCCGGAGTCCACTGCGCCACGTCCCGGACGGCTCCAATGAGCTCGCGTAGCCTGCCGAGACGCCGCTCCTGTTCCGCTGCGTCCAGGCCTGTTTCTGCAGCCTGCCGGGCCACCTGCTCCTCCAGAACCCGGTCCAGGGGGCGGCCAGCAGTGGCCAGCAGGACCACCCCTGCGAAGGTGCTCTGCCCGGCGGCCAGCTCCAGGGCGACTAGCCCGCCCTGGCTGTGCCCGATGAGGAAGAGGGGTAGTGCGCGGACTTCCGGGAGTCCGCGCAGAAACGTGAGCGCCGCCTGTGCGTCGGCCAGCACGTCCTCGAAACCGAAATCGAGGACCTGGTCACCTATGCGGGTCGTCCCCGCCCCCCTCTTGTCGTACCGAAGCGAGATGACGCCCACGGCGGCCAACCGGTCGAGCAGCTCGTGGTATCCCAGGTCGACCCGATCCGCGAAGCCGTGGCGGTCGTGCGCGCCGGAGCCCCCGAGGAAGAGTGCGCACGCGAATGCCCGCCCGCGCTCCCGCGGGCGCGCGACTGCGGCGCCCAGTGGGACGGCGGGCCCGAGGATGTTCACCTCCTCCACGTCGACGCCCGGCGTCCGAGGCGCGGAGTAGGAGCGCGGCGGCTCGCCCCGGCCGGCACGGGCCTCGCCTACGCGCCAGCGCGGCAGCCTCCCGTCCACCCGGCGGACCGAGATCTCGCCATCCGGGAAGATGATCCCCGTCATCCACCCCCCGGCATCGAGATGGATCACCTCATCGAAGCCGCTGCGCACCTCGGGCACGGCGCCCCGGAGAGCATACGGAACGATGCGCAACGACTCCGGCGAGAAGAAGGCGCCCTCGTAGGGAAGGCTGCCGCCAGCGGCGAGGAGCCGGAGCTTCACGGCGAGCTGGGGGGCCATGTTACCGGCGAGGAGGAAGTCCGCCCCCTGCCACGATTCGGTGACGGTAGAGCCGTCCGGGAGCTGGGCCGTGAAGCGGTCGTCTCCGAACTCGATGGTCATCCGGGCGTCCTTCACCCGGAGAGTGTAGCGCAGCGGGCGATAGGAGGGATCGCACAGCAGCTCCGCGTGGAGCCGAGTCTTTCCAATCCCGCTTCCCAGGGCGTCCAGGTCCACCTCCTGCCAGAACTCGAAGCGGTGGCTCCTCGGGGCGGGGGGTGCGCCCCGCGGCTCCGATCCCACCTCGACGCCGCGGTATGCGCCCCAGGCGCGAATGATCCTTCTCTGCTTCAGGTGGGTCTCGTAGCAGGTGGTCCATCCCGGTGCGACGTGCTCCGAGAGGTCAGACATACCAGAGCCCGGGCGTCCCGTCTCGCGAGAGGTCGCGAACCCGGAAGCGGCCGGCGCCGGGAGTCACGTGCAGCGTGTAGGCGCAGAGGTGGTCCGCGTCCTGTGCCCGAAGGGAATCGAGAAAGTGGGAGACCACCTCCTCTACCTTCAGCCCGGCCGAGAGCGCAGCCGTGGTGGCGAGACCGTCGAAGTACTCCGTCCCGGGCCGGAGGTGGTGGTGGGCGAGCACAGTTATGGAGGTGTCCATCCCCACCCGACCGCTCCAGCCGGCCAGCGCATCTGCGCACAGCGGGAGGAGCCCGTCGCTGAGGCAGGTGCCGATCAGGTGCGCGGTCCCTTCGGGGGCGAGCGCATCCGGAAGACCCTCCATGATTCGCCAGGTGACGCGCATTCCGTCCTCGCCGCCATGCCCGACGAAGGGGTATGCAATGGACTCGGGGAACGGGAGCAGCGGCGGGTTGGCCACGATGGTGTCGAAGAGCTCTCCGCGCACGGGCTCGTAGAGACTGCCGCAGTGCACGCGCACCCGGTCGTCGCGCTGGTTCAGGATCATGTTCAAGCGTGCCAGCGCTGCCGCGACCGGATTCACCTCCACCGCCGTGACCGTCCGCGCGAACCGGCTGCAGTGCAGCGACTGGATCCCGGGGCCGGAGCAAAGGTCCAGGCATCGCCCCCCTGGCTTCGGGAGCAGCCGCAACAGGAGGGCCACGGAATCGTCGCCGAAATACAGCGTGGGGTTCACCTGCGGCCGCTGGCACAGGAGCCAGTTGCCGAACACGACGAGGAGCACGAGGTCGGGGGTGGTGAGACGCCCGTCACCGGTCCGCACCAGGACGCGGACGTCCAGCAGCCCCTCGATCAGGTCGCCGAGGCGTGCTTCGAGGCGCTCCTCCTCCACAGGTTGCGAGAGGAGGAAGAGATCGACGAGGGCTCCCAGGTCGTCGTCGAGGAGATCACCCCGGTGCGCCGCCCAGTCGGCTCGCCGCGGCGCCGCGGGGTTGAAGCTGGCGTAGAACTCACCGTATCCCGAGCGGGCGAGACGCTCCGGGAGGGCGCGGAGGACGTCCATACCGGCCCGCGGCGGGGCAGAGAGCGCCAGGGTGCTCACGCGACTACCTCCAGCGCAGAGAGCTCCCGGTCTTCCAGCTCCAGCCGCACCGGCATGACCTCATGGGCCAGCTCCGCCGTGTGGCGGCGCAGGACGGCCAGCACTTCGGGCCGGCGGACCACGTGTTCGCAGATTTCGCAGATCGAGGCGTACCGCTCCCGAAACTCCACCTCGGGGGCGTACCGCTCCACGAACCGTTTCAGGAAGAGGGGACCCCGCAGGGCAATGGCGTTGACCACCAGGTCGTCGTCGGCGCGGGCCACCAGCTCACCGAGCGGCTCCCGGGTGGCGTCGCCGAAGTCGAGCACCTCGTTGTGCTCGGCCTCGATCCCGCAGCAGGCTACCAGGTGATTCTTCGGCGAAAGCGCCGCGCTACGCACCGCCCAGGGGCATGCCCCGTCCAGGCTTTCCTGATCGGCGGGATAGGCGAACTCGTCCTCCCCGAGCTCCAGGTTGGAGCGCCCGAGCCGTTGCACCGTGGGGTTGAAGATGGCATAGACGGTGCCGTCCGGCCCGGGCCCGCCAAGGGGTTGGGGGAAGCCGTCGTCGTCGAAACGCATGGTCAGCTCCTCCCCGAGCCTGTCCATGATGAAGCGGGGGTTCACCACGCTCTTCGGGCCCGAGGAGTTGGCGATCACCACCGCCTGAAAGCCGAGCCCCTTGCTGGCGTGCCATGCCGTCTCCACCCGCTCGAAGGGGATGTATGGGAGGTGGTAGTCGTCGGCGCTGAGGTTCAGCTCCGCCAGCCCCGCCTCCCGGAGCTCCACCAGCTTCTCCCGTGCCCTCCGCGGGGACACAGCCCAGTACGCGTTCGTGACGATGCGGGTCATGATCCCAAGCGAGGCGGCATGCGCGATCGCGTCGAGCAGGTCCTCCCCCATGAGGGTCGGTTCCCCTCCCGCAAAGATCACCACCCGCAGCCCATTCAGGTGGTGCAGCTCACTGATGGCGGTGGTGATCTGCTCCAGGCGGAGGCGCTCGCGACGCCCCGGGGCGGAGTTCATGGAGCAGTGGGCGCAGCGCGCGGTGCACCTGCTGGTCGAGAGGATGGTGAGCTGGTGGGGCTTGAGCAGGAGCATGGGAACCTCAGTGGGCCGAGATACTTGTGAGGATGGGGAGGGACCCCGACCAGGGCTGCGGGGCCTCGACGTCGGCGACCGCATCCAGGCCGGAATCCTTCCAGGGGTCCGCGTCGAGCGGGACTGCGAGGGCCAGGCATTTCCCATCCATTACCGCCATCAGTCCGTGATCGGCAAGGCGCTGGACGGTCGCGGAGACGGTCTCCACCTCCTCTCCGATCTCCCGGGCGATCCGCTGGATGGAGTTGATGTGCTGCGCCCGCCGGTAGATCTCCGCCTCGGCACCGTCGAGCCGGAGGCTCTCCACGTCCGTCCACCCGGAACGGCGGAAGAGCACGATCGCGTCGCCCGCGACGCTCATCACGAGCCGCTCCTCCATGCGATAGGCGCGGTGCCACTCGGCGAGCGCTTCGGCCAGGCACCTGCGCCCCTCCACCATCTCCGGACGCTCGTGGTCGTCGAGGGTGTAACGGCACTCGTAGCAGAGACGCAGGACGAGGTCGTCGGGCGCCCGGTAGATGATCCGCTGGAGGGGATCGGGGCGGAGGTCCCGGAACCCGTACCTCTCCGGGTCCGCCGCATAGGGGCTGAACCTGTGGAGCGCCAGCCGATTGACCTGCACCGGTGGGGGAAGGTGGTGCAGGGAGCGCATGAGTGCGATGGTCTCCTCGTAGTCCTGTATCGTCTCCCCCGGCGTGCCCACCAGGAGCCCGTAGACCAGCTTGATCCCGTACGCCTGCGCCCACTTCAGCAGCTCCACCTGCTGCAGGCCGGTCGCGCCCTTGTCCATCAGCTTCAGCACGCGCGTGCTGAAGCTCTCGATACCGGGCTGCACCTGGAGCACTCCGGCCGCGGCGAGCAGCGCCACGTGCTCCCGCCGCATGTTCGACTTGATCTCGTAGAAGAAGGTGAGTTCCGCCCCCCGCGTGTGGCGCTCGCCGGCCCAGACGGGGAGCACGCTCTTCAGGTACTCGAGGTCCAGGATGGCATCGGTAGCGTACAGCAGATCAGGTCGGTACCCCGAGTACAGCGCCTCGACCTGCGCGAGCGTCGCCTGGGCCGAGCGTCTACGGTAGCCCATTGACACGGCGCGAATGCCGCAGAAGCGGCAGTGATGGCTCTGTCCCCACCAGCACCCACGCGAGGACTCGAAGAAGAGCACCAGGTCGCCCTTTCCGTGCGGGCTCGCCGCGCGCTGCTCGTAGTAGGAGCGGTAGTCCGGGAGGGGGAGCTCGTCGAGGACGGCCGCCGCCACCGGCTCGGCCACGTGCGTGGTGACGATCCGGTCGCCGTCGCGGTGGACGAAGTTGGGGACCGAGGTCGGGGCGGCCTCGCCGCGGAGGGCCCGCACCGCAGCGAGGAAGGTGGTGTCCGCCTCTCCTCTCAGCACTGCATCCACCTCCGGGAACCGCTCCAGGACGGCCGTACCCATGTCCCCATCGCACCCGGTCCCCCCGAAGAGGATGCGCACCCCAGGGTCCCGCGCCTTCAGCAGGCGGGCCAGTGCGGCAGAGGGGAGCTTCTGCGCGTCGAAACCGACGGAGAACCCGACCAAGTCGTACCGGCCGGGTGGAATCTCCTCGAGGCAGCGCCCGAGCGACGTGGCCGCGGCGTCCATCCCAATCAAGAAGTCGGTGGCCACGCTCTCGAACTCGCGGCTCCCCTCCTCGTCCACGGGATCACCCACGAGCGCGCGGGCCACTTCGTCCGCCACCACCTCCTCCTCGAGGCCGAAGTACGCGGGGACGAAGATAGCCGGGCCGCACATCCCATGGATCATGTAGTACGGAACGGTTCGGGGGAGCCGCAACGTGCCATACAGCACGTCGCACGCTTCCCCGGCCTGCCGGGCTAAGGCGGCCAACTGCTCGATGGCCAGGTTGGGGAGCACCGGATCTGCCAGTGGCATCGTCACCAGCAGGATCCGACGCTCCCTTGCCCCCGCGGTTCCTGCCCCGGAGCCATCCATCACGCGATCAGCCGGGTGTTCTGCACCGTGATCTCGTTCGCCTTCACGATACCCTCCACCTCGAAGACCACTCCCCGAAAGGCGTACTGCGCGACCCGGTACTCTCCCTCCTGGACCCGGGACGACTTCACGATGCTATCCGTATCGGTGAGTGCGCGCTTGAAGAGCGCCTGCTGGCGGGCCTCGTTCAGCTGGAGGTCCCGCAGCCGCTGGCCGAGCTGGGAGGCATCGAACGCGGTGGGGAGCCGCACATTGGTCACCAGCGTGCTGATCCCCTCCGCGGTCATCCCGTTCGTGTTCGCATTCGCGTTGGCGTTGGCATTCGCGTTGGCCAGCGCGTTCGCGTTGGCTCCACCGTTGGCGTTCGCCACCGGGGTGACGGCGGCGATGCGCCCGACGTCGGGGACCCGGGTCACCGAGGTGAGGGTCTCGAGAGTGACCTTGCGGTCGTGCACGGGCATCTGCGCCAGGATCTCGGAGAGCCGGAGGCCTTGCTGCCCCTCCACCGCCGGGAACTGCATGTCGATCTTGCGATCCTTGAGCACCTCCAGGGGGTCCGTGTTGAAGCGGCGCATCAGGTCGTCGTTCGCGCGGAGTTCGTCGCTCAGCTGGCGCATCTTGCGCCAGAACTGCACGGTGGCTCGGTCAGCCATGTGACCTCCTGGAGGTGAAAGGGTGAAGACCGGACCGTCTCGACGTCCTGAGTAAGCCTGGGACGGCCCATCCCGGATGCCACAGTACCGGGGTTGTCGAGGGGCCGCCATGCCCGTCCACGACAGAAGGCACCCGTCGCGCGACACGCGGCCGCGGAATGCCTACTCCGCCCGCGAAGCCAGGAGCTGCCGGTGCCGAGGTGTAACGAGGATGTCGCAGAGCCGGTGCACGCCCCCGTTCCGCATGAGCTGCCGGGGACCCATTCCCGTGTAGCGGCGGAACGCCTTGCTGAGCGCCACGCCGCTGGCGAACTGCAGGCTGGTCGCGACGTTCTGCACGCTGCGCCCCGAGTCCTCCAGGAGGCAGGCGGCGTTCACGAGGCGGCACCAGACGATCAGCTGCGAGGGAGGCGGGAGGTCAACGTCTCGGAGGTGCCGCTCCAGGGTGCGCCGGTTCCAGCCGAAGCGCTCCGCCACAGCCTCCGGGTTCAGGGGATACTCCGCCCAGCCGAGGAGTCGCGAGATGAGGAGGCGGATCTGCGGAGGAGCGATCCCGTCCAGCCGGTCGAGCACCACGGAGAGGAGCCTCCCATTGATGGCCCGCAGGAGCGCGCGCTGGATCTGCCAGGGGTCGTCATCGTGGTCGAGGGTGATGGCGGCCCGCACGCCGAGCGAGAACAGACCCAGCATCTCGTCCGCCGAACGGCCGGAGAAGTCACCGTACACCAAGACACCCAGGGAAGGATATCGGGCTATCAGCCGGGGAAGCTCGACCGCCGCCGGAGCGCCAGGCAGGTAGGGATCTACGATGCAAACGCCGCAGGCGGTCCGGACCGCCTCCTCACGGAGCGCCGTCCAGTCGGCTACCCAGGTGAGCTCGTGGTGCGCACCGCCGGCCCGCTCCAGGTTGATCGCCCGGTGGATGCGGGCGCGGGCCGATGGGGTGTGGTGGAGAACCAGGATGTGGGCCATGGTACTCTCGGGGAACGCACGGCCCGTGGGAAGCCGGAGCCGTGGAGACGGGGAGCCCTCGGAGGGGCCTCAGGCTCGGGGAGGTTCTCGTGGACGGACGTACCGACTACCCCCTAATTCTGTCGCAAATCACAGGCCCGGGATCGCCAGCAGCTAACCTCTTATCACATATACGGATCGGCCATCGGCGCTGTACGGCATGTCGTAGATTCCCGGACCATCTGGGGCAGAAGATCCACATTGTGGGGCATTCATGCCCCATACGAAAATGCGGCAGGCGGTCCATGGACCACCTGCCGCGCCCTAGAGCCACCCGAAGCCGGGAGGGAAAGAGGGTCCGCGATAGAAGCTATGCGGAAGGCGCGAGGCGCGCGGCTCAGGCGACCGCCGCCCCCGCGAGGATGGACGACAGGAAGCGGCCGGTGTGCGAGCGCGGGTTCGCGGCCACCTCCTCGGGCGTTCCCTCGGCCACGATCTCGCCCCCCTGCGGCCCGCCCTCGGGGCCCAGGTCGATGATCCAGTCGGCGGTCTTGATGACGTCCAGGTTGTGCTCGATCACCAGCACGGTGTTCCCCCGCTCCACCAGGCGGTGGAGCACCTCCAGGAGCATCCGCACGTCCTCGAAGTGGAGCCCGGTGGTGGGCTCGTCCAGGATGTAGAAGGTCTGCCCCGTGGCGATCTTGGAGAGCTCGGTGGCCAGCTTGACGCGCTGCGCCTCGCCCCCCGAGAGGGTGGTGGCCGCCTGCCCCAGGTGGATGTAGCCGAGCCCTACCTCCGAGAGGGTGGAGAGGTGCCGCCTGAGGCGCGGCACCGCTTCGAAGAGCTCCAGCGCCTCGTCCACCGTGAGGTCCAGGACGTCGGCGATGGTGTGCCCCTTGTAGAAGACTTCCAGCGTCTCCCGGTTGTAGCGCTTCCCCTTGCACACCTCGCAGGGGACGTACACGTCGGGGAGGAAGTGCATCTCGATCTTCACCAGCCCGTCGCCCTGGCACGCCTCGCAGCGCCCCCCCTTCACGTTGAAGGAGAAGCGCCCCGGGGTGTACCCGCGCATCTTGCTCTCGGGGAGGTCGGCGAAGAGCTCGCGGATGATGGTGAAGAGCCCCGTGTAGGTGGCGGGGTTCGAGCGCGGCGTCCGCCCGATGGGGGACTGGTCGATGTCCACCACCTTGTCGAGGAGCTCCAGCCCGGTGATGCGCTCGTGCGCCCCCGGGACCACCTTGGCGCGGTAGAACTTCCGCGACATGGCGCTCCAGAGGATGTCGTTCACCAGGGTGGACTTCCCCGACCCCGAGACCCCCGTGACCGCCACGAAGCACCCCAGCGGGATGCGCGCCTCCAGGTTGCGGAGGTTGTGCTCCCGCGCGCCGTGGATGACCACCTCGTGCCCCGGCTTCGGCGCGCGGCGCTCCGCCGGAAGGGCGATCTGCCGCTCGCCGCGCAGGTACGCGCCGGTGAGCGAGCCGGGCGCGGCGACGATGTCGTCCAGCGTCCCCTCCGCCACCACCTCGCCGCCGTGGCGGCCGGCGCGGGGGCCGAGGTCGATGACGTGGTCGGCGGCGCGGATGGTGTCCTCGTCGTGCTCCACCACCAGCACGGTGTTCCCCAGGTCGCGGAGCGCCTGGAGCGTCTCCAGCAGGCGCTGGTTGTCGCGCTGGTGGAGCCCGATGGAGGGCTCGTCCAGAATGTAGAGGACCCCCACCAGCCGCGAGCCGATCTGCGTCGCCAGGCGGATGCGCTGCGCCTCGCCGCCGGAGAGCGTCTCCGCGGAGCGCCCGAGCGTGAGGTACTCCAGCCCCACGTTGACCAGGAAGGAGAGGCGCTCCGTCACCTCCTTGAGGATGGGGGCGGCGATGTCCCGGGGGACGTGCGGGAGGTCGCCCAGCGGACGGAAGAACTCCAGCGCCTCGCCCACGGGCAGGGCCACCACCTCGCCGATGGAGCGCCCCGCCAGGGTGACGGCCAGCGACTCCGGCCGGAGCCGCGCCCCCCCGCAGGTGTTGCAGGGGAGCACCGACATGTACTCCTCCAGCTGCTCGCGGAGGGTGTCGCTGGCGCTCTCGTCGTAGCGCTGCGCGATGTCGCGGAGGATCCCCCCCCACTTGAGCTTCTTCGGGACGGCGACGGCGCCCTCCGCGTCCGCCCCGTACAGGAGGAGCTGCCGGATTCCCTGCGGGAGGTCGCGCCAGGGGGTGTTCAGGTCGAAACCGAGCGCGGCGGCCAGTCCGTCGAGGATGGTGCTGCGCAGGTGGCCGCGCGGCACGCCCCAGGGGAGGACCACCCCCTCCAGGATGGAGATGGAGGAATCGCCCAGCACCAGCTCGGGGTTGGGCTCGCGCCGCGTCCCCAGCCCGCCGCACGCCGGGCAGGCGCCGAAGGGGGAGTTGAAGGAGAACTGCCGCGGCTCCAGCTCGGGGATGTTCACCCCGCAGGCGGCGCAGGCGTAGTGCTCGGAGAAGAGGTGCGGCACGGGCTCGGGGCCGGCGCCGTGCTCGTCCACCTGCACCACCCCGTCGGCCATGCGGAGCGCCGTCTCGACCGAATCCGCCAGGCGGGAGCGGTCCTCGGCGCGCACCACCAGCCGGTCCACCACGAGGAGGATGTGGTGGTTCTGGCGGCGGTTGAGCTTGGGCGGGTTCTGCAGCTCCACCAGCTCGCCGTCCACCCGCGCCCGCACGAACCCCTTGCGGAGCATGTCCTCGAAGAGGTCGCGGAACTCCCCCTTCCGCCCGCGCACCAGCGGCGCCAGCACCTCGATGCGCGTTCCCTCGGTCCAGGAGAGGACCTGGTCCACGATCTGGGTGGCGCTCTGCCGGCGCACTGGCTCGTGGCACTCCGGGCAGTGGGGGGTTCCCACGCGCGCCCAGAGGAGGCGGAGGTAGTCGTACACCTCGGTGACGGTCCCCACCGTGGAGCGGGGATTCCGCCCGGCCGTCTTCTGCTCGATGGAGATGGCCGGCGAGAGCCCCTCGATGGCGTCCACGTCGGGCTTCTCCATCATCCCCAGGAACTGCCGGGCGTACGCGGAGAGGCTCTCCACGTAGCGCCGCTGCCCCTCGGCGTAGATGGTGTCGAAGGCGAGGGACGACTTTCCGCTCCCCGACAGCCCCGTGATGACGGTGAGGCGGTCGCGGGGGATGCGGACGTCTACGTCCTTCAGGTTGTGCTCGCGGGCACCGCGGACGACGAGGAATTCTTCGGCCATCCCGAAAATTTACCGCAACGACGGGCGGGATTCAACGGGAGAACCCGCGTTCCTTCCGGGGAACGGTGTGTTCCCATCCGGGAACGATGATCCGGACCCCTTCCGAGGAGCAGCCACTCTCAATGCTACGTCTTGTAATTGCAAACACTTAACTTTCTTGCGCATTGCTTGACCCACCACGGCTGGCGTTTTATACTTGTCGCCGTGGGCCGGACGTGCTTCCGGCCGCGCTCGGTGCCCCCTGCCCGCCGCTCCGGCGGGCGTGCAGTACCGCTCCGCTTCCAGACCGTCGACAAGCAGGATCAACGGAGAGGGCGCAGACCCTGGTCTGCGCACCCACCGAGCAGCGCGCCCATTTCCCGGGTCCCCACGACGGGATCCTGCGGCGCGAGTTCCCTCCCCCGCCGTGGTCCCCGGACCCGGCCAAAGGCTCCCCACCCCGTGTCCCCGGAGACACAAGATGAAGCGTGTCGTACCGCTGTTCCTGGCCGGCCTCGCCGGCCTGACCGCCTGCTCCGATCAGAACCCCCTGGATCTCGCCGGGAGGCTTGATCCCGGCGCGGCCTCGTTCAGCTCCCAGTCGGCTCCCGAGGGCGAGTTCGTCCCCGGCCAGATCATCGTCCGCTTCCGCCCCGGCGCCGCGCGCGCCGAGATCGCGGAGCAGAACCGTGCCCGGCACAAGCGGGACATGCTCCTGGAGCGCACCGAGGTCATGGAGGTTCCGGTGGGCGAGGAGCTCGCCATTGCAGCCCAGCTCCGCAAGAACCCCAACGTGGAGTTCGCCGAGCCCGACTACATCCTGAAGGTGGGGCCCTGCGAGGTCGCGGCGGACTGCACGCTCCCCGACGGGCAGTTCTTCCACTACAAGTGGGACCTCCACAACACCGGCACCATCGTGGACCAGCTGCTCGGCTGGGGAACGGTGGCGACCGGAAAGGCCGACGCCGACATCGACTGGGCCGAGGCGTACGACTACCTCGGCGCGGGGTTCGCCGGGTCCGCGCGGATCGCCATCCTGGACACCGGGATCCGGACCACGCACCAGGCGTTCGTGGGGAAGATCGTCGGCGGACGCCGCTTCCTCAACGACGGCGTCTCGGTGACCAACTACACCGACGACCACAGCCACGGCACGCACGTGGCCGGCATCGCGGCTTCGCTCGGCACCGCGGGCGTCCCCGGCGTGGGTTACGGGACCAACATCAAGCTGCTGGTCGGGAAGGTCTGCAACTCCGCCGGGAGCTGCCCCAGCTCGGCGACGGCCGACGGGATCGTGTGGGCGGCGGACAACGGCGCCAACGTCATCAACATGAGCCTCGGCAGCTTCGGCGGGAACCCCGACGGGACCGGCTCGGCCGCGCAGCAGGCGGCCCTCCGCTACGCCCTGGGCAAGAACTCCCTCCCGGTCTGCGCCACGGGGAACGACGACAACAAGCCGACCAACGGCTACACCGGCGGCATCGGCTACCCGGCCCGCTTCCCGGAGTGCATGGCGGTGGGCGCCACCGGCTGGAGCGACACCAAGGCCAGCTACTCGAACTACGGGCCGCAGATCGAGATCTCCGCCCCCGGCGGTGACAGCAACCCGACCGGCAGCGCGTTCAGCCTGATCCTCGCGGCCAGCCACAACTCGAACACCGGCTACAACTGGAAGGCCGGGACCTCGATGGCCACCCCGCAGGTGGCCGGCCTTGCCGCCCTCCTCTTCGCCACCGGCACGACGAGCGCCGCAGAGGTCCGCGAGCGCATCAAGCAGACGGCCGACGACGTCGAGGCGCCGGGGTGGGACGCGCGTACCGGCGCCGGGCGCATCAACGCGTACCGCGCCATCACCGGGAAGGACCCGAACGCCGCCCCGGTGGCCATCCCCGGCTCGGGCTACACGGGGAACAAGGGGGTCCCGGTGCAGTTCGACGGGACCGCGTCCAACGACCCCAACGGGCGGCCCGTGACGTTCGCGTGGAACTTCGGCGACCCGGCTTCCGGCACGGCGAACACGTCGAGCGCGCCCCGGCCCACGCACGTCTACATGCGGGCCGGGAGCTACGTGGTCTCGCTGACGGTCACCGACGCGAGCGGGCTGACCCACACCTCGACGACGCAGGCGGTGATCGCCAACGTCGCTCCGCGAGTCGCCTCGTTCGGGGGCGCGACGCTCCTCCAGGGCGAGACCTACTCCGCGACGGGTTCCTTCACGGACCCGGACCCGGACACCTGGACGGCGACCGTGAGCTACGGCGACGGCACCAGCAGGTCGCTCGCGCTGAGCGGGAAGAGCTTCGTGCTGAGCCACCGGTACCTGGCGGCGGGGACGCACACCGTCACGGTGACCGTGCGTGACGACGACGGCGGGAGCGGCTCCGGCTCGGCCCCGGTGACGGTCTGGACGCCGCAGCAGGGGATCCAGGCGCTCCTCCTCGACGTGATCGGCCGGGGGAGCACGAGCGACCTGCCGGCGGGGAGCGTCACCGCGCTGAAGGCTCCGCTCCACGCGGCGCAGGACGCGCTGGACCGCGGAAACACGACGGCCGCCACGGAGCAGGTGCAGGCCTTCACGGGCCAGGTGGCGGCGCTGGTCCGGAGCCGGCAGATCACGGAAAGCGCCGGGCAGGAGCTGACTGCAGCCGCGAACCGCGTGCTCGCCAGCATCAGCCGGTAACGCCGGCCTCCGCTTCGGCGGAGCAGGACCGAGGGGGTGGAGCGCCGGCCGGCGCTCCACCCCCTCTCGCGTTCCGGCCTGCCCCATCCCCGCCCGAGTGGGGCAGAAGTGTCCCGAACTGCACCATGCACGTCCCACATCTCGTCGTTCCGTAAGAACCGCCCTTCGGAGCTTCGCTGCCTAACTAGTTGCAAACGAGCCGCATGGAACACGTCTTCCGAAACAGGCGGTGCAGGGCATGCCGGTTGCTCTCCCCGCCGCCGGGGCATGCCCGCACGCCGGGGCGCCTCTTCCCCGCACCATCCTTCCCTCCGGCACCTCCCGGGGTGCCGACAACCATCCTCTCCCGCAGGAGGCTCCATGGACGAGCAGATCGACGAACACGACGGCGGGTACGACGACCCGACCGGCGGAGGCGGCGACGACCAGCCCGAGGGTGCGTACGTCCCCCGCGACGACTTCATCGCCCAGCTTGTGCCCGACCCGTCGCAGCCGCCGCTGACGCAGCTCCTGACGGGGTTCGTGGGCGACTCCTCCGAGGAGGGGCACACCCGCATCTACCTGGACCCCGAGCTCTCGCAGTACGTGGACGTTCCCGACCACGCCATCCTGCACAGCGTCCAGCTCCCCGCCGAGGAGTCGCCGCTGGGCGGGAGCCACGTGTGGATCCGCGCCGACGCGGAGCTCCGCTCGGGCTCCGGGGGTGAGCAGGGCGAGGGTGGCGGCGACCCGAACGCGGCCGGCTTCCTCCACGGGCAGCTCATGACCGAGCACCTGGGCGGCGCCGGGGCGGGCGGCGGGGCCGGGGTGCAGAACCACACCCTCGCGACGGTGTGCACGCAGGCGGGGTGCTTCACGCAGCAGATCTGTATCACGCACCAGCTCAACTGTAAGAGCCTGGCCTGTCCCCGCCCGACCATCCTCCGGACGATGTGCTCCGCCTTCTGCCCCACCCGGGTGAAGGCGATCTGCGAGCCCATCCCACGCTCGCCGTTCTGCAACCAGCCTTGGACCCCGGTAACCAACACGCCGGTCATCAACACGATTCAGGTGGGCGGCGGTCAGGCGTTCGGAGCCCAGGGGGCCGGCGGCGGCGTATCGGCACAGTGCCAGATGTCGTACGGCCCCTGCCCCACGCACCTGATCGGGTGCACCGGGTGGCAGGGGCCGTACGACAT
>Ga0247718_1000053_pt1 | contig 24180 bp, 28 predicted proteins | sample 21E_DmetaG_FD_189045 | JGI IMG/M metagenome (GOLD analysis project Ga0247718, IMG submission 189045) | Soil microbial communities from hillslope of Landscape Evolution Observatory, University of Arizona, Oracle, AZ, United States - 2-1-E_D | ecosystem: Engineered > Artificial ecosystem >...
CAACTGTACTGGCGGTCGCAGCGGCTGGGCTCTTCGGCCATCGAGATCAAGGCGTTCTCGTATGCGATGACGCAATTGGGCGGCTCTTCTCAAGGGGCTGCCAACGCGATGGAGAGCATCGCCGAGTTTGTGAAAAGCTCACCAGGAAACGTTGATTTCCTTTTACAGTGGGGCGTTTCGCCCGAGCATATCGGCAATGCCAAAAAGTCGCTCCAAGACTTGGGAGAGACGTTCAAAAAGCTGGACTACTGGACTGCCAAAAGCATTGCCGGGGCAATCGGCATTGATCCGCTTACGCTGCAGGCGATGCTAAAGGATACGGGCGAATTCGAGAAATGGTACGCCGAGATGGCGGAGCGCATCGGCAAGTTGTTCGGTGTTAATCTCGACGATGCGTCCGGCGCAGCAAAAGAATTCGCGACCAACCTTCGTATGCTGAAGGCCGAAGCCGAGCTCGCGTTCAATCTTGCACTGTACAAAGTTCTCGACTGGTTGCTCCCACGGCTTGAGGCGCTGGCGAAATGGGTGGAGGACATCCTCTCAGGCAAAAAGCTGTCGGGTGTCGGCGGCGAGTTCCAGAAGATTGCCAAGGACGTAATGTTGCTGCTCGACGCGCTGGGCGAGCTCGCTGGCACGCCGTACATGCAGAATTTCGCCGACAAGATGCTGAGCGCGCTGGATCACGTGATCAAGGGGCTGACCGGATTGGTGAAATTGGTCAACGACGTCGTCAATGGAAATTGGGCGGCGGCTTGGGCTGACGTGAAAGGGATTGTCTGGCAGGGCTCAGGCGTACTTGATGATGTAACCGATGCTGTAGTCGGCTACGGCCAAGACAAGTACAACCGCGACCCTGTCGGTGACCCCCACAATCTGATGCCAGATTGGATGCATGGTAACGCCAACGACAACGAAGTTGGCGGGAGCGGAGGAGGTAGGCGAGGGGGTGGCGGCACAACCAAGGCACAGCAAGCCGAACGCCTGCTCATGGCGTCAGGCTTTTCCGCCCCGGTGGCAAAGGGTATTGCAGCGGTCCTCTGGGCCGAGTCAGGCCTTAACGAGCGTCGCTGGAATGGCGAGGGCAGCGGCGCCTATGGGCTGGCACAGTGGCTGACCAAGAGCCGCGTCGCTGAATTTGCGCGCAAGTTCGGGCATTCCATCTACGGGTCGAGCTTTGAAGAGCAGATCGCGTTCGTGGCGCATGAGTTGCGCACCACGCATTCGGCTGTCGGTGACCGCATCAGGCAAATGACTGACCCCCTAATGGTTGCTGCCCATGTTATCGACCAGTTCGAAGCGCCCGGCCCGGCTGGCGCGCGTGGAGACTTGCGTAGGGCTGGACAGTACCTCGGCGTATCTGGCTCCGGTCGGTCGGCAACCGTCAACCAGACCAACAGCTATTCGATTGCGAGCAACCACGACCCGAAGGCGATCGCGCATGAAATTGCCGCCACGCAGCACGACATCAACCAGCGGCTCGTCGCGAATTTCGGGCTGATTGTGCAGTGACCCCCGGCAAAGGCATCCTCCGCGTCTTCGGCGGCTTCTATGCCGAAGTAACCGTTCGCGAGCAGCATACCGACGACCTGACCATCACGACGCACCCTGTCGAACGTGGAGCGCCAATCTCGGACCACGCCTTCAGGATGCCGGCGCTTCTGACCATCGAGGCCGGGTGGTCGGCGGCTGGCGCCTACGAACAAGCAAACCCCTCAACGGCGGACACCAAGCCAAGGTCCAACTTCCAGAAGCTGACGGACGCCTACAACCGTCTATTGCCGACAGTCGCGGCAATCGGCGGGACCGACGCCGTGACCAAGCTCTCGACCGCCTACAACACCATCGCGCTGGGCAACGCGCTGACCTCGCAGTCGTCGACACAGAACCTGAACGACCTCTACGGCCAGATCGCACCGGTGATCGATGAGTACAGCCCGGCAGCCGCACAGACGCTCGCAGGCATCGTCGCCAACATCGCCTCAACGCAGGACCAGCAAACCGGCACCGAAGACGGCGCCAAACCGCTACGCGACCTCTATGAGAAACTCATCCAGCTTCAGCGCAGCGCCAAGCTTATCTCAGTTGAAACCGGCAAACGCGCGTACGACAACATGCTGATCCGGTCGATCCGAACACAGACCGATCAGTCCTCGGAAAACATCCTGATGATCACCGCGCAGTTGCAGGAGGTTTTGCTCGTGGACACGGTTCAGACGACCATGCCGGCGACCGCCAGACGGGCTGATCCCGCAGCCTCTGGCGGGGTCACGCAGAAGGGCGTGAAGTCGGCCGTCAGCTACTCCGGCCCGATCCCGACGTACGCCTGAGGCGCTTGTGGCAGCTTTCGAAATCCCTCTCACCGCTGAGCCGCAGACGTTCTCGGTCCAGCTGCTTGGCATCGCCTACCAGATGACCGTGCAGTGGCGGAACAATGCCCAAGGCGGCTGGGTGCTCGACATCGCCGACGCCGCTGGAACGCCGATCGTCAGCGGTATCGCGCTCGTCACCGGGACGGACCTTCTTGGCCAGTATGCCTATCTGGGCATCGGCGGCTCGCTGCTTGTGCTGAATAATGCTGGCGGCGATGATGCGCCGACGTTCACCGATCTCGGCACCGATACCCATCTCGTCTTCGTGACCGCCTGACCATGGCCACTCACAACCAGTTCATCCGCAAGGCGAGTCTGTTGATTGGCGACGGAACGACCGCCGTTGACATGTCCAATCTGCACTTCTCGTTCCGGATCAAACAGGCGGAAGTTGGCATCCCGCAGACGGCATCGATCCGGATCTACAACGTCTCGAACGTCACGTTTCAGCAGATTGTCGAGTACACCAAGGTCCAGCTCAGCGCCGGATATCAGCACGGCGCATTCGGGGTCATCTTCAACGGCGAGATCGTCCAGGCAAAGGCGGGCAGGGAAAACGCGGTCGATTCCTACATCGATATCATCGCCGCCGAAGGCTACCGAAGCCATCAGCAACCAATCTTCGTCACGTTGGCCGCCGGATCGACCGTGCTCGACATGGCGAATGCCGCAGCCGCCGCGATGGGCCGCAAGCTGAACAACTTCACGAGCGAAAAGCCTGCGCAGTTGCCGCGCGGTATCACTGCTTATGGTGCAGCGCGGCGTGTGCTGACCGATGCGGCGACCAAGATGGGGGCGATCTGGTACTTTTCGAACGAAGGCATTGACCTCGTCCCGGTCGACAGCCCCAAGAGAAAAGAGTCGGTAGTCTTGAACGGCGGCACCGGCATGATCGGCTGGCCGGAACAGACGCAGGACGGCATCCGCGTGCGCTGCCTGCTCAACCCGAACCTGACGCTTGGTGCGACGATTAAGCTGAACAATGCTTCCATTCAGGCGGCGACATTTGCCACCGCCTATCAAGCCCAAGTCGGGAACTACAACCTGCCCCGCCCCGACCCGGACGGTACCTACCGCATGTACGTGATCGAGCACTCCGGCAACACCAGGGGAAATGACTGGTACAGCGACTTGGTCTGCCTCTCGGTCGATCTCACCAATGCAGGCATGACCGGCATCTTTCAGAGGTACCTGTTCTGATGGACCAGCGGCAACGCCTCGGCGACCCGACAACAGCTATCGCGATGGCAACGCGCGAGCGACAAGCGCAAATGTACACCGCCCTGCCCGGCATTATCCAGTCCTTTGATCCCGCCGCGATGACCTGCGAAGTCCAGCCCTCGATCCAAGGCACGCTGTCCGATCCGAAGACCGGCAAGGCGACGAACGTGAACCTGCCGCTTCTGGTCGACTGTCCCGTGCAGTTTCCCTCTGGCGGCGGCGTCACGCTGACCATGCCGATTGCAGCGGACGACGAATGCCTCATCATCTTTGCCTCGCGCTGCATCGATGCCTGGTGGCAGAATGGCGGCATCCAGCCCCCAATGGTCTACCGCATGCACGACTTGTCGGATGGCTTCGTCATCCCCGGCATCTGGTCGCAGCCGCGTGTGCCGGCCGGCGTCTCGACCAGCAAGGCACAGCTGCGCAGCACCGACGGCGCTACAATTCTCGAGCTCGATCCGCAGGCGCAGCGCATCAACATGGTGGCGCCGGGCGGCGTCTACATCAACGGCATCCACTTCGACGAGCACAAGCACAGCGACGTCCAAGCCGGATCAGGAATCAGCGGAGGCCCGCAATGAGAGTTCGCGCGCTCGACGCCAACGGCGACATGACTTTCGGCCTCAGCGCCGCCAACTTCCTCATCAATTCTGCAGCGGCGGTCGCGCAGTGCATCAATACCCGGCTTGGCCTGATCAAGGGTGAGTGGTTCCTCGACACGACTGAGGGCACCGATTGGGGCGGCAAGATACTCGGCCGTCAGCCCAAGGCGGGGTACGACGCCGAGATCCGCCGCGTCATTCTCGGCACGCCGGGGGTCACGCAAATCACCGCCTATTCCAGCGACCTGACCAATCGCGCGCTGGCGGTGAACGCGACGGTACTGACAGCATACAGCGCACAGTCGCTCGTACTTAGCGCGGCATTTGGCCGGGGGCTGCAGCCGGTTGCACCCGTTACCGGGTTCCCGGTCGGCACCTCACCGTCCCTCGCGTTGCTCGACTTCACTTTCGTGCTCGATGAATCGGTTCTCGGATAAGGGCTACCGCAGACGTGACAACCTATCCGCTTCCAACGCTGGGCGCCCAGGTGGGCCCGGCCGGGATCACTGCGCCCTCTTTCGACGATACCCTGCTGTCGCTTCAGGCGACCTATCAGCAGATCTACGGCGCCGATGCTGTCCTCACTCCCGATACGCAAGACGGTCAGTGGATTGCGGCCATCGCGCAGGCAATTGCCGATGTGAATGCCGGGGCGATCGCGGTCTACAACAGCTTTTCGCCCAGCACCGCACAAGGCGTCGGCCTGTCCTCCGTCGTGAAGATCAATGGCCTTCGCCGCGAGACGCCGTCGAACTCCACTGCGCAGGTTCTGATCACCGGCACGGCAGGGACCGTCATCACGAATGGACAGGTGCAGGATAGCAGCGGCAACGTCTGGAACCTGCCGACCACAGTCACCATTCCGGAAAGCAGCTCGATCACCGTCACAGCGACTGCTGCGCAGCTTGGGGCCATTTCCGCAGCTATCGGGACAATCACGAAAATCCTCAACCCGACGCGCGGCTGGATTTCTGCGACAAACACGTCCGCCGCCTCGCCGGGCGCGCCGGTTGAGAAGGACGCGACCCTGCGCCAGCGTCAGGCCCGGTCGACCAACCTGCCGGCCCGTACGCCGCTTTCAGCCATCCTCGCTGCTGTCCGCAATCTTCCCGGCGTCTCGCGGGCAGAAGCGCATGAGAACGACACGGGGACGACCGATAGCGAAGGCGTGCCGGCCAACACGATCTGGCTGGTGGTCGAAGGAGGCGATACCACGGCGATCGCGACGGCGATTGCGAACGGCAAGATCGGCGTCGCGACCTACGGCAGCGTGATCCAGACCGTGACCGACGAGTTCGGCATACCGTCGACGGTCCGCTTCGACCGGCCGACTTACCGCCGCATCGTGGTCAACGTCACGCTGAAGCCGCTTGCAGGCTACACTGTGCAGACCGGCAACAACATCATCGCGGCGATCAACGCCTACATCAACTCGCTGGCAGTCGGTGAAAGCGTGTTCCTCACGCAAGTGATTGCTGCTGCGATCCAAGGCAGCGGCGCTCCGACCACCTTCAACCTGACAGCGCTCACCATGGCGGTCTACCCCGACTCACCGGCGGCGGCTGACCTTCCGATGGCGTTCAACCAGGCCCCGCAGCAGGCGCTGGCGGACATCAGTCTGGCGCTGATCTGATGGCGGGCGACGTCACGCCCTACACCGGGCTGATCACCTCAAAGCATGCCGACAAGCCGAATTTCATGGCAACGGTCGCGGCATCGGTGCAGCCGATTGCCGATACGCTTGCGACCTTGAACGGTCTGAACGCGGCATTCGATCTGGACCTTGCGCAGGGGCAGCAACTGGACATCCTCGGCGAGTGGATCGGCGCAAGCCGGTTCGTCTCAAGTGCGCTGGACGGGGTCTATTTCAGCTTCGACATCAGCGGGCTTGGGTTTGAGCAGGGGGTCATTTGGAGTCCCGGCGAGCCCTTGACCGGTCTCATCGCTCTTCCGGATGACGTCTACCTGACGCTTCTCAAGGCCACGATCGTCGCCAACCATTGGGATGGCTCGATCTCCGGCGCCTACACCGCATGGCAGACGCTGCTCGGGCCGCAGGGTTATCAGATCCTGATCCAGGACAATGGCGACATGACCATGGTCCTCGCGCTGCATGGTGCGCTGGTCGATCCGGTGTTCACTCAACTGTTCGCGGCTGGGGTCCTGGATCTGCGGCCGGCTGGCGTGGAAGCGTCCTACGTCATTCCGACCATTCCCGCCGCACCCTTCTTCGGCCTCGATATCGAAACCGAGTACGTCGACGGCCTCGATTTCGGTGCCTTCGGCCAGTTCACCTGACATCGGAGTAACTCATGCCCGCAAGCACGGATTTCCTGCCCTTTGCCACGGGGGCAGGCGCAAACGTCGTTTCGCAATCGGTCTATGCGGCCGACTCTGCCCTCAGCAACGGCTTCTCCTCGGGCATTGCGTCTTCTGCCAAGTTCAACAAGGTGTTCCGGCAAGCGAGCTTCGTTGCCGCCGGCGTCGCAACGTGGATGGCGAACGCGCTGAACACCAACATTCCCGATGACGGCAACCTCAGCGCCTTCGTCGCCAACCTCGCGCTGGCGGTGCGAGCCGCGGCATCAGGCGGCAACTTCATTGCCGACACCGGTTCGGTCAACACGCTGATCGGCACCAGTTCGCCGGCGCCAACCGCGCTTGCGGCAGGCATGCAGGTCGCAATCCAGATCGCCAACACGAACACCGGCGCGGTGACCTTCAACTATGCGGGCCTTGGTGTGAAGGCCGTCCTTTCCGAGGGCAACGCGGTCAAAGCGGGCCAGATGGTCGCGGGCCAGATCTACCTGCTGATGTACGACGGCACGCAGTGGGAATTGCTGAGCGTAGGTGTCGACGTTCCAGCGAGCACGTCCCAAGCCGGCATCGTGTTGCTGGCCGCCAATAGTGATGTGGCGGCCGGCACCGATACCGCGAAGGCTGCGACCGCACAGGGTGTTGCCAGAGCGGTGCAGTCTGGCGGCTACAACTACGCAGCCGACAGCGGCAGTGCCAATGCCATCACGGTTACGTTGACCCCTGCACCAGCTGCGTATTCGGTCGGCCTCGTGGTCGAGGTCCTGATGAACGCCACGAACACCGGTGCGACGACGATCAACGTCAACGGGCTTGGCGCGAAGACCGTGCAATTCAATGGCGCCGTGCTGGTTGCCGGCCAGCTGGTCGCGGGCCGCATCTACAGCATGATCTACGACGGCACGAACTTCCAGCTTCAGACGTCCGCCGCGCCGGTTATCACTGCTTCTTCGTTCTCTGCCTCGGCGGGCTACATCCAGTGGTCCAACGGCTTCAAGATCCAATGGCAGACAATCACCGTGACGACCACGACGACCCAGTCGTTCAGCTATCCCAGCGCGTTCAACAACGCGTCGGTGGCCTGGATCAACGGCGATGATGCCTCGAACGACGTCTCCGTCTTCGTCTCCGGCACCACGGCAAGCGGCGCGACGGTGCGCAGCACGTTGGCCTCTTCGGCGACCTGCACCCTCTTCTCCATCGGCTACTGAGGCTCCCCAAATGCGGTATTTCTCTCCATCGACGCGCGGGTTCTACACCTTGGATGCCAATGCTGGCTTCATCCCGGATGATGCTGTCGAGATCGACGACAACGCATATGAGGATCTCATGGCCGGACAGGCCACTGGTCAGCAGATCCTGGCTGGCAAGGATGGCATGCCTGTGCTCGCCGATCCTCCTTTGCCCTCCGACGCCGAACTGATCACGCGGTGCAAGGAAACGGCGCGGAGCTTGCTCGCAGCGACGGACTACACGCAGGCTGCCGATGTCGCGGGCGCGCTGAAGAACGCATCTGCATTCACGGACTATCGAGCAGCGTTGCGCGCAATTTTTCGCAACCCGGTAAAGTCGCCGAAATGGCCTGAGACACCTCAGCCCGATTGGGGCTGATCAGCCGCCGCCTGACCCTACCCAGTTCCAGAACCCCGCTTCGGCGGGGTTTTTCTTTGCCAGGATGCGCCAGACATGACCTTTACCCCCGGCAAGGTGCTTACTGCCGCCGACCTCAACGCCGCGCTCGCGAACTACGTTCCGATCGCCTCGCTGGCTGCCACTGCATCCGGACAGGGCGGTTCGCTGGTCGGCCTGTCCACCGGCGATACGGTAGAGCAGTTTCTCGCAAAACTGATGGGTACGAATGGCGCCGGTATCATCGGTGCGGCTGGCGGCGGCTCGGTTCAGGCATTCTTCAATATGCTCATGTCGAGCACCGGCGCTACTGCGATCGGCTACGGTAGCGGGACGGTCAAGGCAGCGCTTGACGCCACCTCCATCTCGATTTCCGATCTCGGCTCGCGCGCTTCGTTTCTGAAGACCTATCCCTCGGCACTGCCCTATGAGGTCCTCCAGATCACCGGCGGCGGTGGTTCGGGCGGCACGCCCGGGACCTATGTCGGCGGCACCACCGGTGGCTTTGACGGGTTCACGTGGTCGGTGTTCGTCGGCTCGGATGGCAAGGCCGTCCCCCGTATCGATACACCAGGCATCTCGACCAGCAACACAGCGCCGACGCTTGTCATGCCGACGATCCCCGGCCTGACCGGCGCGACAACGCCTGTGGCGGTTGTGGGAACTATCCCGGTCAACCGGCTCTTTATGTCGCCGTCCACCGATGGCAGTCAGCGCATCGGCTGGATCAACAGTGCCGGGTCGCTCAGTCCCTACCTGATGGCGGGCGTCCAGTACTCCGAATATCTGAAGGCAGGTGTCGACGCCGCCATAGCCTCGGTGACCAGCATCATTTCCGAGATCCAGACTGATGCCTTCGCGATGGCGAGAGTCGACAAGGATGGTTTCCTGATCGAACTGCTTGGCAACGACTTTCTGCAGCAGTCCCCGAACCAGACCTTTCTGCTGGACCTGATCAGCCACTCTACGATCGAGACCGATGCCTTCGCCTACGCGCTTGTCGACAGCGCCGGCTTCCTGATCGACGCGTTCATTGCTGACAGTACCGGTTCCTATTGGGCCAGCACGGGCAAGCCTATCCTAACTTTGGGAGCAATTCCGGACGTCAGCGCAGCCGCGCCGGTTGATGGCGACACGCTTTCGTTTGATGCCGCCACCGGCAAATGGAAGGCAAAGGCCCCAAGCACCGCCGATGTGACGCCCTACATGCCCGCAGGGAACTATCTTGCGGCTGCGATCTACGGCCAGTCGGTCTTCCGCGGTTTCGATACGACCGCCATCAGCACGAGCGCGTTTTCGGGCGGAGGTCTGCTGATGTTCAACGGCGGCATGTCCGGACTGGACTACTCGAACTCGGCCAATCTGGCGTCGCTGACGAACGCGGTTGAGGCAGGGGTGGAAAGCGCTGGTCGCGGCGTCGGTGAAAGCTTCTCGCAGTTTTTCGCCAGTGAAGCAGGCTATGCCTTCACCGCTGATGGCGTAAACCTGATCCTTTCGGTCCCGGCAGAAGGCGGCAAGAGCGCAGCCGAGCTTTCCAGCGGCGGCGCCTATTTCCCGCGCTTGCAATACATGATCGACGCGATCGACACGTTGGCGCGCGCCGGCGGCAAGGTGCCCGATGTCGTCCACATCGTCTATTGCCAGGGCGAGGCCGATACAGTGGGCGGCACTTCCGCGGCGCTGTGGTATTCCCAGATCGAGACCGGCATTCGGCAGCCTTTCGAGACCTATTGCCAGACCAAGTTTGGCCGGAAAACCAAGGTCCGGGTCATCATGACCCAGGTGGCAAGCCACGAGTTCTACGGCATCACCGACCCGGCCATCGCGCGGCAGGTGCTGGCCATGTGCAACACCGACCCGAACTACATTCTTGCCGGTCCGATGTACCAGTATAACTATGGCGCCGCCGGGATCGGCTCACACCTGCTCAACGCGACCGAGGTCAAGTGGGCGGCTGCCATGTGCGGCCGTGCCCTTCAGCGCGCCGCGCGCGGCGTGCGGCACAAGTGGATCAATCCGCTGCGCGCCTGGCAGGATGGTCCGCGCACGGTTGCCATCGAGTACGATGTGCCGGTTGGCCCATTGGTGATCGACACCGTCTCTGTGACGGATCCCGGCCAGAAGGGCTTCAACCTCTATTCCGGATCGACGGAGGTGCCGATCTCAGCGGTCTCGATCGTCGGCCTCGGCAAGCGAACCGTCCTGCTCACGACCAGCTCAGACATCCCGGCAGGCTCAATCCGCGTCGACTACGCCCACAAGGGCGGCGCAACCAACGTCAACGCCGGGCGGACAACCGGGTCTCGCGGGTGCCTCCGTGACAGCGATCCTGCCGTTTTCGACCCCTCTGGGATCAACAAGCCGCTCTTCAACTGGGCCCCCATCCATCGCGTCACCGTAGGATAATCTCATGCCTCTCATTCAGACACTCAAGGGAGTATCGGCGCCCGCCGGCGCGCTCTACTACGGCGAGAGCTGGCCCAACATCGGCGGTTCGTCGCTCTACGCTGCGTACATGTTCGGCAACGGCCAGAAGAACGCAGACAACGTCCATCACGACTACAGCTTCCACGGGCGGAAGCGCACGCAGGTCGGCACGCCCACCCTTGGGTCGGGTTTCGCCACGCCCGACGCAAACAACTACTATCTCACGCCGTTTACCGACACCGAGCTGGTTGCGGCCGGCACGCCCAACGAGTGGACCTTCTGCGGCGTTGCCAGAGCGAATGGAGCTTCGAACGGCTCGTTGTTCTCTGCCGAGCATAATTCCGATCTGGCGGGGTTCCGCGCGTGGATGGCCACCAGCGGCAACTTGAGCGCGCACATGTACGATGCGGATGGCCCAACTGGCAGCGCCAACCCGATCGTCAACGGCAGCGCCGCGATTTGGAATTTTGTTGCGGTCTCTTTTTCGGCCGGGGAGGTGAAGGCTTACCGGCGCAATGCCGGAACCGGCATGCTGACCGCTAGCGCGACACCCTCGCCGGCCAGTGTGGCGACGTCGAGCAAGCAGTTCATGATTGGCCGGCGCACACCGAACACCAGCGATGCCGGCGGCATCAGCATCTGCACTGAGGCCTTCTACAACCGGGTGATGACCGCAGGCGAGATCGACACGATCTACGCCAAGATCAAAGCCTTCCTGGCGGCGCAGAGCTACGCGTTCGCGATCTAGGAGCGGCATGTGATCTACCCTTTGTCCGCCCACAAGTTCGCAATTGCCTGGCTGCCGGCGTTGACGGTCGCCTCGGTTGCCGATCCGGCGCCGCGGCTTGCCGACGCGTTCGTCGTGCCGATCGGCGGCGTGTCGATCCCGCTCGCTACCTGCGTGCTTGGCGCGCTTGGTGTGGCTCTCGCCCGTCCGCTTGCCCGGCGGCAGGAGAGCACACTGCCGCTCCCGCTTTTCCTGGTCGTTTCGGCGATAATGCTGCTGACGGTCGAAATCTGGATCATCGATAGCCGGCCGCCGGCGCTGTTCGCCTTTGTCATTGCAATCGGGCTCGGCTTCTCGGGCTTTTCCCTCATCGAGCTGGTTGGCGGCCAGGTGCGAGAGTTTGCCGCGCGCCTGATCACTGCGCTCACCAACAAGGACCAAACACCATGAGCGAAAGCTGGCTCGAGCTGGCCATTATCGGCTTCATCATCGCGGGCATTGCCGCCGCCATCTTCAAGGGCGGCGCGGCCAACCCGGAGAGCACTGGCTCTCTGGGTCGCGAGCTTCGCCAGGTGAAGAACAAAGTCGGCGCGCTCGATGTGAAGGTCGATCAGATCGAGCAGCAGGTGGCGGGCCTTGAAGGTTCCTCCGCCAAGACGCTCGACCTGCGCCGGATCGAGGCGGACGTGGCGGAACTGAAGCGCGAGGTGGGCACGCTGCGCGAGACGGTCGCCGCCCAGCATGCCGACATCGAGCACACGCGCCGCCAGGTCGACCGGCTTTACGACTTCATCGTTGAAAGGGGGATGAGCAAGTGAGCCTCGCCAGCGAATTCAAGCCCGCCAACGACGCGCATATCCGCCTCGTGATCCTGAAGCTGCTCGCCGCGCAGGCCATGGGCAATGCCAACGATGCCGTGGTCTACGAGGCACTCAATGCCATGGACCTCACCTGTAGTCGTGAAGCTGTGCGCGAGCACTTCTTCTGGATGGGCGGGCAGAACCTCGTCTCAGTGCTCGATCTGCGGCTCAACAACGGTCTCGTCGTGGCTACGCTTACGGAGCGTGGCGGCGATGTGGCCAAGGGGCGCTCGTTTGTGCCCGGTGTCGAGCGCGAGCGCGCAGGGGACTGAGCCATGGGATTGTCCCCTGCAGCTGCCAAGGCGCGCCGCAAGCGCACGCCTTCGACGATCGACCGGCTCGATCCGGAGATCCGCGAGCTGATCAGCCAGCTGCGGATCGACAAGGGCTGGACGATCGACGAAATCCGCGAGCAGCTCGTGCAGATCGGGCAGGGACATGTCAGTCGCTCTGCGTTGGGGCGCCACGTTCGCTCGCTCGAGGACGTGAGCGCGGATCTGCGCGAGACACAGGTCTACGCCGAAGCGCTCGCCAAGCAGGCGGGCAATTCCGACCAGAGTCGCATGCTCGATCTCAACGCCCAGCTGCTGCAGGCGAACATGTTCCGCCTGATGCTGGCGGCCAAGGATGGCGAAGGTATCCAGCTCGGGCCTAAGGACGCCAAGGACTTCGCCGATGCGCTGCGCTCGATCGCGCTGACCCGCAAGACGGACATGGACCTGATCGAGAAGGCCGAGAAGCGCGCGGCCGAGAAGGCGACCAAAGAGGCGGCTGAGAAGGCTGTGAGCGCGGCCCGGACCAAGGGGCTGTCGCGCGATACGGTCGAGGCGATCCGCTACGCCGTGCTGGGGAGCGAGGGATGATTGACGAGAACATGATCCTGCCGTGCGACGTGAAGCTGCCGCCGGCAACGACCATCAAGGCCGGCTGCACGCTGGGCACACTGCTCCTGGCGCTCAAGGCGGTCGAGCGACCTTCGCAGTTCGGTACTGACCTGCAGAACGTGCCGGAGTGCGCGGACTGCATTCACCTGCAGGGCAAGACCACCTGCGGCCGGCCGGTGCCGAGTTACTGGAACCCGGCAACCAACCAACGCAGATCACGCGTCGCCGCCTCGATCGAGATGGAGCGCACCGATCGCAAGGTGTTGGGCAGCAAGCGCGTCCGCTGCGGCACGGCCGGGATCTACTTCGAGGCGAAGGGCCCGCCAATCGGCGGCAAGTCCGGCACCGTGATCATCGATGAGGCGGCACATTTCCTGCCCGGCCGAGACACTGTCGGCGACAGCGATGGGGACGATGGAGCATGAGCGGTGCTGGCAACCCCTGCCCGGTTAAGGGCTGCACCGCGCACGCGAAGCCAAACCAGCTGATGTGCTGGCCGCATTGGCGCCGGGTGCCGAAAGCGCTCAACCACGCGGTCTTTGACACCTATCGCAACCTGCGCCGTGATCCGGCTGCCTACCGGCAGGCGCGTGATGCGGCGATTGCCGCGGTGGAAGCGAAGGAAGCGGAAGAGCGCGCCCGATGAGGCTCTCTCCCGAAGACCAGGCGAAGCGTGACGCGCTGATCCGGGCGCGCGAGATCCAGGGGGATCGCGCGGCTTCGGAAAACGCGATCATGCGGCTGCCCAAGGGCGACCTGCTGCTGGGCTACCAGCAGAAGCCGGTGAACATGCTGTTCGCGGGCGTCTCGCTCCTCGTCATCGAGAAATCGCGGCGCATCGGATTGACGTGGGGCATGGCGGCCTATGCCGCGCTGCGCGCCGCCAGCTCCACTGCGGCAGGCGGCCAGAACGTCTGGTACATGGGCTACGACAAGGACATGACCCTCGAGTTCATCGAGGTCTGCGCCATGTGGGCTCGGGCGTTCGGCCATGTCGCCGGCGACGTCGAGGAGGACGAGGTCCTCTACGTCGACGACAATGGCAAGGAACAGGGCGTCAAGGCGTTCTCGATCCGCTTCGCCTCCGGCTACCGGATCACGGCGCTGCCGAGCGTGCCGCGGGCACTGCGCGGCAAACAGGGCATCGTCATCATTGACGAAGCCGCGTTCCACAAGAACGTGAACGAAGTGATCAAGTCGGCCATGGCGCTGCTGATCTGGGGCGGCCAGGTCGTGGTGATTTCCACGCACGACGGCGTCTCCAACCCGTTCAACGTGCTGCTGGATGAGATCAAGGCGGAGAAGCGCAAGGGCGCCTGGCTCAAGATCACGTTCCGCGATGCGATGGATGCCGGGCTCTATGAGCGGGTCAGTCTGGTCGCCAAGACCAAGGGCACAGAGCTGCCGCCCAAGGACCAATGGGAAGCGGATATCCGCGCTGCCTATGGCGATGACGCGGAGGAAGAGCTCGACTGCATCCCGAAGGTCGGCTCGGGCTCGCTCATCAGCCTCGAGGACATCATTGCGGCCGAGCATGACGACTGCGGCATCCCGGAGCTTTACCAGGGCGGGCTTTGCTACATGGGCCGCGACGTGGCGCGGCGGCGCGACGGCCAGATCCAGATCGTGGGCGAGCTGCTGGGCGATGTGCTGTGGGAGCGCGATGGCTATCGTGAGACCGGGCAGAGCTTTGCGCATCAGGACGCCTGGTTCGATGCCCGTTTCGCCGATCGCCGCATGGTGCAGGCGCGCGTTGACCAGACCGGCATGGGCGAGAAGGTGGTGGAAGATCAGATCCGCAAGCACGGCGCGACGCGTGTCGTGGGTGTGCTGCTGACCGGCCCCAACCGTGTCGACCTTGCCCTTGGCCTCGCTCGGCGGTTCCAGGAGCGCAAGATCCGGATCCGGCACGACGCGCGGACCCGTGCCGATCTGATGGCGATCAAGAAGATCGGTTCGGAAGAGTCGGGCGGGATCCGCATCATCAACGACGGCGCCGTCCACGCGGACGAATTCTGGGCCTATTCGCTGATGAGCCAGGCCTGCGACATGGCGGGCGCGCTCTATGAGTACCGCGGCATCCGCGTGGGCGGTCGTTTCGAGGGCGGCCCGAAGCGCGGGCAGCCCGGATGGGTCCATCCCGACGATATCGGCCGCGAGACGCGCGGCACCCGCTTCGGCATGCCGGGAGCCTGGTAATGGAACTGCAGGTGCAGGTCGCTGTGACTGTCAACGAGATCGAGAAGCTCATTGCCGCGCTCAAATCGGCGCCAGGCGCGGATCAGCGTGCCGTGGCCGTGGCGAGGACGCATTTCGAGACTGCGCTGCTGTGGACCGCCAACGCAGCGGCCGGCGAGGCTATCATCAATGGCTAGTGCTCCTCCTACGCTGGTCGATCCGTACGGCCGCCCGCTGATCCGTGAAGCGCTGACACGCGAGATCGCCGCGCCTTCGCGCACCTCAGTTCGCACCATCCAGTCCGGCCATCCGGCGCAGGGACTTGATCCCGGCAAGCTGGGCACGATCCTGCGCGCGGCCGAGGACGGCAACGCAATCGCGTACTTCGAGCTGGCGGAGGAAATGGAGGAGAAGGACCTCCACTATCTGTCCGTGCTCGGTACTCGGAAGCGCGCCGTCTCGCAGCTGCCGATCGAGGTCGAGCCGGCCGACGACAGCGCGCAGGCCAAGGATGACGCCAAACTGGTCGAGGACTGGCTTGACCGCGATCTCCTTGAGAGCGAGCTGTTCGACATCCTCGACGCGATCGGCAAGGGCGTGAGCACGGTCGAGCTGATCTGGCAGACGACATCCTCGCTCTGGACGCCTAAGCTCCTCAAGTGGCGCGATCCGCGCTGGTTCGAATTTGACCGGACCGATGGCGAGACCTTGCTGCTGCGCGGCGGCGAGCAGGGCATCGGCGAGTCTACGCCGTTGCCGGCTGCAAAGTTCATCACGCACTTCCATCCGGCCAAGAGCGGTCTGCCGATCCGCAGCGGTCTCGCCCGCATCGCGGCGTGGGGCTACATGTTCAAGAACTTCGCGATCAAGGACTGGGTGACCTTCCTCGAGGCGTATGGCCACCCGATCCGGATCGGCAAGTACGGCCCCAACGAGAGCGAAGAGAACAAGTCGATCCTGGAGCGGGCGCTCTACCAGCTCGGCTCCGACGCGGCCGCCGCGTTCCCGGAGACAATGTCGGTCGAGTTCGTCGACCGGAAGGCCGGCACTGCGCCCAACGATCTGTGGCGTAGCCACGCCGAGTACTTCGACCTGCAAATCAGCAAGGCGGTGCTGGGACAGACCAACACGACCGATGCGCAGGCGGGCGGGCTCGGCTCCGGCCAGGCGAACGTGCACAACGACGTGCGCGGCGACATCGAGCGGGCCGATGCCAAGCTGCTGGCCGCGACGCTCAACCGTGACCTGGTCGTGCCACTGGTGATGCTCAACCGGGGCATGCGGGACAAGTATCCGCGCATCAAGATCGGCCGTCCCGATCCGGTCGACGTCGAGAGCATGGTCAAGTCCGCCACCGCCTTGGCTGGGATGGGCGTGGAGATCGACGCGGATGAAGTGCGCGAGCGCGCCGGCCTTCCGGGCGCGAAAGCAGGCGGCAGGATGCTCGTGCCGGGAAGTCAGATGAGCCCTGATCCGGCGACCCCTCCAAACGGCGCTGGAACGCCCGCAGGAGCGCGTGGAGGCGCTGTCCCCGCCAAACCGGGCGCGGCAGCGCTCTCAAGGCCTCTTAAACCGGCTGACGGGGCTACTGAAGCCGCTCTCCAGAGTGCAAGATCGGGTGGTGGCGACGGAAATGGCGGGCAGAGCGTCCGAGAGCCCGATGCCATCGCGCTCACGACGGAAGAGGCGCTCGGCGACTGGGAGGCCCTGATCAACCCGCTGCTCGATCCGGTGGAGACGCTGATCGGGGACTGCGGCGATCTTGGCGAGCTGCAATCGCGCCTGGTCGAAGTGCTGGGCGACATGGATGTGAGCGCCTTCGCCGATCTTCTGGCCAAGGGGCAATTCGCGGCTCGGATTGCAGGGCTGGCGAGCCCGCAGCCGTCCGGAGACTGAGCATATGGCCGCGTCCAACCTGCGCCAGCGTGATTTCGATCTGGCCTTTGCCTTCGGCCGATCTGAGGTCGCAGCCTATCGGGACGCTACAGGCGCGCTGGCGACCGCTGCAGTGGATGCGCCTCGCTTCGACCACGATGCGGCCAGGGCTTCGCGCGGCCTGCTGGTGAGTGCCGGGTTCGATTTCGGCGGCGGCGATCGGGTAGTGGTTGAGCCGGAAATCCTGCCCGCAGCACTGTTCGACTTTACGACGCCGACAGCAAGCGATGCGACTGTGTTCCACTGGTTTGCGCCTGCTGTCGATGATGATGCCGACTGGGCGCCGGTTCGCAGGGCCTGGTACACTCGCAGTGCCAAGCTCTGCGCTGACGCACTCATGGCGCAGGCCGGGCATCATCTGGCCATCGGTGTGGTGAGCGGCTTTCGCACCAACGTTCTGGGCAGGGTTCGGTACCGTGGATATTCATGGACGGTCGCGGGAGTGCTGCTTGCGGGCGCTGCGGCAATCTCTGACAGCCAGGGCCGGCCTCTCATCACGGGCGGCGCGAGCAGGCGAAGCTAAGCGTGGCGGGCACGACACCAGAGCCTTTGCCGCGCCTTGATCCGGCGGAAGCGATCGCGTTCTTCCGCGCCAAGGGCTGGGAGATCGCCTTCGACTGGCGTGACGTTTGGGCGGAGGAGAACATCCGCGCCTTCACCGTTGCGAAAGCGATGAGCCGCGACCTTCTCGAGGACATCCGCGGTGCCGTCGATACCGCACTCGCCGAAGGCCAGACGCTGCAGCAGTTTGCCAAGGAACTTGCGCCGCGCCTGTTTGCGAAGGGCTGGTGGGGCAAGAAGCTGATGACCGACCCGGCGACGGGCGAACAGAAGGTTGTCCAGCTCGGCAGTCCGGCGCGCCTTCGCACGATCTATGAGACCAACCTGCGCACGAGCTACATGGCTGGGCGCTGGCAGCGGATCGAGCGATCGAAGGCACTGTTCCCGTTCATCCGGTATGTCTCGGTGCTCGATGGGCGGGAGCGGCCGCAGCACCATGCCTGGCACGGCACGATCCTGCCGGTCGACCATCCCTGGTGGGACACGCACTTCCCGCCTTGCGGCTGGGGCTGCCGGTGCGATGGTCAGCCGATCAACCGCCGGATCATGGAGCGCCGCAACTGGAAGAGCGAGGCGCCGCCCGAATTCGCCAAGCGCAACTATGTCAACAAGCGGACCGGCGAGGTCATCCGGGTCGAGGCGGGCATCGATCCCGGCTGGGGCTATAACGTGGGCAAAGCGCCGCACGATGGGATCGCGCCTGCGCCGCGGCTGGGTGGCGACATGGGCGAACTCAATGCGGCGACGTTCACTGCGGCTGAGTTCGAAAAGGTCAAAGGCTTCTTCGGCGGGTTCGGTCTTGAGGATCGCGCGGCGGCGATGAAAGGCAAGATCTGGCAGGACGCAGCCGGTTGGCCGGTGCCGATCTCGCTGGGGCTGCTGCGCGGGCCGACAGGGCGCATGGTCAAGCTACGCCGGATGGAGCTGCTTGCACTCACGCTTGCCGGCCAGGTGCTGTTGCAACCCGATACGATTAGCTGGCTCTGGATCAAAGGTGAGGATGGCCGGCTGCTCCTCGTGCGCCGCTACATGTCTGCCGCCGGCGTGGTCGATATCGGTGGTAGCTTCTGGCGTTGGCGCGCCGGCGCTGCGCGTGGGCTTGCCCAGGGCAAGCTCATCTGGACGGCTGAGAAGGGCGTGCTGGCTGCCTATGATCCTCATCAGGCCAGGCATCCGAAGGGAAGCCGGGACGGCGGACGGTTTCGCAGTACCGGGCGCTCTGCTGCTGCGGCGGCGCTTTCAGGGGCTGAGCTTCCGCAGCACGTCAAGCCTTTCAACACGGCGATCCTTGGCGCGGTCTCCAGCGATGCTGCTGCCGTTGCAGCTAGGGCCGGTCTCGATATCAGCGGCAGAGGTGTGCTGCTCGACCAGTCCGGGGCAAAGCACATCCTTCAGCGGCACGGCCCGAGGGCGCAACGTCGCAAGGGCGAAGATCCCGTCGGACCATCCGACATGCTTTCGGCCCATCGCCTGCTCAATGCCGCGCATTCCTTTTCCGATGAGGGTGTGCATCGGCATGGCATGACACGCATCGCGGCCCACACGACTGGCTCGAATGGCAAGCCGATGCGGATCATCGTCGATCGCAGCAAGCGGAGCCTGCGGATCGTCACCATGTTCCATGTGGTTTGATGACTGCCGGCCTACATGCCCGAAGGCCCAAGGCGATACGTCCGAAACGTGTGGCAGAGCCCCTGCAATATGCTCATCGCGTCGGAGCTGCAAGAGCGGCTTGGCTAAACGGGCTTTCTGGGCTTAAGCAGAGGGCGCGAAGAGCGGACCCGTCGTCAATGTCGATCGGCATGTAACGCGCGCTTGTAACGCCTCGGTACAGCCGGGGCATGACGAAACCGGCTCATCCTTCCCTGGCCAACGAAGAGATGGCTCTTGCATCGATGCAGGAGCTGATCGGCGCCGACGGGCAGGTGAAGCGCGAGTTCCTGGTCCTTCCCTACGGCAATCCGTTCTACGGTCGCGATGGCCGCGGCCCCTGGATCATGCGCGACAGATCGCATGCGGAGCGGGTGCTGAACTTCACCCGGCAGACGCTCGGCGGCGTGGACATGGTGATCGACTACGATCACGCGTCCGAGTTGGCAGCGCCGGAGGGTAAGGGCCGCGCACTCGCGGCGGGCTGGGTCAGCAAGCTCGATATCCGCGAGGACGGGATCTGGGCCAGCGTTGACTGGACCCAGCAGGCCGAAGCCGAGCTGGCTGCGCGCCAGTACCGCTACATCAGCCCCTATTTCCGCGTCGACAAGAAGACGCGCGAGGTGACGCGCCTGGTCAATGCCGGCCTCACCAACACCCCGAACCTCGATCTTCCAGCGCTTGCCCACATGCGGGCCGGCGCATCTGAAGGAGAAGACCCTACCATGACCATGATTGCCCTGGCGCCGCTCGTCGCGGCGCTGGCCCTGGGTTCCGCGGCCGGCGAGACGGAAGTCCTCGCCGCGATCGGGAAGCTCAAGGCCGATCGCGATGGCAGCGAGGCTGCCCTCAATGCCGCCCGCACCGAGCTTGGCCTTGGTGCCGATGCCGGCAGCGAAGCGGTGCTTGCCGCTGTCCAGGCGGCGAAGGCGGCGAAGCCCGATCCGGCCCAGTTCGTGCCGAAAGCCGGTTACGACCAGCTGCAGGCGCGGCTGGCCCGTCTCGAGGAGGACCGTGTCCTTGCCTCGGTCGAGGCGGCCGTTGCCAGCGGCAAGCTGCCGCCGGCGATGAAGGACTGGGCGCTGGATCTCGGCAAGAAGGACGAGGCTGCGCTCAATTCCTACCTCGCTGCCGCAGTGCCGTTCCCGGCCGGTGCGGCAATCACCGGCGAGTCCAAGCCCGAGAAGGGCAAGCTCACCGAAGAAGAAAAGGCGATCTGCTCGATGATGGGCCTCAGCGAGGCCGACTTCATCAAGCATCGCGACGAAGGGAACCTCTGACATGGTTGCACTTACCGATGCCCGCGTGACGCTGCGGCGCGACGCGGAAACCTTCAGCCGCGGCGTCGCGGCGACGAAGAAGATCTTCGAGGGATCGCTGGTCTGCCTCAGCGCGACCGGCTTTGCGACGCCGGGCGCAGTCGCCACCACTCTGAAGGCCGATGGCGTGGCGCTCACCACGGTCGACAACACGAGCGGCGCTGACGGCGCGGTGAGCGTGGAAGTCCGCAAGGGCACCTTCCGCTTCGCCAACAGCGCAGCAGGCGATGCCATCACGCGGGCCGAGATCGGGACCACTTGCTACGTGGTCGATGATCAGACCGTGGCCAAGACCAACGGCACCAACACCCGCAGCGCCGCTGGCACCGTCGTCGACGTCGATGCCCAGGGTGTCTGGGTCAAGATCGCCTAAGGAGGGCAGCAAGCATGAAGATCACCGGAGCCGCGCTCCAGACGCTTGGCGTCGCGTTCAACACGGCGTTCTCGAACGGCGTCAACATGGTCGCCGACACGGACATCAGCGATATCGCGATGGAAGTGCCGAGCACCACGGGCAAGGAAGAGTATGCCTGGCTGGGCGAACTGCCCGACATGCGCGAGTGGATCGGCGACCGCGTCGTCAACCAGCTCACTGGCTCGACCTACTCGATCGCCAACAAGGACTGGGAGCAGACCGTCGCGGTCAAGCGCAACGACATCCAGGACGACAACATCGGCCAGTACACCACGCGCTTCCGCGCGATGGGCCGCGCGACCGCCTCGCACCCGCCGAAGCTTGCCTGGGGCCTGCTCAAGAACGGCTTCAACACTGTCTGCTACGATGGCCAGTTCTTCTTCGATACCGACCACCCGGTACTCGACGCGACTGGAGCGCCGCAGTCTGTGGCCAACTTCGTCGATGGCGCATTCGCGCCCTGGTACCTGATCGATACGGCGCATGAAATCTCGCCGATCATCTTCCAGAACCGCCAGGCTGCGAACTTCGTTGCCAAGGACAAGCCGGATGATGAGAACGTCTTCCGCCGGAAGGAATTCCTCTACGGCGTAGATGCCCGCTACAACGTCGGCTTCGGCCTGTGGCAGCTCTGCTATGCCTCCAAGGCGGACCTGACGGCGGACAACTTCGGCACGCTCTTCCAGATGATGGAAGGCCAGAAGGGCGACTACGATCGCCCGCTGGGCACCACGCCGAAGCTGCTGGTCGTGCCGCCGGTGCACCGCAAGAAGGCGATGCAGATCATCAACGCAGATCGCGATGCCGCCGGTGCCACCAACGTCTGGGCCGGTTCGGTCCAGCTGAAGGTCGTGCCGTGGCTGGCCTGATGCCGATCGGCGGCGCGCTGCGCGTCAAGGCTCTCCAGCCTGCTCGCCGGCGCGCGGGCTTCGCCTTCACCTCGATCCCGCGCGAGCTGGCATTCGAGGAACTGGGCGAAGGCCTCGCCGGGTTCATTCGCCTGGTGATGATCTGCGAGGATCCTTACCTCAAGGTCACGTTGGTGAACGGCGACGATGAGCTGCCCGTTGATTCGGACGTGCTCGCCGCGATGCAGAGCGTGCTCGAGGCGGAAAAGCTCCGTGTCGATCCGGCCAATCCGCCTGCGCCCATTTCTGGATTGATGGGGGAGCGCGATGCCGCGGCACCTGCCAGCGCGGGGGAAGGTGATCAGCAGCCATCCGACCCCGCGCTGGATCAGCCGATGACCATGCACGGCGACGGCCCGACGCAAGCCGGCGACGCGGACGTCGCTGGGCCGGTGGCTGGCGAGGCATCGCCGCCACTGGTTCCGGCCGGCGGACCGGAAAGCGGAGCGGTGGGAAACAACACCCCGTCGGATGCCCATGCCTCGGATGCTGGTCCGACTATTGCTGATACCACCGCGAGCGAAAGCCAACCGGCCGGGGAGCAGACCGGCTCCCCGGCCGCCGACGCCAAGCAGCGGCCGAACACCAGGCGTGAAAAGGCCAAAGCCTGACCACGCTGCAGGGCGGTGCCGCCAGGCGCGCCGCCCGGCCCATTTTTCAAGCCGTCGAGGAAGCTGAGCCGTGTCCACCTTCGCCAACGTCGCAGACATGCGCGCTCGCTTCGAGGAGCCGGACCTTGTCCAGCTTACCGATGTCGACGGCGTGGGCGTGGTTGATGAAGACAAGGTCGAGGTGAAGCTGGCGTCGGCCGACGCGCTGATCATCGGGTACATCGCCGCGCGCTACCGCGACGTAAACACCTTTGCGGGCAACACGATCCTGAAGGATGTGGCCTGCGACTACGCGTTCTCGCTGCTCTGGAAGACGGACCTGCCGAAGTGGGTCGAGGATCGGCGCAAGCTGGCGCTCGACACCCTTAGCCGCATCGCGAACGGCAGTATCAAGCTCGACCAGGGCACCGAGGAAGCGCAGCCGCGCCCCGGCCAGATCCTGACCAGCGGGCCGGAGCGGCGCTTCACCCGCGATAGTCTGAGTGGCTACTGATGTCCGTCTCATTCCGCGTCACGTCTGAAGGCGGTCTGGCGATCGAGCGCAAGCTCGCCGGCCTCGTCAAGGCGTTCGGTGATCTTGAGCCGCTGATGCAGGGCTTCGGGATCTATCTCGAGAGCGCGACGATCGACCGCTTCGAGAATGAGCGCGGTCCGGACGGCCAGCGCTGGAAGCCTTCGCTTCGCGCGCGGCAACAGGGCGGCAAGACGCTGACCGACAGCAGCCAGCTGCGCTCCTCGATCACGTCCGTCGCAGGCAGCGAAAGCGTCGAGGTGGGCACCAACAAGATCTACGGCGGCATCCACCAGTTCGGCGGCACGATCCGCGCGAAGAATGCCGAGTATCTCACGTTCCGCCTTCCCGGCGGGCTCGGCGTGCGGCGCGTGAAGTCCGTCAAGATGCCGGCGCGTCCCTTCCTGGGGCTTTCGAGCGAGGATGAGAACGAGCTGCTCGCTCTCACTGCCGACTATGCCCGCCAGCAGCTTGGGGGTGCAACATGATCGCCGCCATCGAGAACGCGGTGATCGGCGCGTTGCGCGCGATGTCGGACAGCGGTGCGCTGGGCTACCGGTACCGGCTGCTCGACACCTATCCCGACGACTTCGACCAGTACTTCACGGACAAGAAGGGCCTGATCCGCGCGCCAGCGGCGTGGTGCGTCTTCCTCGCGCTCGACGATTGCCAGGATCTGGGCGACGGTCAGGGGCCGCAGGGCATCGGGCGCTTTGCCCTTGTCGTGGCGGGGCAGAACCTGCGCAATGAAGAGGCGAGCCGACATGGCGGTCCCGATGGCGCAGCAGAGCCGGGCAGCTACCAGCTCGCGGTAGATGCCGCGCGCATCCTCTCCGATAACTGGCTGGAGGGCTTCCCGGCCGTGGCGCTGATCCGCCCGATCTCCGTCGCCGGCATCCGGCTTGTCCAGCGCACGCCGATGATGGCCGAGAACAAGCTGTCGCTGATGGCGCTAGAGCTGCGCTGCACGTTCCCGATCGGGCAGTTCGCGGACGAAGCCATCGACCTCGAGCAGCTGCATGTGGACTGGGATGTCCCGCCGATCGGGAATGTC
>Ga0247718_1000054_pt1 | contig 23956 bp, 24 predicted proteins | sample 21E_DmetaG_FD_189045 | JGI IMG/M metagenome (GOLD analysis project Ga0247718, IMG submission 189045) | Soil microbial communities from hillslope of Landscape Evolution Observatory, University of Arizona, Oracle, AZ, United States - 2-1-E_D | ecosystem: Engineered > Artificial ecosystem >...
CGTGAAGCGGGCGGGCGTCGATTCCGATGGCCACTTCGGTTTGGCCGTTCGCGACTACGCGCACTCGACGGCACCTAACAGGCGTTATTCGGACATCATCGTGCAGCGGCTGGTAAAGGCCGCGATCGAAGGCCGACCGCAGCCATACACCGAGGACGAACTAATCGCGATCGCGGACCGCTGCAATCGCCAGGAGTCGGCCGCGCGCAAAGTCGAGCGAAAGATGCGCAAGGTCGTCGCGGCGAACGTGATGCGTCGCCACGTCGGCGAGACGTTCAAGGCGATCGTCACCGGCGTCACCGGAAGCGGCACTTTTGCCCGCGTGTTGCGTCCACCGGTCGACGGGCGGGTGGTCCGCGGCGAAGAGGGTCTGGATGTCGGCGAGGCGATCAGGGTCCGACTCCTTTCGGCCGACCCGCGAACCGGCTTTATCGATTTCGCCGCCGAATGATGGGGTGATCTCTTCGATAAATTCACTTTTAGAATTTTTAGAAAAATCTCATAAGATAAAGGTATGTCGAAAGAACAACCGGATAAAGACGCGGCCGTCGAAGGGCAAACTGAAGAATCAGACGGCACCGCGATGTCGGGATTTACACAATTTATCTTTGGCGAGATCGAAACGATCGGCGGCGTGCTCACCGGCGACCCGCTGACGCGAGCGGAGGGTGATTTCAACGTCGAGGTCGGCACGATCCGCGAGGACATCGAGGAAGATCTGGAGTCGACCGATAGCGATAATCCCGACAGCGCTCGATGAAAGGATGATCGAAGGTTTTCGCATCATCGGCGAGATCGAAAAAGTCGAAATCATCGCCGCTGGACGTTCGATTCGCGTTCTCGCATACCTGAATAAGAGACATGGAAAGGGCCGCTGGCGAAAGCTTAAAGGCGAAGCGACGGTCGAGAGAATTTCGAATGGGCGAACCCGCCGAGCGGAGATCCACTGGTACGAGGCGCACGGCATCGGAAAGCGGGATGGTAAAATCAAACGTTGGCTTGATTAAGTATGAACACTAGGTTTGCGGTGTGCGTTAGTAACAATGGCTTGGAAGCGTCTTTGGAAGTCGGCAAGCTGTATGAGATCGTGCCCGACCGTGACGCCGAAAACGATGATATGATCCGCGTAATTGACGAGGACGGCGAAGATTACCTTTTCGAGTCTCGCATCTTTTTCCCGCTAACAATCCCCCCAGAGCTGGCCGCCGCTTTGCACAAATCGACCTAAACGAATGACTGTGGCCAAGGAACAAAGCGGCTTCATTGTGCCGCAGCGCTTGCAGGGATTGCAGCCGACGCTGATTCGGCAGTTTTTCGAGCGGGCTTTGCCAGAGAGCATCAACTTTGGTTTGGGCGAACCCGACTTGCCGACTCCGCAGTTTATGCGCGACGAGGCGGCCCGTGTCGCTCGTGACGAGCAGAATGGCTACACGTCGCACCCCGGGCTTCCTGCGTTACGCCAGAAGATCGCACAGCAGTACCCACATTTGAATTTGGGACTCAGCGACGTGGTTGTGACCTGCGGGTCGCAGGAGGCGATGACGGCCGCGTTTCTCGCGATCGTCGATAAGGGCGACGAAGTTCTGCTGCCGAATCCGGGCTTCCCGGCGTACGACGCGTGCGTGAAGATATCGCAGGGAAATCCGGTCTACTACCGGATGCCGGCGGATGCCGATTTCAAATTTGATATTTCAGATTTCAAGTCGCGGATCACGCCGCGGACTAAGGCGGCGGTCGTGATTAGTCCATCAAATCCGACCGGGAAGATTCTAACGCCGAGCGACCTGCAGCAGATCGCCGATGCACTTCGCGGTACCGGAATTTACCTGATCTCGGACGAGATCTACTCGGATCTGTATTTCACGGAGCGGCCACGATCCGCCTCGGAGTTCTACGACAGAACGGTCATCGTCAGTGGGCTTTCCAAATCGCTCAGCATGACCGGCTGGCGGCTCGGATGGGCCGCAAGCTCGCAGCCCGAAGTCATGTGCGGAATTCACGTCCTGCACGGATTTCTGACCGTCTGCACATCGGCGATCACTCAAAAAGCGGCGCTGCTCGGTTGGACCGATGAGGCCGAGACGGCAAAACGGCACGCGCGTGAGGTGTACAAACAACGCGGTGATTTTTTAGTTGATCTCTTTAAAACGGAACTGGGACTGCGCGCTACATCACCGGAAGGTGCGTTTTACACGATGCTCGACGTGCGTTCGCTTGGCGACGACATCGAGGTCGCCGAAAAGTGTCTGCAGAATCGCGTGATTACCGTGCCCGGCGTAGCCTTCGGCGACGAGGCGAAGGGCTTTCTGCGGATCTCGTTTTGCAACACCGAGGAACGCACGGTCGAAGGAGTCCGCCGGATGAAGGAGGCGCTGCTGTAGCACACAGCGGCTGATCCCGTTCGACAGACCGGGTTCTGGTCTGTCCTAACGTCGTTTATGACAAAGTATCGCGTTGGAATATTGGGAGCGACGGGGACGGTGGGGCAGCGGTTTATCCAATTGCTTCAGGGGCACCCGCAATTCGAGATCACCGCGCTCGCGGCGTCGGACCGCTCTGCCGGGAAGTCTTACGCCGAGGCTTGCGCGTGGAAATTGACCGGCAATATTCCCGACAACGTCCGCGATATTGTCGTGCGGCCGATCGATCCGCCGCTGGATTGCGACATCGTGTTTTCGAGTCTGCCGTCGAGCGTCGCGCGGGAGACCGAAGAGGCCTTTGCGCGTGCGGGATATCCGGTGATCAGCAATTCGTCGGCTTACAGGATGGACGAAGATGTTCCTCTGTTGATCCCCGAAGTCAATCCCGACCATTTGGGTCTGATCGACGTGCAGCAGAGCAAACGGGGATTTACTAAAGGGTTCATTGTGACGAACCCGAACTGCGCCGTCGTCAGCATCGCGCCTCCTCTGGCCGCCGTTCATCGTCGCTTTGGCGTCGAGGCGGCGATAGTGACGACGATGCAGGCGATCTCGGGGGCGGGCTATCCGGGCGTTCCGTCGTTCGACATCACGGACAATGTCGTTCCGTACATCTCGGGCGAGGAGCCGAAGGTCGAGACCGAGGCGCAAAAGATACTCGGCGACTTCGCGGGCGGCACGATCAGGGCGGCAGGTTTTTCGGTTTCCGCACAGTGCTTTCGCGTCAATGTCGTCGACGGCCACACAGCCGCAGTGCGTGTGAAGTTGAAGGACCGCGGAACGTTGGAAGAGATCGTCGAGGCGATGCGGAGTTTTACCGGGCTCAATCTACATTCGGCGCCGGCAAGATTCATAGACGTCACCGACGAACCATCACGGCCGCAGCCGCGTCTCGACCGTGACAACGGCAACGGCATGACGATCACGGTCGGGCGCATATTTCCCGACACGGTTTTCGATTATCGCTTCGTCGCGCTCAGTCACAACACGGTTCGCGGTGCGGCGGGCGCTGCGATACTGAACGCCGAACTGCTTATCGATAAAGGCATCATCTGAAGATGGAGACACGGCGCGAGCGAGACAAGACCTTTGCCGAGCGAGTTTTGATCGTCATTGGTTTTGTCGTCCTCGCGTTTCTCCTGCTCGTCCTTATTTACTTCACGTTTGACGTCCTGTTGTCGATATTCGCCGCGGCCTTGCTGGCAATTTTACTTCGCGGGCTGGCCGATGCTCTCGGCATCATTCTGAAAATAAGCGAGGGGTGGCGCCTGGCGATCGTCACGGTCGCTCTGCTCGCGATCTTCGCGACCTCGGTGGCGCTGCTGGCGCCGAGCGTTGGTGAACAGGTCGACCACCTTCGAACCGAGCTCCCGAGATCGGCCCGGGCTGCCGCCGATTACATTTCCCAGTTCGGATGGGGACGCACGCTGCTCAACCAGCTTCCGAGCATCGACGACGTGATGAGAGGCGTCAACGCCTCGACGTTTTTGACGAGCGTGCGCGGGGTGTTTTCTTCGACGATCGGGGCGATCGGCAGCTTCCTGATCACAGTGCTACTTGCCGTCTACTTCGCCTCGAGCCCAGAGTTTTATCTGGCCGGATTCGTAAAGCTCTTCCCGATCCGCAACCGCGACCGGGTCCGCGAAATCATCGCCGCGACCGGCTCGATGCTGCGGTGGTGGCTGATCGGGAAGGCCGGATCGATGCTGTTCATCGGGTTGCTGACGTGGATCGGACTGCGGATCCTGGGCGTGCCGTTGGCTTTGACGCTCGGCCTGATCGCCGGACTCTTGTCGTTTATTCCGAATTTCGGCCCGATCCTCTCGGCACTGCCGGCGCTGCTTCTCGCTTTCATCGAAAGCCCGCGGCTCGCGCTTTACGTCGGCGGGCTTTACATCCTCGTTCAGATCATCGAATCAAACATCGTCACGCCGCTGATCGAGAGAGAGACGGTCGAACTGCCGCCGGCCCTGACGATAATGTTCCAGCTTTCGCTGGCCGTGCTGGTCGGCGGGCTCGGTCTTGTTCTGGCGACGCCGCTGCTCGCTGTGATAATGGTGCTTGTGCAGATGGTCTACATCGAAGACGTGCTTGGGGATCGAAACACCGAGCTGAACAGAGAGTCGCTCGCGGATGCCGAGCACGAGGCTGCCGGCGACTCTGCGGTCGATGCCGATTCGTAAACCGCGAGCAGTTTCCTATCTATGATCGAACGCTACACCCTACCGGAGATGGGCGCCGTCTGGTCGCTCGAAAATAAATTCCAAAAATGGCTCGACGTCGAGATCGCCGTTTGCGAGGTCCACGCGGCGGACGGCGTCATTCCGCCCGACGCGCTTGAAGAGATCAAATCGAAGGCCGCATTCTCCGTCGAGCGGATCAACGAGATCGAGAAGACGACCGACCACGACGTGATCGCGTTCACGACGAACCTGGCGGAGAACATCGGCGAGGCTGCTCGATTCGTGCATTACGGCCTGACTTCGAGCGACGTCGTCGATACGGCGAATGCTCTGCTGCTCAGGGAGGCATGTGACATTCTGCTTTCCAGGATCCACGCTTTGTTGGAAGTGCTGAGGCGGCGGGCTTACGAGTTCAAAGACACGCCGCAGATCGGCCGGACGCACGGCATTCATGCCGAGCCGACCTCATTCGGGCTGGTGTGGGCTTTGTGGTATTCGGAGATGCGGCGAAACCGCGAGCGGCTGCAGAAGGCTCGGGAGATGGTCGCCGTAGGTAAGATCAGCGGCGCGGTCGGCGCTTTTGCGCACCTTGATCCGAGCGTAGAAGAACGAGTTTGCGCGAGACTGGGTTTGAAGGCCGCGGACGTTTCGACGCAGGTGATCCAGCGCGACCGTTACGCGGAGTATCTCTGCACGCTGGCGATCATCGCATCGACGCTCGACAAGATCGCGCTCCAGGTCAGGCACTGGCAGCGAACGGAGTTGCGCGAGGCACAGGAGAAATTCAAAACCGGCCAGAAAGGCTCGTCCGCAATGCCGCACAAGCGAAACCCGATCCTTTCGGAACGCATCTGCGGAATGGCCCGCACGGTCAGGGCGAACGCAATTGTAGGACTCGAAAATGTCGCACTCTGGCACGAGCGCGACATTTCACATTCGTCGGCCGAGCGGATCGTGCTGCCCGATTCGTCCGCTACGCTCGATTACATTCTGGCGAAAACGACGTCGCTGCTCGACACGCTGGTCGTTTATCCGGAAAACATGCTCAAGAATCTCAACCTGACGCGCGGGCTCGTCTTCAGCGGCCAGCTTTTGCTTGCGTTGACGCAGAAGGGAATCTCGAGGGAAGACGCTTACGTGTGGACTCAGCGAAACGCGATGAAGGTGTGGGACGAGGGCGGAGAGTATCGCGATCTGGTAACGAAGGACGCGGACATTTCGTCGCACTTGTCAGCCGATGAAATAGCCCGCGTCTTTGATCTTGAACACTATCTGCGAAATGTGGACAAGGTGTTTGAGCGCGTTTTCGGCTAAGCCGCGATCGGTAACGTGCGCGGCTCGGGCAGCGGAATTGCCTGTGACAGGTATGTCACGATCATTGACTCGAGAGCAACCTGTGCCTCGCGCAGAGCCTCTTCGCGAGAATCGCCAAACGCCGACAATCCGGGGACTCGCCGCAAATCGCGATGAACGCCTCGTCCTCGTCGCTCCAGAAAACATGTATCGCGTATTTATTTTTCATCGCGCAGAAACGAAATCGCTCCAAGAGCGTGTGTGAAAAGTCCGCGAAGCGGACAAATTCAATAGCGTCGGGTGCAACCCGACGACGATTAGCACCGACACGCGAGCCGTCCCTGAAAGGGACGAACGATCAACCTATTCGTTCGACGTCTTCGGCGTCGGATCGGCTGTTTGCCTGTGCGTCGGGTTTCACCTGACGCTATTAAATCAGTCGCCTTCAGCGACAAAATCAGACTCTTCAGACACGCTCTAAGCAACCGCCTGATCTGGTACGGCTTTGCCTCCCCGCTGAAATTCTGAAAATTCAGAATTCGGTTCTGATCTGTACGGAGATTGGGGTGCTCGCAAATCAAATGCGAGCCGCTTTGTCTTCTAAATTCGAAGCCGACGCATTCAGCCAATTCGCAAAGGTCGCGGAAGCTCAAATTATTCGGAGCTCGTTGCGCTTTCGCGGGTAGCTTATCACAGTCACCCATCGCTAAATACGAGACGCGGACATGTCTTTGCGCTCATCGTGCAAAGACATGTCCGCGTCTTTGATCTGAATCAATATCTACGGAGTGTGGATCGTGTATTCGAACGGGTATTCGATTAGGCCCACTTTTCGGCCATATCGCCGACCACCGGAAGCTTGAACATCTGGCCCTGGAACGCTTTTATGGCCAGTATAATAATCCCGACCAATGCCCCCAGCCAAAGCAGCATGAAGACGAGCGAGAAGAGTCCCGCCAATGTGCCGGAAATAAACGCGAGGATGGTCGTAAAGATCGATAGCACGATCGCCACCACGACGATCGCCGCCGTGTAGATCAGCGACTGCACCGCGTGAAAGCGGACAAACCTGTTGTCCTTCTCGATCAAGAGCGCCACCAACGCAACGACCCAAATGATATAGCCGAGCAGGGCGGTTATATTACCGTCAAGCCCGAGCGCAGATTTTCCACCTGACATGTTCTGCATAATCTCTGAAACTCTCCTTAAAGGGGTAGTAAAAATAACGAACGTGAGAGCGAAGCGAAGTTCGCCGAGAAAATTAGCACAAGACGTTGATTTCTACAACGGTCTACGCCAGAATCTACAATTTATTTCGGAGCACCAAATGAAGGCAAAAGTATACGTGACACTCAAACCGGGAGTCCTGGATCCGCAGGGAAAAGCGATCCACCATTCGGCCGAGCTCTTGGGCTTTGCGAAGATCGCCGACATCAGGCAAGGGAAGTATTTCGAGATCGCGATGGACGGCGCGGCGAGCGAGGACGAAGCACGCGAGTCGGCAGAGAAAATCGCGAGAGACATTCTGGCGAATCCGGTTATCGAGGATTACAGGGTGGAGATTCTCGGATGAGCGGATCGCCGGATCTTGCGGGCGTTTTTCGGACCTTGAACGAGATGGCGGCGACGGGCGTTATCGAGGAGTACGCGGTCGGGGGCGCGGTGGCCGCGATCTTTTACGCCGAGCCGCGTGAGACCTTTGACCTGGACGTTTTTTTCGTCCTTTCGACCGAGCCGTCAAATCCTCTTGCGCGGCTGGAAGCGATCTACCAGTTCGCCCGGGACAGAGGCTTCGAGCCGCATGCCGAATTTATCAGGATGCACGGTTGGGCGGTTCAGTTTCTCGAGGGAGCCAAGCCGTTGTGGAAGGACGCTGTGCGGCAGGCCCGCACGCTCCGGTTCGAGCGCGAAGTCGTGCGGGTGATCGATCCCGAATTCCTTGCCGCGATGATGGTCGAAACCGGACGAAGCAAGGACTGGATAAGACTGGCCGATTTCTTTGAGTCCAACGTTCTGGATCGCGAACGCTTCGAAACGATTTTGCGGCGATACGATCTATGGGAAACGTGGGTGAAGCAAAAGTGGAGGATCGACGATTGGGATGACTGAAGAGGTTTCGAAGCTCAAATCCGATTTCCGCGAACGGCAACGCGCGGTCAGTGTCGAAGATCGCATTCGGCAACTGTACGCCATGCAGGAAAGATATCTGGCGATCTCGCGGGCGGCGATCAGCGGCGGACTGAAGCGTGACGATCGCGAGTACCGAAAGGCGTGCCGGTTGCTCGGCAGAGACGAAGAATTATGAAGTTTGGAGTTATCGTTTTCCCAGGTTCCAACTGTGACCACGACGCGTATCACGTGCTGTCGAAGCACGTCGGGCAACCGGTGGATTTTATTTGGCACAAGGAGACAAACCTTAGCGGCTACGATGCGATCCTTATCCCGGGCGGATTTTCGTACGGCGATTATCTGCGGGCCGGGGCGTTGGCGAGTTTTTCGCCGGTGATGGGCGCGTTGAAGGAATTCGCTGCGGAAGGGAAGTTTGTTTTCGGCATTTGCAACGGGTTTCAGATCCTGTGCGAGTCGGGTTTGCTTCCAGGTGCGTTGATCCGCAACGAGAATCTGCACTTCGTCTGCAGGCACGTGAATGTGCGGGTCGAAAACAACGAGACGCCTTTCACGAGCGAACTCAAAAAGAGAGCGATCCTCTCGCTCCCGATTGCGCACGCTGAAGGGAATTACGTCTGCGACGAGGAGACCTTTCGGCAGCTCGAAATTAATAATCAGATAGTCTTTCGCTATTGCGACGAGGAAGGTCAGATCACCCAGAAGGCAAATCCGAACGGGGCAGGTTCGAACATTGCGGGTATTTGCAATCGCGAACGTAATGTCCTGGGGATGATGCCGCACCCGGAGCGGGCTTGTGAGGGATTGCTCGGATCGAATGACGGGTTGGGAATTTTTCGCTCGCTCAATCGAGCGGTCGAGGCGATGGTTAGCGTTTAGTTTTGGAGCAAAAGCGTATTGAATAGAAAAAGGCCGCTGACAGCGGCCTTTTTCTATTTCGCAGGTCACAAACGGCTAAAACCTGCGAGGGGAAAACTGCGGTTGTTAGTAACTTGCCCGCCGGTCGGTCGAGTTGATCGTTACGCCGCCATTAGTCGTGACGAGACGGATCAGGGCGCCGCCGCCGTTGAGGGAGGTGTTAACGCGGGTTGCGCGCGAATAATCGTGATCCGCTTTTTTCTCCGGCTGGATTCCGGGAATGTCGCTCCGGAAGCCGCCGTTCGTGGTGCTGACCTCGATGTTGGCGCCGTAGTTCTGTGGCATCGAAAGGTTAATGCCGCCGTTGGTCGTTTGGACGTCGACGCCCGTGCCTTTCCAGGTCGCGCCGGCGAGATCGACCTTAATGCCGCCGTTTGTCGTGCGGCCTTTAACTTCGCCGCCGACCTCGCTGAGGGATACGCCGCCGTTCGTCGTCGCGAACTGGATCCTGCCGTCGACGGTCGAGATCGAGATGCCGCCGTTGGTGGTCGAAAGATCGAGGTTTGTGTTCCGGGGCGTGAGTATCTCGAACGATACTCCCCAGTTGTTGTTTTCCCGTTGCTCCGGGCCCTCGGCCCTGATCTCGGAGCCGGACGAAATCCTGACGCTCGAAGCGAGGGCTTTGGCGTCGGCGTCGGTCTCGGCCCAGGTCTGGACGCAGGCTCGGACGAGCACGTCGGAGCGGTTCTCGCCGCGGACGCGGATGCCGCCGTTGCGTCCGCCGCCGACGGTCAGGTTGCCGCTCGCGGGAACGGTCATCTCGCGAAGCTCACGGAAGCCGGCGCGGTCGCTGTTGTAAGAGTCGTTCGAGCAGAATTCGCGGTATTTCTTTTCCTTCGCGACGGCCTTGTCGGCCGCCTTATCCTGGGCGGCGACGATGCTGCTGCACGAGGCCGCGACGGTGAAAACGAGTGTCAGCTTGATAAAAAACGAGATGTAAGAATTCGGTCGCATTCGGGTATCCTCCAGTGTTTCGATTGAAGTGTTGTTACTGCCTTCTGTGAGAGAAAACACCCCGACCGAGAGATTTGTGACAGGAAAATTTGAAGGCGGAGGATTCTACGACTCGCGGCAGCGAGACGGCGCGGACGAAGGCCAACGACTGCCAGCCGTGCGCCAATTACCAAAAAGCATATACGGATCGCGGGAAAGAGCGTACCGATCACCGTCAAGCAGGCGCCAAACGTCAGAAAGCGTACGCCGATCACCAGAAAGCGTGTACCGATCGCAGAAAAACGTGTTCCGGCCGCCGGCAAGTGTGTACGAATCGCACAAAAGCTTGTTCCAATCGCCGGCAAGTTTGCGCCGATCACCGTCAAGGCTGTACCAATCACCGTCAAGCCTGTACCAAACGCCGTCAAGCCTGTACCGGCCGAGGGAAAGCGGGTTCGAGGTTAGCCGGTAATTGCTGTTAGTACTTGATTTACGGCTCCGCCAAACGAAAACGGCGGCGAGCATACGCCCGCCGCCTTTAATATCTTAAAAAGCATTCGCTTTACGAGACGTCGACCCGAAGCCCGTAGGAATTGACCTTCCAATCGAGAACTTCGGCGCCTTCGGCGGCTCGCATTGCGGCTTCGACGTCCGGTTTTCGGCCGTCTTCGCAGTAGAAGGCGATGCATCCGCCGCCGCCGGCGCCGCAGACCTTGGCGGCGATGGCGCCGTTTGCGAGGGCGGTTTCGATGAGGTCGTCCATGTGCGGCGTGGTGATGTGGGGTGAGAGGCGTTTGCGCTGGGGGAATGCCCGGCGGAGCGCTTCGCCGACGCATTTCCAATCGCTCTTGAGCAAATGGCCGCGGAGTTCGAGCGACGTGTCGCGGATGCCCTCGAAGATGTCGAAAAGCTCGGGATCGCCGTCGATGTGGCGTTTGGTGATCTCCCAGTTGTTCGTGCCCGAATTGCGCGGCTCGCCGGTGTAGATCACGACGATGCGGTCTTCGAGGGATTTGGCGTCGACATTCAGCACTTCGCGTCGCATTCCTTCCGGGCCGAAGTGGATGCACGAGACGCCGCCGTACTGCGCGGAGTAGTAATCCTGGAAGCCGGTCGGAACCTTAATGACCTGGCATTCGACGGCCGCCGCGATCGGGATGAATCGGTCAGGCGAATAACGGTCGCCGACGAGCTTGTTGAGCGCTCCGATACAGGCGATGTTGAGCGTCGAGGAACCGGCGAGGCCGGCGCCGGCCGGCGCTTCGGACTCGGTCGTCATCGTGAAGCCGGTCTCGGGGCGGAAGAAATAGACGAGCTTGGAAAGCAACTCCAGGCGCGGCTCATTCTTGAGCTCGTGGATGTTTTCGAGCGGGGTTTCGAACTTTAGCCCGCGGTCGATCGATTTGAGCACGATCTTGTTGTCGTCGCGCGTCTCGATTCGGCATTTGCCCATCAAACTGACGGCGAAATTCACGGTCGCGGCTCCTTCGTGGAAAAGGAACAGGGGCGGTATGTCGATAGTTCCGCCGGCAAGGTCGACCCTTGTCGGCGCGGATGATTCGATGATCACTTGTGTTTTTTATCCTCGGGAACGGTAAAGAATGACGAGATATCTTAACCCATTGAGACCTGGAGATTAAAAGTGACAAGCCGGCTTGGCCGCCAGCGCGCGTTAGCGGGCGACAGAATTAAGCCCCGGGCGTAAGCTCGGGGGGTTGCGTGAATTTTAGAAACCGAGCTGTCGTAGACAGCGACGGCGGTTTGAAATTGCTCAGGGCTGTCGCCCACTACGCGGGCTCACATATTATTCCAACCTAACCCCGGGCTCACGCCCGGGGCTTTATTCTGCCGCCCGCTTTCGCGGGCTGGGAATGGAATCGTGCTATTTCTGCGCGGCTTTTTTCGTCTCGACGAGCGGTGGTTTGGTTTCTTTGTCGTCGCTGTGCGGCTCGCGGGTCATGTGGAGCTTTTCGGTGAGGTCGTGGAGTTTTTCGCTGGCGACCTCTTCGACGGCGTGGATCGTTTCTTCTATCTTATGGATGGTCTCGGGGCTCGCTTCTTCGACCTTTTCGGAGAGCCAAAACCGCTCCAAGACGTAAAAGACGATGACGCCCGTCATCACGATGAAGAACAGCGCGATTCCGATCTGCTGAAAGTCGCCGATAATCGACGTGATCGCCCCGCTGAAAAAGTAACCGGCCCCGCTCAGCAGCAGGACCCAGCTAAAACAGCTTATCGCGTCAAGAAACAGGAATCGTCCGATCGGCATCCGTCCGATCCCGTAGAACATCGTGATCGCGATCCGCAGGCCGTAGATGTATTTTGAGATCACGATCGCGTAAGGGCCGAACTTGTCCACCAGTCGCTCGATCCGCGGCTGGGCCATTTTATAGAAGGCATAATTCTTAACTGATTCGGCAAAGCGCCGCCCGACAAAGTACGCGGCAAGGTCGCCCACCATTCCGCCGAGTGTGCCGAAGATCAGTACCTTCAAGAAACTGTAATGCCCGAAAAACCCACTATGCGCCATCACGCCCGAGAGCAACAGCGTGATGTCGCCCTCGACGGTGCACAAGGCAAATACGGCGTAAATGCCGTACGTCTCTATGATCTGAGTTAAAGCCTGATCCATAAAGAACGGATGGGTTCGGACCCACCTTTTAACGTAAGAAAAGAGTAGCTTTCGGCCAGGTATGAGTCAAACAAATGCAATGTTCCCCCTAGTCAGACGAACAGATTGACACGAGTTGTCGGCCTTACTAAAATTGCCGCAGTTTTTGCTCGGAATTTAATAACAAGGGATTAAGAAATGAGCAGCACTATACCCGCAAGCTCTGATACCGTCGTCGGTATCGACGCCTCCGTTTCGCAGTTCAACGCGATAGCACTGGACGCTTCGGGTGGCCGGATGGGGAGCCTCCGAAAAGAGGTCGCGAATTCGAGTGACTCGGTTGCCGAGTTGGTCGACTTTATTCACGAGTTGAAGGGGAAGTTTGGGGAGTTTGGGCGTGTCGGAATCGGGATTCCGGGCCTGATCGACCGCTCTACCCGACGAGTCGCGGTCTCGACATATATCCCTTCGCATTCGACTACGGACGTTACTCGCGAGATAGAGAACGCGACCGGCATTTCGGTCACGGTCGAGAACGATGCGAATGCAGCCGCATACGGTGAATATCTTCTCGGAGCCGGCCGCGGGAGCGAAAGCATGTTTTACGCGACTTTCGGGATTGGCGTCGGAGGAGCACTGATCGTCGACGGGAAGATCTGGCACGGAGCTTCCGGGTACGCGGGTGAATTCGGCTCCGTCGCCGTCAACTCTGACGGGATGCGGCTCGAAGATGTGGCCTCCGCAGCCAGCATCGTCCGGCGCACGCGAATGCGCTTTAGCCAGGACAGCACATCTTCCTTGAACCGTTTCGACGAATCGTCGATCACGATCAACGAAATACTGGATGCGGCAGCGGCTGGTGACGACTTCGCGAGTATGATGCTAGAGCGCACGGGCGCCTATATCGGAATGGCAATCGCGATGGTAATCAATCTGCTGAATGTGCCGACGATAGTTCTCGGCGGACGTATGATGCGCGGGGGCGAAGGGCTGATCAATTCGATCACCAGTGCGGCTCGCGAATTCTCTTTCAGACCTGCTTTTGAGTCAACGCGCCTGGTCGTCGGCGAACTCGGCGATGATGCTGTCGCTACAGGTGCCGCGTTGCTAGTACGCGGCAATTAGGACGGCTTATCGCGACCTCACAATTTTTATTAACCGGATGAGCCAAACTTATTTTTAGTGGTTTGCCGGAACTCCGCCGCGAGATCTAAATTTTAGGTGTAAGTTGCGGATAGATTGATATTCTGTAAAATCTTTGTGGTTATTAAGCAGTTTAATTTTTGAGTCTTGATTCGTCCGTGGTCCGCCCGCTGCTTCCGGAGTTGAGGGGCCTCGGCGATTTGTATGTTGCAACCTACGGACGTGAGGGTCGGCAGATGGCGCAATTCTTTCAACGAAGTGCAAACAATATAGCGAGGATCAGTATGATCGTCGCAGTCGTTCTCGGGGGAACGGCTTTTTATGTTTATACACAAGTCGCTCGTTCATCGTATGTGACTGGCCGGTATATCGAGAAGCAACAGCCTGTTCAATTCAGCCATAAGCATCACACCGGGGACGACGGCATCGATTGCCGCTACTGCCACACAACTGTCGAGACCACGGCGACCGCGGGCATGCCGTCTACACAGACGTGTATGAACTGCCACAGCCAGTTGTATGCCGACCAGCCGTATCTCGAGCCGGTGCGAGCGAGCTTTAGGGAGAATCAGCCGATCAAATGGGAGCGCGTCCACGATCTTCCCGAGTACGTTTACTTCAATCACAGCATTCACGTCGCCAAGGGCGTCGGCTGCTCGACGTGCCACGGCCAGATCGACAATATGCCGGCCGTTTATCAGGAAAACACCCTTCAGATGGAGTGGTGCCTGCAGTGCCACCGCAACCCCGAAAACTACATCAGGCCCAAAACCGAGATTTACAACACTCAGTGGTCTGACGCCGACCTGTCAACGGAAGAGCGGATCAAGCTCAAGGACGACTACAAGATCCGCGGCAGGATGATGCTTACGAGCTGCTCGATTTGCCACCGTTGATGCGGTCGCGATCCGTCTCGATCAAAAGAATGTGAGCAGCCAAGTCGGGCAAAAGCCGCCCGGCGAAAGGACGAGGATCAGATTAAGAAGATGCCCAGTAACGACAGTAAACAGAACTTTGCCGCTCTACGCAGCAAGATCCTGGCGCAGAACGGAAAGGAATATTGGCGCAGCGTGGAAGAGTTTGTCGACGCTCCGGAATTCGAGGAGTTCGTCAAACAGGAGTACCCGGAGCACGCCGAAGTTTGGGACAACTCTCTGAGCCGCCGCAACTTTGTCAAAGTGATGGGCGCCTCGCTCGCCCTCGCGGGCCTGAGCGGCTGCGTTTACCAGCCGCCGGAGAAGATCGTTCCCTACGTGTCGCAGCCCGAGAATATGCTGCCGGGCAAGCCGTTGTTTTTCGCGACGACTTTCACGCTGGGCGGGCAGGCTATGGGCCTGCTGGGCAAGTCGTACGACGGTCGGCCGATAAAGGTCGAGGGAAATCCCGATCACCCGAACAGCCGAGGAGCAACTGACGTCCGCGCTCAGGCCTCGCTGCTGGACATGTACGATCCGGACCGCGCGAAGGAGATCACCTACCGCGGGCATCCCAGAACGTGGCAGATCTTTTCGAATGAGGTGCGCTCGGCTCTCGAGCAAAACCGCGTAGACGGTGGTGCGGGCGTGCGCTTTTTGACGCAGACCGTCACTTCGCCAACCCTGGTCGATCAGTTCAGGCGCCTCGGGACCGAGTTGCCGAGAGCGAAGTGGATACAGTACGAGCCCGTCAACAACGACAACGCGATGGCCGGTGCCAGGATGGCTTTTGGCTCGCCGGTGCAGACGGTTTATCACATCGACCGCGCGGAGAAAATCTTGTCGCTCGACGCCGACATTTTTTCGAGCTTCAACGTTGGCTACATCAACGACTACGCGAAGGGACGGCAGTATTCGGAAGAGAAGAAGCAGATCAATCGGCTCTACACCGTCGAATCGAAAATGTCTTTGACCGGCGCCAAGGCCGACCACCGGCTCGCGGTCAAACCAAGTCAGGTCGCGGAGGTCGCACGGGCGATCGCGGTCGCACTTGGCGTTCCGGGTGCGACGTCGACTTACGCGGAGAACGCGCAGTGGATCACCGCGATGGCACGCGACCTTCAGGCGTCAAGGGGGCGCTCGGTCGTGATCGCGGGCGATACTGCTTCACCGACTGTGCATGCCCTCGCTCATGCGATGAACGCCGCTCTTGGCAATGTAGGTCAGACCGTTTCCTATATCGATCCGCTTTCTCCAAACGCGGACCGCACGCAGGTCGAGCAGCTTCGCGAGTTGATCGCTGAGATCGACGCAGGCATCGTTAAGATGCTCGTCATTCTCGGTGGAAATCCCGTTTATGACACGCCGGCTGACCTTAAGCTGAGCTTCGACCGCATCAGGGACAAAGTGCCGCTCCGTATCTATCTTGGAACGCACCAGAACGAGACTTCCGAGATCTGCCATTGGCACATCCCTGAAAAGCACTACCTCGAAGCCTGGGGCGACGCCCGCGCATACGACGGCACCGTGTCGCTGATGCAGCCGCTGATCTCGCCGATCTATGACAGCCACAGTATCTACGAGGTGGTGCAGTTGTTCTTCCGCGAGAACTTTGACATGCGTGACTACGACATCGTCAAAGGCTTTTGGCAGACGCAGAATTTCGCAATGGCGGGCAATCCGGGAACCGGCGCGCAGCCGGCCGCCCAGACCCAGCCGCAGCAGCAAGCCGCCACCGCTCAAGGTGGAAATCCTCAACCGGCGGCCGCTGCTGCCCCATCGCCGAACCCGCAGGGCGATATCACCCAGGCCGGCGGATCAACAATGGCAAACGCGACTCCGGCTCGGCCTGGTGCCGGAACAGCGGTGACTGGAAATAATTTTGAGGACCGCTGGCGAAGCGTGGTGCACCTCGGCTTGATTCCGGGTACCGCCGGCACGCCGCGGACGATGTCGGTGAACACGGCGTTCCTCACGCAACCGCAGCCCGCTCCGCAGACGGCAGCCGGTCCGCTTGAGATCAACATCTTGCCGGATCCGAGCGTTTACGATGGGCGATTCAACAACAACGGCTGGCTGCAGGAACTACCGAAGCCGCTCACCAAGGTGACCTGGGAGAACATCGCCTACATCAGTCCGAGAACGGCTGAAAGATTGGGACTCAACCAGGACCGAAAGTACAACCCGTACTCCGGCGGCCCCGAGGGCACGAGCTTTATAAATACTCGCGGCGGCAACCTGCACTCCGATCTGGTCACGCTCACTTATCAGGGCGAGTCGATCAAGAAACAGGTGCCGGTGTGGATCTTGCCAGGTCAACCGGACGACGTGATCACGATCTTCATGGGATACGGCCGCTGGCGATCGGGCAAGGTTGGCGAGAATCTGGGCTACAACGCATTTGACGTAATGCGCTCCGACGCGATGAACCACGGCGTGGGCGACATCAGGGCCATCGGCGAACAGGTCAACGTCGCCTCGACGCAGACGCACTTCAACATGGAGAACCGCGATTTGCTGAGGAGGGTCGATGTCGAGCAGTTCAACGCCAATCCGAACATGGGTCATCAGGAAGACTTCTACGACAAGTCGATGTACCCGTACCAGCAGCACCAGGAGGTTTACAACAACAACCACAAGTGGGCGATGACGATCGACATCAACAACTGTGTCGGCTGCAACGCCTGCGTGGTCGCCTGCCAGGCGGAAAACAACATCCCCGTGGTCGGAAAGGAACAGATCGAGCGCAGCCGCGAAATGCACTGGCTCCGCATCGACGCTTATTACAAGGGAACCGACATCAACAATCCGGAAGGCCCGGCGTTCCAGCCGATCCTCTGCCAGCAGTGCGAGCAGGCGCCGTGCGAGGTGGTTTGCCCGGTCCACGCGACCGTCCACAGCGCGGACGGTCTCAACGATATGGTTTACAACCGCTGCGTCGGGACGCGCTACTGCTCGAACAACTGCCCGTACAAGGTCCGTCGCTTTAACTTCTTCTTATATCAGGACTGGGAGACGCCGCAGTTCAAACTGATGCGAAATCCCGAGGTTACCGTTCGAAGCCGCGGCGTGATGGAAAAGTGTACCTTCTGCGTGCAGCGCATTGCGGCGGCGAGGATCGAATCGCAGAAGGACGGCCGGGCGGTGCAGGACGGAGAGGTTGTGACCGCCTGCCAGGCAGCGTGCCCGACGAACGTTTTCAGCTTCGGCGACTGGCACGACCAGAACAGTCAGATCGCGAAGGCCAAAAAGGACCCGCGAAATTATGTGCTGCTCAATGAACTGAATACTCAACCACGTGTGACATATATGGCCGGGCTCAAGAATCAGAACAAGGAGATGCCCGACTACAACCCGACGCAATGGGGCGGCAAGACCGGCGAGCAGCACAACGCTGAGGCTCAGCCGGGTATCAGGGGAGAAGAATCGCATTAACGCATTGATGCCGCAGTCCGATTGAGGACGGCGGCTCTCTGTGCTCTGGGAATAAGCTCAAGAGATTATGCAGGATACACAGGAAATGCACAGACGGCTGGTGCCGCCGATGGTCGAGGGCGATCACACCTTCGCGACCGTTACGGACAAGATCAGCGATGTGACGCTGAAGAAAAGGACGCCGTTCGGCTGGTTCATCGGCTTCGGCATCTCGTTCATGGTCGCGCAGCTGCTCTTGTTTACCGTTGTCTGGCTGTTGATCAACGGTATCGGCATCTGGGGTAACAACCACCCGGTGATGTGGGCCTTCGACATCATCAACTTTGTCTGGTGGATCGGTATCGGTCACGCCGGAACACTTATCTCCGCGATCCTGCTGCTGCTGAATCAAAAGTGGCGCACATCGATCAACCGTTTCGCCGAAGCGATGACGCTTTTCGCCGTGGCCTGCGCGGCGATGTTTCCGTTGCTGCACACGGGGCGGCCGTGGCTTGCGGCCTATTGGTTGTTCCCGTATCCGAACACGATGGGCATCTGGCCGCAGTTCCGCAGCCCGCTGATCTGGGACGTGTTTGCGGTTTCGACGTACGCGACCGTGTCGGCACTGTTCTGGTACGTCGGGCTGATTCCCGATTTCGCGACCCTGCGTGACAGGGCGAAGAACAAGGCCTTCAAGTTTGTCTACGCCATTCTCTCGTGGGGCTGGCGGGGATCGGCCAGACATTGGCACCGCTACGAGCTGGCGTATCTGATCCTGGCCGGACTTTCGACACCGCTCGTGCTTTCGGTCCACTCGATCGTGTCATTCGACTTCGCGGTGTCGCAGCTTCCGGGCTGGCACGCGACAATCTTCCCGCCGTACTTCGTCGCGGGAGCCATCTTCGCCGGGTTCGCGATGGTGCTGATCCTCTGTATACCGCTCAGGCACTGGTACAACATGAAGGACTTCATCACCGACACGCACCTCGTCAATATGGGCAAGGTGATGCTCGCGACCGGCCTGATCGTGGTTTACGGCTACGCAATGGAAGGCTTCTTCGGTTGGTACAGTGCGGCGGAGTACGAGTGGTTCATGATCCACAACCGCGTCTGGACCGGCCCGTATTGGTGGGCTTACTGGCTGCTGCTGCTGTGCAACGGATTGTCGATCCAGCTTTTGTGGTTCAAGCGTTTCCGCGAGAGCGAGTTCTGGCTGTTTTTGATCTCGGTCGTCGTCAGTATCGGAATGTGGCTCGAGCGCTTCGTGATCATCGTGACGAGCTTGAACCGCGACTTCTTGCCGTCGTCGTGGGCGATGTACAGTCCGCGGGTCTTCGACTGGACGATGTTTATCGGAACGATCGGATTCTTCTTCACGCTGCTTTTCCTGTTCGTCCGGTTCGTTCCAATCATCTCGATCTTCGAGGTGCGTACGCTTCTGCCTCAGGCCAACGTCCACGGTCATCAGCAGGATTTTGAGGAGAACGTCAACGAGGTGGAATACACCTACGACCGGACCGATCCGCCAAACCCGGAGCCGGCTAAATAGTAGGGAGAGATTCGTATGGACACTCATAACGAGCGTACTGGAAGAAGTTTGTACGGACTGCTGGCCGAGTTCGACTCCGCGACCGAGCTGGTCGACGCCGCCCGCGCCGTCCGCGACGCGGGTTACACGAGGACGGACGCGTTCAGCCCGTTCCCGCTGCACGAGATCGACGAAGCTCTGGGTATCAAGCGGAGCATTCTGCCTTACCTGTGTTTCGGCGGCGGAATTATTGGTCTGTTGTCCGGCATCGGGCTGCAGTATTTCGTACACGTGATCGACTATCCGATCATCGTGGGCGGTCGTCCGCACTTCAGTTTGCCGGCGTTTATTCCACCGAGTTACGAGTTGACGATCCTTCTCGCGGCGTTCACGGCGGTGTTCGGGATGCTGTTCCTTAATGGTCTTCCGAGTCCGTACCATCCGGTTTTCAACGTGCCGCGTTTTGCGCTGGCGACTCGCGAGAAGTTCTTTCTGCTGATCCAGGCCGACGACGCAAATTTTGACTACGAACGGACAAAAGGTTTCATGCAGGGACTTAATCCGCAGGAGGTATTCGATGTCGAGGAATAGTGGATTGTGGCTGCGTGTGCCCGCCGCTCGCATCACATGCCTTCTGCTTGCCGCCTTTTGCGTTATCGGGGCTGCGGGCTGTCGATACGATATGCAGGACCAGCCGCGCTACAAATATTACAAGGAAAGCGAATTCTTTGCCGACGGCCGAGCATCTCGCGATTTGCCGGAGGGGACGGTCGCCCGCGGGCAGCTACGCGACAACAAGGCATTCTTTACCGGCAAGGTCGACAATCCGAATCCGAACGCTGAGGTCGAGACCGCGACCGATGCACGCGGTAACACGCTGGTCTCAAGTTTCCCGAACGCGATCACCGAATTTCCGATGCCGATCACCAAGGAACTTATCGAGCGGGGCCGCGAGCGTTACAACATTTACTGCATCGTCTGCCACGGGCCCGTCGGTCACGGCGACGGGATGATCGTACGACGCGGGTTCCCGCAGCCGCCGACCTATCACGACGATCGGCTCCGCAATGCTCCGGTTGGGCATTTCTACGACGTGATCACGAACGGCTGGGGGAAAATGAACAGCTATGCAACCGAGGTAATGCCGGCCGACCGCTGGGCGATCGTGGCCTATATCCGCACGCTCCAGATTTCGCAGAATCCGAACAATGCCGGAACGACAATGACTCCGGCGCAGGCTCCAGCGGCCCGGCCGGCCGGGGGAAACCCGCCGAGCCCCGCGATGACGCCTAATGCAGGCGGCACCACCAACGGAGGGCAGCGCTAATGACAAATTTGGGGAATTATTTCGCGCCCGACGAGATCAAACGCTGGCGCACGATTGCCCTCGGCATCGGCGGACTGGGCTCGCTAATTGTGTTGGCCGTAGCCGTGATATCGCCGGATCTGCGCGAACAGGCTCTGCGTTCGTGGCTGCTCGGTTTCATCTTCTGGGGCGGGATCGGGATCGGATGTCTCGGCGTGCTGATCCTCCAGTATCTGTTCAACGGCGCGTGGAGCGTCGTCGTTCGGCGGATCGTCGAGGCCGGCTCGCGCACGCTGCCGCTCATCGTGCTGCTGTTTATCCCTTTGGTCGTCGGCGTTCTGACGCATAGCGTCTACGACTGGACTCACCTTCCGGACTCCGACCACGTGATGCATTGGCGCGGCTGGTATATGACGGAATGGGGCTGGATACTTCGGTCGGTCGTTTACTTCGTTCTCTTTGGCGTGATGGTGTACCTGCTGAACGGCTGGGGGCAAAGACAGGACGAAGCTACGACGGTCGAAGACGCGATCAGATATCGGGCCACAGCATCGAACTTTTCGGGCCCGACGATGGTCTTCTACATTCTGACCGTCACGTTCGCCTCGATCGATTGGGTGCTGACGCTCGATCCGCATTGGTTCTCGACGATCTGGGGGCTGCTCTTCGTTGTGGGCTGGGGATTGAGCTGCTTTTGTTTTTGCGTGGTCATTCTCGCCTATCTGTCGGACAAAGCCCCGATGGATCGTGTTCTCGGTAAACGCCACTTTCACGACCTCGGCAAGCTGATCCTTGCCCTCGTTATGGTTTGGGCGTACTTCAATTTTTCGCAGTTCCTGATCATCTGGTCCGGCAACATTCCAGAAGAGACCGGATTTTATCTCGCCCGGATGAAGGGCGGATGGGGCTGGGTCGGCGCGCTGCTGATCTTTTTCCACTTCGCGTTTCCTTTCCTGATGCTTCTTAACCAGGATCTGAAGCGAAGGCCCAAGACGCTCGCGACGGTGGCGATCTTCATTTTGTTCATGCGGCTCGTCGATATGATTTACCTGATCGCCCCGATGCCCAGGATCAACACGATGGGGATGGAGCAGGGAGCTTTCTACCTGAGCTGGATGGATCTTGTCGCTCCGATCGGAATTGGCGGGATCTGGCTGTGGTGGTTCTTTGGTGAGTTGCTCAAGCGGCCGCTGGTCCCGGTGAACGATCCGTTCCTCGCGAACTCTATCGAGCACGGCCGCGGGCATTAACGGGTTTTGTTTCGAGTCGAGGTAATAGAATTTTATGGGTGCTACCAGACACGAGAAGAGCTTTGTCACGTACGACAAGTCATACGAACAAAACATAATCGGGCTCAAGGGGATCGTGTATTTCGCGATCGGGTTATTTCTGTTGATTGTTGTGACGTTCGGTCTGATGTGGGTACTGCTCCGAGTGCTCAGCGATCAGGCGGCCGAGGCGGCCGATCCGCCGCACCCGCTTACCATGAGCGAGATCGAACGCCTCCCGCCCGAGCCGCGCCTGCAGGTCGCACCCGGCTGGAAGGTCGACACTCAGGAGGGGCCCGTGAATCTTGAGCTGACAGCGCCCCAGGCGGAGTATCGCGTCCTTCGCAAGGAGTGGGATCGAATATGGAACGAGGGGCAGAAGGATCCTCACACCGGGACAGTGGTGTCGCTCGGCATTGACGAGGCGACTCAGAGGTTCCTGGCGGAAAGCGCGAAGGCTGCCCCGGATGACCCCGCAGCGGCGAACGTATTTTTGGAATCGCGGAAGTACATAACCGACTCAAGTTCGGGCCGCTTGGCGACGAGCACGAGGAGATAAGAAGGTCGAGCTTGCTTACGCTCTTGATTTATATGAAAAAAGGCCCGCCAAATTCAGCAGTATCGAAGCTGGCGCTTTCTGTTATCACCGTGGTGCTGACGACTTTTTTGGTCGGCACTGCCGCTGGGCAGCGCGTCGAGCACTACAAGTCGCCGCTGTACTCGCCGCGCACGTACGATCCGAGCCAGACTACCAGTAACGGTCTTCCTCAGCCGCTCCAGGAGGTCGGTATCGAACAGAAACTCGGGGAGCAGCTTCCGCTCGAAACTGTTTTCACGGACGAGAACGGCAACGAGGTGAAGCTCGGCGAGTACTTCGGGAAGGGGCGTCCGGTCATCCTTGCTTTCGTTTATTACGAATGCCCGATGCTCTGCAATGAGGTGCTGAACGGCCTTACGGGCTCGCTCAAGGGAATCTCGCTCGAGGCCGGTAAGGATTTTGACGTAGTCGCGATCAGCTTCGATTCGCGCGAGAACGAAAAGCCAGAGCTCGCAAAGAACAAGAAGGCAGCATACGTTCAACGATATGGCCGCCCGGGAACCGAAAACGGTTGGCATTTGCTGACGGGTAAGCAAGCGTCGATCGACGCCGTGACCAGCGCCGCCGGGTTCGGATACAAGTGGGACGAAAAGTCGCAGCAGTTCGCCCATGCCGGCGGGATAATGGTCGCTACACCCGAAGGCAAAATGTCCCGGTATCTTTACGGAATCGACTACGCCCCGAAAGATCTTAAATTCGCCGTCATGGAATCGGCCGACAACAAGGTTGGGAGCCCGGCCGAAAAGCTGCTCCTCTACTGCTATCACTACGATCCGGCGACCGGCACGTACGGCTTCGCGATCCTGAGAGTCCTGAGGGTCGCCGGGGTTGCCACGCTGATCGGGATGGGAGCCATGCTGTTCGTCTTTTGGCGGAGGAAAGCCCGGTAGGAGCTGCACGATTTAGGCTTATGGCGAGAGAAATTGCGAACTTCGCCGAGCGTTGAATTCATACTATGCAAAGTTCTTCGTGGTTACCGATACATCCCGAGCAGGCATCGTCGTTCGCCTGGCAGGTCGATGCGCTCTATTTCTACCTGATCGCCATCAGCGTCGCCTTTACGATCCCGATCGTCGCGGTGATTTTCTATTTTGTTCTCAAGTATCGTGAACGCGACAAGTATGTTTCGGGCGAGGAGATCCACGGCTCGATCATGCTCGAGACCGTCTGGTCGATCATCCCGTTTGTAGTTGCGATGAGCATCTTTCTTGGCGGAGCGATCGTGTACATCAACCAGTTCACGCCGCCGCAGGACGCGATGGAGATCTACGTCGTCGGCAAGCAGTGGATGTGGAAGATC
>Ga0247718_1000055_pt1 | contig 23588 bp, 26 predicted proteins | sample 21E_DmetaG_FD_189045 | JGI IMG/M metagenome (GOLD analysis project Ga0247718, IMG submission 189045) | Soil microbial communities from hillslope of Landscape Evolution Observatory, University of Arizona, Oracle, AZ, United States - 2-1-E_D | ecosystem: Engineered > Artificial ecosystem >...
CTTCTCGAGGGCCCGGCGCTTCAGGCGGTTCTTCAGCTGAATCTGCAGCTGGTCGATCCGTTGCAGCAGGCTTGGTTCCTCCTGCAGGATGTCGAACAGCAGAGATTTTGAGCGCCGCTTACCAAGCAAATTCATGGTTTCCTCCCTTTTTTGCTGGCGAGAGTATGATACTCCTGAGCTTGAAAAAAGCCAATACATGTGTCCAAGTGCACAAAAGGGCGGCCGCGTCGCGCAAGCCGCCCTCTGGATACTCGATCCGACTACACCGTCCGGAGCAAGCTCCCGGCCACCAGCACATGCGGCTGAAGACCGTCGATGTAATAGCCGAATCGGCTCTCGGTCTCCCGCAGCACGCGCCGCATGCGGTCGTCCAGACGCTCGACCTTCCGGATGCGGAACGGTCCAGGACCATTGCGCGCCACCAGTCCGAGTCTGACGTCCGGCGGAAGACCGGCCGCCCACGCAACTGACTGACCTTTGGGAAATGGGTGAGCCTTACTCTTCACAGCAGGCGTACGCTTCATGGTCGGTTCTCCTCCTCTGACCCAGTGCCATCATCAATTATTTCTGATGAAAGTCAAGAGCCGGGTTTAACCCGGCTCTCTTCTTAATCTTCCTTCGGCTTTTCCTCGAACTCTGCGTCTTTCGGACCTTCATCCTTTGGTGCAGTATCCGCTGCAGCCTGCTCCCTTTGCATTATGCTCTCGCCAATCTTTGAGAGCGCGCCTGAGAGCGCTTCGCTTGCAGCAGTGATTGCAGCGAGGTCTTCACCGTCGCGCGCTGTCTTAAGCGCAGCGATCTTTTCGTTGACTTCCTTCACTACCTCCTCCCCTGCTTTCTCGCCGTTGTCCTTGACTGCCTTTTCTGCAGTATAGATGAGCTGCTCAGCACCATTCTTCGCGTCGATGAGCTCCTTCTTCTTTGCGTCCTCTGCAGCATGCGCTTCTGCATCTGCTTTCATCTTTTCAATGTCTGCTTCTGAAAGGCCTGTCGAGCCTTCAATGCGGATAGACTGCTCCTTGCCTGTAGTTTTCTCCTTTGCCTTTACGGTGAGGATGCCGTTTGAGTCTACGTCAAAGGTAACTTCAATCTGCGGCAAGCCGCGCGGCGCTGGTGGTATGCCGTCGAGGTTGAACCGACCGAGCGACTTATTGTCTGCAGCCATAGCGCGCTCGCCCTGCGTCACTGAGATCTCTACTGACGTCTGATTGTCAGATGCCGTAGAGAAGGTCTGGGTACGGGAGGTTGGAATTGCCGTGTTGCGCTCCACGATCTTGGTCGCAACGCCGCCCATAGTCTCAATTGAGAGCGAGAGCGGAATGACGTCAACAAGGAGAATATCCTTCACGTCGCCCTGCAGGATACCGGCCTGAATAGCAGCGCCGATTGCAACCACTTCGTCCGGATTCACGTCGCGGTGCGGCTTCTTGCCAAAGAGCTTTTCCACCTCCTCCTGGATCTTTGGCATGCGGGTCTGACCGCCTACGAGAATTACTTCACTGATGTCGCTTGGCTGAATATTTGCCGCCTGGAGTGCGCGCTTGGTGATATCGATTGAGCGAGTCACATACTCCTCAGAAAGAGACTCAAGCATGGCGCGCGTAACCTTTACCAGAAGGTGCTGAGGGTTGCCGCCTGCATCAACGGTAACGAATGGAATGTTGACCTCGGTCTCTGACGCGCTTGAGAGCTCAAGCTTCGCTTTCTCAGCGCCCTCATCAAGGCGCTGGAGCGCAAGCGGGTCCTTGGTGATATCAAGACCTGATTCCTTCTTGAACTCATCTGCAAGATAGCGGACAAGCTTCTGATCAATATCACGGCCGCCCATGTGCGAGTCGCCGTCTGTTGACTTCACTTCAACCACGTCGTCGCCCACCTCAAGTACTGAGACGTCAAAGGTGCCGCCGCCGAAGTCGTATACGACGATCTTCTCGTCCTTCTTTTTATTAAAGCCATATGCAAGCGCTGCTGCAGTCGGCTCATTAATGATGCGCTTCACCTCAAGGCCGGCAATCTGCCCTGCTGCCTTTGTTGCTGCGCGCTGTGCGTCGTCAAAGTACGCAGGGACGGTAATAACCGCCTCCGTGATCTTCTCACCGAGCTTCGCTTCAGCGTCAGCTTTAAGCTTGGAGAGAATCATTGCCGAAACCTCTTCCGGACGGTAGTCCTTATCGCCGAGCGTCACAACCACGCCCTCGTCCGCACCCTTCTTAACGGCATACGGAACAATGCCCTGATCGCGCTGAACCGCCTCGTCCGAGAAGCGGTGGCCCATAAAGCGCTTAATACCGTAGATAGTGTTCTTCGGGTTCGTGACTGCCTGGCGCTTCGCGAGCGTACCAACAAGACGTTCGCCATTCTTTGCGATAGCGACCACTGATGGCGTGGTGCGAGCGCCCTCTGCATTTTCAAGCACGCGCGGCTCGCCACCTTCCATGATGGCCATTGCCGAATTGGTCGTTCCAAGATCGATACCGAGTATCTTTGCCATAACTTATGCTTTAAAAATCGCTACCTAGTAAAAGGGTATCCGCACAAAGCCCCTGATGTCCCTATAGTACTCCTGCCTGTTTCTGGCTTCAAGCTCCTAGCCAAAATGTGCTACACGAACCTTTGCAGGACGAATTACCTCATCTTTGAGCTTCCAGCCAGGCTCAAGCACCATAGTGATAGTGTCGTCTTCAACCTCTGAGTTTGCCGGATCTTGCCCTAAGGCTTCGTGAAGCACGGGATCAAATTTCTCGCCCGCCTCTCCAAATTGCACGAGTCCATGGGTGCGTGCTGCGTCTTCAAGCTGGCGCGCAATGCCCTGAAAACTTTCAGGAATCTCACCGCTCGTCTTTGCACGTTCCAGAGAATCCATTGCTGGAATGAACGCTTTAACCGCGGCAAGCTTGCCGAGCGAGACTGCAGCTGTCCGCTCATCTTCAAAACGCTTTACGGCATTTACGTAGTCCGCTTTGGCGCGCTGCCAGCCATCAAGGTATTCCTGCTTCTCTTTGCGGCAGGCTTCCAGTTCCGCCTTTATTTTTGCGACTTTGCCGCTGGCCTGACTTTCCATGGCCTCAAGCTCCTCTTCGCTTCCTCCTTCTGAGAAATCGTCAGCTTCAATGATGACATCGTCTTCGTTCATATAGATAGAATATGCCGGAAAGAATGAAGGGAGTCAAAACTGGAGAAATCCAGAATGCTCTATTGATACTCCCCTATCCCGGGTATACCCTTATCCCTATGAACACAAAAACCGCTATCGCCGTTGTTATTGCTGTGGTGGTCGTCTTTGGCGCATTCGCGCTCTTTGGCGGCCAGCAGGTTCCGCTTGTAGGTAATCAACTGCCAGCCGGCCAGGAAGGTAAAGCAAGCATGGTTGCGTACGCAAATGAAGCGTATGATCTTGCGTTTGAGTACCCATCGAACCTGTTCCTTTATGAGCGCGAGGATGCCGGTACTCCTGAGCGTCCGCAGCTCGCACTCTTTCTCGTAGAAGATACGCAGGAGAATCGCGACGTGCTTGAAGGTCGCACGACTGAACCGCGCGAGGGTCCTACTGGCATTACCGTTGATGCGTACCAGAATCCAGACCAACTCTCTGCGCGGGCATGGGCCGAGACCGACACCAACTGGACGGTCGCTACAGCTGAGGCATCAGACATTACCGTTGCTAGATACGAGGGCATCTCGTTCACCTGGTCTGGCCTTTACGAAGGCAAGACCGTGGTAGTTACTGAGGGCGATAAAGCGTATGTCTTCTCCGTCACTTGGATGACACCGGAGGATCAGATCCTAAGGGACTTTGATATGGTCCTCAATTCCCTACAGCTCGGCGCATAAGCAAAGCCTGCTGAACAAAAAACCCGCCTTCTGGCGGGTTTTTTGGTGTCTAACGCTTAGACCACTGTGGGCGCTTGCGAGCCTTGCGAAGACCCGGCTTCTTGCGCTCCTTGGCGCGAGGGTCGCGCTTCAAGTAGCCAGCAGCCTTAAGCGGCTTCCTGAGCTCAGTCTCAGCCTTGGTGAGCGCGCGCGCAATTGCGTGGCGCACTGCCTCTGCCTGAGATGAGATACCGCCTCCCGCTACCTTAGCGACGACTTCGTAGGTTCCGGTTACGTCCTCAAGTACAAGAGCGTCCATGGTGATGGCACCGCGCTCCTTGGTCTTGAAGTACTCGTTTGCAGGCATGCCATTCACCGTAATGGTGTTCTTAGCAGCTGGCGTTACCTTAACGCGTGCGCTTGCGGTCTTGCGGCGACCAACGGCGGTTGTGTATGCAGTAGTAGCCATAATTAATCAGTGATGGTTAGGCGCTTCATGCGCTCCTTGCGGAGCTTGTTGCGCGGAATCATGCCGTCGACCGCCTTGCGGATGACTTCGCTAAGACCCTTTTTCTCGATAAGCATCGGCATAGACGTCTCGCGAAGACCGCCTGGGTAGCCGGTGTAGTGCACATAGGTCTTCTGAGCAACCCGCTTCTCTGTAAGCTTCATCTTTGAAGCGTTGGTGATGGTTACCTCAACCGGGAGCACCTTGTTCGGTACGTACTCAGCTGACTTCTTTCCAAGAAGCGCCATCGCTGCGTCAGTCGCAACGCGTCCGAGGGTCTTGCCGCTTGCGTCCACGGTGTAGCTAAGAGGCGCTATGTTGTGCGCAATGCGGTTCTTCGAATCTTTGTTCATGCGTGTTTTCATACCGTATCTAGTCGACAAACGCAATGTACGCGGTATCGCGAGCATTGGTTGCGTTAGGAGCACGCTTGACGATGCGTACGTACCCGCCCGGGCGGTTCTTATAACGCGGTGAGAGGGTGCCAAACACCTTCTTTACCGCAGCCTCGTCGTTACCAAGGCGTGCTGAGACGAGACGGCGGTTTGCAACCGTGTCTGCTCGGCCGTGCGAGATGATCTTCTCAATGAAGGGGCGAAGTTCCTTCGCCTTTGCTTCAGTCGTTGCAATCCTCTCGTGGATGATCAAGGAACGCGCAAGCGATCGCACCAGCGCCGTACGCTGATTCTTTGGTCGCCCGAATGTCCTTCCTTTGTGCTGATGCCGCATACGCTTCTAAATTATCTAAAACTATTATTCGCTTCCCTTAAGGGTGAGACCGAGCTTATCAAGTGCCTCTTCGATCTCGGTAACAGCCTTGTCACCGATACCGTCGAGCTCCTTAAGCTGGTCTGCCGTCTTGCGGGTAAGGCCTGCTACTGACTTGATGCCGCCTTCAACAAGCGCCGTTGCAATGCGTGTTGAAAGACCGATCTCATCAATCTTTACCTTTGCAGGGTCCTTGCCGAGTGAGTCACCTGATGCTGAAGCTGCAAATGAAACAGCTTCTTCCTCAACTTCCTCCTGGAAGCCGACCACAGCCTTAAGCTGGTGGATCATGATCGCAATAGACTGCTCAAGCGCTTCGCGCGGTGAGATGGTGCCGTTGGTCTCGATCAAGAGGCGAAGGCGGTTGAAGTCGGTACGATCGCCAACGCGCATGTTCTCCACCTCGTAATTCGCGCGGCGAATCGGCGTGAACGTTGCATCAAGTGCGATGGTGCCGATATCAACCTTCTCCTTGGTGAGCATCTCGCGCGGCACGTAGCCGAGACCGCGCTCAATCGTAGCCTCAAGCTCAAACGCGCCCTTGCCGGTCAAATCAGCGATGTGCTGATCTGGGTTTGCAATCTCAACCTGGCTTGGAAGCTGGAAGTCAGCTGCCGTTACTGCCTTGCTGCCCTTCACTGAAAGGCGGATGGTCTGCGCCTCATCACCGTGAAGGTTGAAGTGAATGCGCTTAAGGTTAAGAAGCACCTCCATGACTGACTCGCGCACGCCCTCCATGGTTGCGAACTCATGCTGTACATCCTCGATCTTTACCGAAGTGATTGCAGCGCCCGGAAGCGATGAAAGCACGATGCGGCGAAGCGAGTTGCCAAGCGTGTGTCCGTATCCTGGATACAGAGAGTCAATCTCGTAGATGCCTTGCGTTCCTTCTTCAGAAACTACACGAGGCTTAGAGGGCAAAGTGATCTGGTATTCCATAACTCAATCTTAGTTACCAATGCTTGTAATTAACGACTATAGAACGAGAGCACGGCTGCAAGGTCACCTGCAGGATCTGCAGCAACCGTTGTCGGCAATTCGACAACGCCGCCTTCCATCGCCTTCGGATTCCATGAAAGCCAAGACGCAAGCGGGCGCTCCATGAACTTCTCCTGGAAGTTGTCGAAGTACGCACGTCCGCGGCTGCCCTCACGAACACCGATCCTATCGCCGATAACAATGCGGCGAGACGGAATGGTGGTCTTGCGGCCATTCACCGTGATGTGGCCGTGTGAGACCATCTGGCGTGCTGCGCGACGAGTTGGCGCAAGTCCCAGACGATAGATGACGTTATCAAGGCGCATCTCAAGCGCGCGGTGAAGCACGTCTGAGGGAACGGCGCCGTGTGATGCCATGGCCTCACGCACGTAGGCGCTAAACTGCTTTTCTGAAATGCCGTACGTGAAGCGCACCTTCTGCTTTTCAAGAAGCTGCTTTCCGTACTCGGTTGGTCCGCGACCACGGCCGCGGCGCTTGGTGCGCTCTGCGCGCTCCTGTGAGAGTGCGAACTTCTGGCTCATCGTCTTCTCGAAGACTGATGGGCCAAGGCGCTTTGCAATTTTATACTTAGGTCCGATTTTCATACGCAAGGAGATTACACGCGACGAGGCTTCTTAGGACGAGGGCCGTTGTGCGGCACAGGGGTCGCGTCCTTAATGCTCTTAATTTGAATGCCTTTGCCGGCAAACGCGCGAAGTGCAGACTCGCGTCCAGCACCAACACCGCGGATGATAACCGAAGCCTCCTTGAGGCCGATTACGGTTGCCTTCTCGCCGAGCAACTCGCCAACTTTAGCGGCTGCATAGGGCGTTGATTTGCGTGCGCCAGAGAAGCCAAGCGCTCCTGCTGATGAAGACATAACTGCGTTGCCCTTCTCGTCTGTGAGCACTGCCTTCGTGTTGTTGAAGGTTGCCTCTACATGGAGAATGCCGCGCTCAATACGCTTCTTGGTTGCCTTAGAGAGGGCGCGGTCCTTGCGACCCTGGTCGAGACCCTTTCCTGACTTCTTGATGATTCGTTTCTTTCCCATACGTAATTAGATAAAGATTTCAGGACTAGGTCTTTTCAAGCGTGCGGCGACCGCTACCCATAGTCTTACGGGTATTACCACGAACGGTTCGTGAATTCGTCTTGGTGCGCTGTGCGCGGACCGGGAGACGGCGCTCATGGCGAACACCGCGCTGTGCGCGGATATCCTTGAGACGCTTAATATTCTGAGAAACTTCGCGGCGAAGTTCGCCCTCGATGGTGTACGCCTCAGCAAGCGCGCGGACGCGCTGCTCCTCCTCAGGAGAAAGGTCTGCACCCTTCTTGATGGGATCGATCTTAGCTTCTTCCAAAATGTCGAGCGCGCGCTTGGGCCCTATTCCGTAGATAAGGGGCAGCGCGTACTTGAGTTGCTTGTTGTCGGGAATGGTTACACCGGAAATACGCATACTGAAAATTAAGTTTAAATCTTTAATTGCTTAAAGATGACAGAGACTAGCCCTGACGCGCCTTACGGCGAGGATTGCGCTTGTTAATGCGGTACAAACGGCCACCACGGCGAACGATAATGTCGCCTGGCTGCTGTACCTTGACTGATGCGCGGACTTTCATTGTGTGTGGGTTTAGCTTAAGCGCCTCACGATGCGTGCACGACCGCCATAGGGATCGATCACGAGTTCAACCGAATCTCCTACGAGAACGCGGATACGGTGCAAGCGCATCTTTCCTGCTAAGTAAGCGAGCAGTAATTCACCGGATGGCATGCGAACACGGAATAAGGAATTAGGAAGCACCTCCTCGACAGTGCCTGTCGCCGTTTCGTTCGTATTACTATCCGCCATGTGAAGCCTCGTTATAGTAACAAACGGTTGAAATACCGTCAATGAAGCTATTCTTCACCTTGCGCAATCGGGGTAACCGTTACCTTGATTTTTTCAGGGTCCTGCGGGAAGGTCTGGGACCAGAACGGTCGAAGGACGAGAAGTGCCTTATCTACCTCTGGGAAGCCGGTAAGGATGGTCTGGGCGCTCGAGCGGGTCTTTCCTGCGACTGCGCCTGCTATACGAGACTCCTCAATTTTCCATACAATCGTTGCATTTCCCGCCAAATTGAAGGCATAGGTATCCCCTGATGGGGTTCCTGAGACGCTTGGCGTGAGGGTGAGCGCGTCAACACTCTGGAGCATAACCGGCTGGCCTGAATAGGTGCCCACCACCTGGTACGCTATTGCCTTAGCGAGCGCCTCATTAGGGAAGACTACTGCTTGCATGGTGCCCTTCATCTTCACGTCTACCGTATTGCCCTGCCCTGCGCTATCGGGGAGTGATTCGTACGTAATCGTGTAAGCGCCCGGAATAAGGACATAACCTTCCGGCACTGCTTTCAGCGCCTCGGCGCGCAGTTCAGTCTCAAGACCGGCCTGGAGTTCCGGCGCCTGGGCTTCGATGGTTGCCTCTGAGACAACAGGACGGGTGCCTGAGAAGCCTCCGGCCATAGCCGCAGCTGACTTTGCATAGACAAGGTCAAACGCACTGCTGCCGCTTAAGCCTGGAACCGTGAAGTCAGACGGGCCGATGTTGTAGCGTTCGCCACCCTCATCCGCGTATACGGTCACCGTTACGGTACCGGGTGCATTAGGAGAGCCTGCAGGTATGGTGACCGACTCGCGAATGCGGAACACGAGACCGTCCGAAGTCTGGAAGCGCGTGTTCTTGATAAGCGGCTGAGCCTCTGTCTGCGCGTTGTAGATGGTAATTGTGCCCTGTGCTGGATCGTTTCCGGTTTCGGTTGATTCAGCAGGAACCGATTTCACCATTTCCTTGTTGATGGTCACGACTTCAAAAGGCAGATCGCCCGCTGAGCGAGTTGCGGTGAATGAGCCAGAAACGTATGCCGCGTTTGTGGCTGGGGTAACTTCCACTTTGGCACCTGAGAAGAAGTGGAGTGCTCCTAGAGAGAGAGCAACGACGATAAGTGCGATGAGTGCAGTGCCATAGGGGAACTTTCGTCCTCCGCCTCCTCGGACCTTTCCGCGCGGTCGCTCCGGCGGCGTCTGCATGGGTGCAAATGTTTCGCGAGGTCCTTCTGCTTCCATCTGGCGACGGCGAGAAGGTGGGATAATATCATTTAGCGTTCGTGGCATAGGGAACGGTTTCCTCTAGGACTAATGGGCTCCAGTATACCACCGGAGGCCCTGAGCAAGGGTTTTCGTGGGTATAGCAGAAATCGCTAGCCAAGACGCTTGCTCTGGTACAGTGCCATCATATCGAGGAAGAGATCTCCTGCTGCGCTCCCGCGTACCTGCACCTTCTTTGAGAAATGACTCGGTTCAAGTGAAATAATGGCAAGCGGATCATTCGATAGCCAGACATTGCGCAGCTCAGAAGCGTTCAATGCGCCCTCAAGGAAGCCGCGGGACTGCGTGTCTGCAAGTAGGAACAGGGTACGCGGAAGCGTCTGGTGCATCGTGCACTCGTAAATAGCTTTGGCGAGTGCATCAAGCCATACCTGCTCTGCCTTGGTAACACGCTCAGCAAACGCCTCGTTGCGCTTCAGCTGAATGAGGCCTTGTTCGGAGTCTCCGGCGCGTGCAAGCTCCTGCTTATGAGCGAGCGTAACCGCATCGACTAAGTCAGTTGTACCAAATGGGATCGACGCCATGTTAACCAGGAGCTTCCGGCGTACATAGCCAAGCTCGCTGCTGGTTGCCTTCACATCAAGTATGAGAAAGTCCTTCTCATGAGGAAAGAGGTCGCGCAGAACCGTGAATGCGAGCGGCATAAAGGAGGTGAGGGTTATATCATGCGAGTGGAAGGAGCGACGGAGCGTCTTCTGTATCTTTTCTGCAACAGCGCGCTCAAGGGTGGACGAAAGAATAATGAGCTCTGCCTTGAGCGTCTTCTTCCCTACCGGGTTAGGAATGTCGTAGCCGTTTAACACGGTCGCAATAACCTGCTCGCCGGACGCCACCCGTTCAGGATGGTCCTTTAGATCGCGAGCAAGTATTTCCTCCAGAAGCTGCTTGGTAAATAGGAACGGTTTCTTCTCTTCCTTTACTTCGTTCCTAATCTTCGTTTCCTGCCAGGGCGCGCCCACTGACACCACCACTGATGCAAGACGCGCGCTGCCGGTTGCCGCATGCAGTTCAGGGGCGCCGTGGTTCACCATGATGTTTCCAAGGACCTCAAGTGCCCGCACCATGCTGTCTTCAGGAGACTCGCCTTCTTTGTATTCAATTGGAACGCGCGCGGTGTAGAGAATTACGGGCTGCGCAAGCGGTGCATAGTGCGCGTACGCACCACCCACGCTTGCTGCGCCAATATCAATAAGCGCAACGGATTGCCGCTTCGTCTTTTCTAAAAGACCCATTACTGAAAGTATACGATATGAATGCAGAGAGGGCTCGGCGGAAAACCGAGCCCTCGTGGAGGAAACTGCGGGCCGCCGCATGAGCGGACGCTGCTCGAGTTCTTCGATCGGACGCGAAAGAACCTTGGCGACCGCAGGCAGCACACGCCGTGGCAGCGCACCTTTGCGCCTGATGACGCGGCGATATGCCGTTTCGCCAAATCGTATCAGGCGACCGTCTGCCTCGTGCTCGATCCGCTGCACGAAGCGAATCACACTCTCGCCCAGTTTATTCCTCTGCCTTTCAAGCAGATCAGGCACGCTTAATCTCTTACCCATGGTCACACCCTCCGTTACACCCATATATAGATGTACGGCCAGCGCGTTTGTGTGTCAAATTTAAACGACGACAGCCTTTATGCGTCGGATGCCTTGCGCTACGGCCTCCTCCTTGAGAATCTTGAATGTCTTGCCGCCTGCGCCAATTTCGCGCGTGTTGCTTACATGCGGGCCGCCGCAGAACTCAAGCGAGAACGCTTCAGGAATCTTAGGATCTGCTTCAGTAGCGTCCTTAGGGCCGACTGAGTATACCGATACCGTATCCGGATACTTCACGCCGAATTCCATCTGTGCACCAAGACGCTCTGCTTCAATGCGCGGCATAACGGTGCGCGTCACAGGAAGCTCTGCGCGAATCTGCGCATTTACCAAATCCTCTACTTCCCTGATCTGTTCAGGAGTCATCTTGCCTGGCGACGTGAAGTCGATGCGCAAACGCTCGCTCGTGATGTTTGAACCGCGCTGCTTAACTTCGTCCCCAAGCACTATCTGGAGCGCTTTAAGCAGGATGTGGTGCGTGGTGTGGTACCGCACTGTCTGCTCAGAATGATCGGCAAGGCCGCCTGCAAACTTCTGCGCAGCACCTGCACGAGATTTGTCCTGATGCTCTTTCATCTGTGCGTCAAATGCAGCGCGATCAAGCGTGATGCCGCGCTCGCGTGCAAGCTCTTCGGTGAGCTCGACCGGGAAGCCATAGGAGGTGAAAAGGAGGAAAGCGTCGTCACCGGTTACCTGGCCATGCTTGTCTGCGCGCTTTGTAAGCTCGCGCATGCCCTGCTCAAGTGTCTTACGGAACTTCGCCTCTTCCTTGGTAAGCTCCTCGCGAATAACGTCTGCTTGCTCGCGCACATGCGGGTATTGCTCGCCGTATGCAGCGGCATAGCCTTCCACCACATCGGCAAGAAGCGCATCCTTAACGCCCAGGCGATCTGCCTCGCGGATTGCGCGGCGGATAAGCCGGCGCAGCACGTACCCAGCCTCGGTATTAGAGGGCTTTATGCCCTCTGCAAGCATGAACGATGCCGCACGCATGTGGTCAAGAATAATCCGGAATGCCCGCGTGCTGCCCTCATCGCTTCCGTAGTGCTTCCCGGAGCGAGCCTCAATAATGCCGCGCGCTGCCTCAAATACATCAAGCAGGAATACGTCAGGAGTGCCCAGGGTGGCCATAGCAAGCCGCTCGAGGCCGCCACCGAAGTCAACATTCTGCTTTGGCAGATTTACGAATGTTCCGTCCTCCTGCTTCAGGTACTGCATGAAGACAGAATTCGCGATCTCAACAAAGCGCCCGCAGTCGCAGTTTGGATGGCAGTGCGCGCCCCACACCGGATCGTGCGGCAGTCCGAAATCGAAGAAGACTTCGGAGTCTGGACCGCCCGGCTCGCCTGCCGGCATATTTGCCGGTACGCCCGCACGGCTCCACCAGTTCTTCTTCGCATCATATGCAAAGATGCGTTCGTTGCCGTTCATACCCTTCTCGTACCCGGCCGCTTCGCTGCCGATGCGCGAGAACTCAGCCTCGATTCCCTTTGATTTGAAGAGCTCCTGCCAGATTGCAACCGATTCCATGTCCGCTTCCATACCCGCTGCCTCGTCTCCGGCAAACACCGTCACATAGAGGCGGTTCGGATCAAGGCCAAGACCCACCTCAGGTGAGGTGAGGAATTCAAAGAGCCAAGGGAGCTGCTCCTTCTTGAAATAGTCGCCAAGAGACCAGTTGCCGAGCATCTCGAAGAACGTGGTGTGGCGGTTATCTCCTACCTCTTCTATGTCGCCTGCGCGGAAGCTCATCTGAGCATCGGCAATGCGGCTTCCCTGCGGATGCGCTTCACCAAGGAGATACGGCAACAAGGGCTGCATGCCGGAAGAGGTAAAGAGCGTGGTCGGATCATTACCCGGCACGATTGGCGCAGACGGGATGATGGCATGCCCGCGCGCTTTGAAAAATTCAAGATACCGTTTTCGTACATCTCCTACAGTCATAGTAGTAGTGACGATACCATATTCTGGCTTCGAATCACGGTCACCGTTATACTCAAGCAACTATGGCAAAACGCACGTCCTGGGGCTTTGACCCTAAGCTCATCGATACTTCCGTTCGTCCGCAAGACGATTTTTACCACTACGCTGTCGGCACCTGGCTGAAGAACACTAAGATCCCAGAGAGCGAGTCCCGCTGGGGTTCGTTCCAGGTACTGCGTTTGAAGACGGCAAAGCAGCTCCACACGCTGTTGAAAGAGACTGAGGCGCTCAAGAAGGTTACGCCGGGCACGCCTGAGCAGATGGTGCGCGACATGTTCCGCTCCGGTATGGATATGAAGCGCAGGAATGCTCTTGGCACTGCGCCTATGGAACCCGTGCGCAAAAAAGTTGCATCCATAAAGAATCAGGAGGATCTCCAGCGCGTCATAGCGGAGCTTGATCGGCTCGGCGTTGCGGCACCCTGGAGTCTCTACATAGATCAGGATATGAAGAATGCAGACCGCTATCAGCTGCAGTTCTTTCAGGGCGGCATGGGACTTCCTGAGCGCGACTACTACCTAAAACAGGATGCAGAGCAAGTGCGCGTACGCACGGCATACGAAGCGCACATCGAGGCGATTCTGAAACTAGCTGGATACAAGGCTGATACCGCGAGAGAAGCGCGTGCGACCATCATGCAAATCGAAACACGACTTGCCAAAGTGGCGCTCAAGCGCGAAGACTTCCGCGACCCTGAAAAGACGTACCACAAGCACACTATCCCAGCGCTTGCCAAGCTGGCGCCTGCTGTAGACTGGCCGCTCTATCTAAAGCGCATTGGTGCTGAGGTGCGCGATGTGAATGTGATCGTTCCTAAATTTATGGAGGAAGTTAACGCGATGCTCGCTGATGTGTCGCTTGAAGACTGGAAGACGTATCTCGACTGGCATGTCATCAGCGATTTCTCCGGCATGCTTTCAAGCAAGTTCGTAAATCAGAACTTTGAGTTCTACGGCAAAGTGCTTTCAGGCGCGCAAAAGATGCAACCACTCTGGAGACGCGTGCTTGGCACGGTAAATGGCGTCGCCGGCGAGTTGGTCGGCCAGATGTACGTTAAGAAGTACTTCAGTCCTGAGGCAAAGAAGAAGGTGCTTATGATGTTTGCAGACTTCACGACTGCCTATGAAGCGCGCATACGCGCTCTTGATTGGATGACCCCACCAACAAAGAAGAAGGCAATTGCCAAGCTGCATGCCATGACGCGCAAGATTGGCTACCCGGATAAGTGGCGTTCCTATAAGGGGCTTGTTATTAGACCGGACGATTATGCGGGCAATATCCTTCGTGCCGGCGAATTCGAGTTTAAGCGCGCGCTGCGCAAGCTTGCAAAGCCTGTTGATCGCACTGAGTGGTATGACTATCCACAGACAGTGAATGCGTTCTACAGTCCGAGCTTCAACGACATGCTCTTCCCTGCTGCATTCTTGCAGCACCCATTCTTTGAGCTTACTGCAGATGATGCCTTCAATTATGGCGCCGTCGGTATGGCGATAGGTCATGAAATGACGCATGGTTTTGATAACCAGGGCGCACTCTACGATCTGCGCGGCAATGTTAAGAACTGGTGGCTGCCAGAGGATAAGAAGCGATTTGAAGCCAAGGCGCAGGTTATTAAAAAGCAGTTCGATGCCTTCGTTGTTGAGGGGCTTAACGTAAACGGCAAGCTCACGCTCGGGGAGAACATTGCAGATCTGGGAGGACTCCTGATCGCGTACGATGCGTACCAGTTGCTGCTTGCGCGTACGGGACGCACGAACATCGATGGCTTTACGCCAGAGCAGCGCTTCTTCCTCGCGTACGTGCTATCAGAGCATGAACTCTCTCGCCCTGAGGCTCGCAAACTCCAGATTCTCACCAATGAACACGCTCCGTCTGTATGCCGCGTGAATGGTCCTCTCTCGAACATGACTGAGTTCTATGAGGCATGGGGTGTGAAAAAGGGCGACAAGCTTTACAAGGACCCGGCAAAGCGCGCGAAGATCTGGTAAGCGAACAGGGCCCGCATAGACGCGGGCCCTGCTTCATCAATCCATCAAAGCCACTGTATTGGCTCCTTTCCGTGCTTCTCTAGATACGCATTCGCTTTGCTAAAAGGCTTACTCCCGAAGAATCCGTTGTATGCGGAGAACGGGGAGGGATGAGGAGATTCAATCACAAGATGCCTGGTGCGATCGATATGCGCGCCCTTGGCGCGTGCGTAGTTACCCCACAGTATGAATACGAGGTGCTCGCGCTCCTCAGAAAGTGCTCGGATCGCTGCATCGGTAAATTCCTCCCATCCTTTCCCCTGGTGCGAACCTGCCGTACGCGCACGTACAGTAAGTGTTGCGTTCAAAAGCAACACGCCTTGTACTGCCCAGCGCGTGAGGTCACCGCTTCTAGTAGTTAATGGCATTCCAAGATCGCTCTCAACTTCAGTAAAAATATTGCGCAGAGACGGTGGAAGCATCACGTTCTCATTCACTGCAAACGAAAGGCCGTTGGCCTGGCCTGGACCGTGGTAGGGGTCCTGTCCCAGGATTACCACCTTTACCTTGTCAAAGGGACAAAGCTCAAATGCACGAAAAACATTCTTCGGATGTGGGAAAACTTTCGCATCCTTGTATTCCTTGCGTACGAATGTCGCGAGTTCTTTGAAGTACGGCTTCTCAAACTCGTTGCTGAGCTGCTCTTTCCAGGTTGGTTCGAGCGTAACCTGCATACCTAGCGCAGCGCGCCTTCACCAACAAGCAGTCTGCGCTTTTCTGCAGCGCCGCCACGGTTGTAGTCGCCGATCTTCCCGTCTGAACGGATAACGCGGTGGCATGGCACGGTTGGATCAAAGTTGTTTTTCATTATAGTGCCAACAGCACGCGCTGCGCCGGGGCGGCCAACCGCAGCAGCGACTTCTCCGTAGGTTTTCGTCTCGCCTTTTGGAATCTGACGGACCGCCTCACGTACCAGGTCTGCAAATGGTGTCTTTCGCATAGGCTATTTCTTTGAGGCTCTGTGAAGCTCCATGAGCTTCTTCCCTGCGTATTCGCGATACAAGCAGTAATCACAGTTCTTACCTGGAGCAGGTATGTCCTCAGACATAAGGCACTTCTTGAGTTCGATCAAGGTAGGCTCTACCCATGAGTCGTCGCCTTCATACGGCAGCAAGGTCACCTCAAACTCAAGCTTTCCATCAAATGCCTCGCGGTCGTTTTTGCCGTTTGCGTATACGAAATAGGCGGTCGGAGACACCGTGAATCCATTCTTTCGAAAGAGCCACTGGTACACCTCGATTTGCCGCTTGTAGCTGTTCTTCCACTCGTCGTCGAGCGTTACCGTATCTTTGCCCGCGGTTGCCTTGTAGTCGACGATATAGACCTCGTCTGAAGTCGTACTCTTCCAAATGTCATCGATGCCACCGCGCAAAATGATATTAGTCTCCGGATGGTGGTACTTGATGCCGCGCTTCAACGCGTCGCGCCACTCCTCAAGTTGTTCATGCGCAAACGGCACGGCGTCAACGCCGTACTGCTCCATAATTGGATGCGCCTTTCCATCCTTGCGGCGTATATCGAACTCGCGCTTGAAAAGTTCGTCCACGGCATTGTTAAGCGTGAAGGATGGCATATCAGGGCGTCCAATACCAAAGCGTGCTTCCATCCAGAAGCAGCGAGGGCACTCAGTAAAGCGTTCAACCTTTGATCGGCTGATCGTGTACGGTTCTTTTGATGCGGGATTGAATCGCCCTTTTTCCCATTTGAGTTTGTAGCCGAATGCCATTACTCCTATAGTACTACGAGTTTGCGTGCGGGCGACAGAGCGACTCAATTTCAGCCAAAATGGCACCTACTCGCTCAGGCGGAACGGAGAGAAGGCGCAACGCATCGCGGCGCTCACGCAGCAGCTCGCAGGTCACTATGCCCTGATCAATGAGAAGACGCTTCTCGGACTTCTTTAGAAGCGTAAGCGCAGTAATCGGATAAAGGCCATTGGCCACAATACGATCGTAGAGATTGCCATGGTGCGGATAGCTCCACCCGAGAAGACCTAAGCCTGCACACTGCGCGTACTGGACTGCCTGCGAAGTGAATTTTGTATTGGTGATGAGCATGCCATGGTCCACCGTGCAGGTCTGTGTCTTTGGATCGCACTGCCAAATATCGTCAAAGCGTGCTTTTACATAGAGTGCAACTTTCACATCAGTTTTATATCCAGGATCGTTGTGATACTTAAGCTCGGCAGCAAGATTTTCACCCTCGCGTGTTGCATACACATCAACCTCGTGCGAAACGCACTTGCCCGGAATCATGCGCCGCCACTCGACAAGCCAACCCTCCTTCTTAAACATCTCAGCCACAAAGTCTTCAAAAGGGTGTCCTGAGGGACCGAATTCAAAAAGTGCACGACGGAGGCTGTAGCGTGCTGCAGCTGAACGGGCATCGTGGCGCAGCATCTGGAACGCTCTACGGTATATCTCATTGCTCTTAGAGCCGGGCGCTATAGTAGCTTCAATCGTATGGCGTATGCGCTCAGCAGTACGTTCCGTCGCGCCTGCTTTGCGCAGCGAGGCTTCAAGCTTGTTGCCATCGAATGGTTCAATCGTGCCGTCAGTTTTAATGATTGTAGGAGGCATAGTGCTATACGGCGTCGCCCTCAAGCGGAAGCCCATTAATGAAAATCTGGATCTCCGCACCTTCCGGTCCTTCAACCGTAACTGAAAATTCGCGTGTATCAGGAATCTCAAGACAGATACCTTCGTCGTCTTCTGAAGTGACATCAACGCGAATGATTGGCGGCGCGACGCTATCGTCGAGCATGGCACTCGTATCAAGTCGCTGGCAGCGATTCTTAAGCGTTACGCTGCCCTGTATGGTGTACTCGCCGTCTTCATACGACGGAGAAAGCTGTACTGATGGATAGGTGACGTCGCCTACCCGCGCTTCATCTGCTTTGGTGGGGTTGAGGATGGCATAGACAGTGCCTATAAGGACCAATAGAAGGAGTGCAGCTCCTCCGATAAGCACTTGTAGACGGTATGCCGCTGCGCGCATGCGCAACGTCGTGAAAAGCTTCCTCATATCGCTTATCCAATAATACCACCTCCAATGACGCGATTGTCATCGTAGATAACGAGCGACTGCCCTTCAGCAACTGCTTCCGGTAGCGGCGCGCTTGGAATAAAAGTGTTGCCAAGGATTTTCCCCGTCACTTTTGGTCCATGGTAGCGGTACTGTGCTTCAACTTCGCCTTTTGGTATGTCAGTAAACCAATTAGTCTGGCTGAGCGTAATTGAGGTAACGGCGTCTTGTGCGAGACGATCCTTTGAGACCACGAGCTCGTTCTCGCGCACGCGCTTACGCACTACATACCAAGGGCCAGGTGCTGCATTGGTCAGAGAAACACGTTCCCCAATGGTGTGTAGCAGTACGCCATTGTGGACACCAACGTCATTCCCTTCCGTATCATATGCTTTTCCAGGTGCCTCACCAAACTCCTGCGCAAGGAAGTCATCAACTGAGATATTGCCAAGAAAGCAAATACCCTGACTGTCGCGCTTGGCGGCAACAGGAAGTCTAAAGTCCTTCGCGAGCTTGCGTACTTCCGGCTTCTTGTACTTGCCAACCGGGAAGAGAGTATGCGCTAGTGCTTCCTTGGATATCGCCCACAAGAAGTAGCTCTGATCCTTGTCTTCGTCCATGCCGCGCGCGATACGTCCGTCTTCTTTCCGGGCATAATGTCCAGTGGCTATATAGTCTGCCTTCTTCTCTCGTGCGTATGCATAGAAAGCGCCGAACTTCACCTCCTTGTTGCACATGATATCCGGGTTTGGCGTCCGTCCTTCCCCATACTCGCGCACGAGATAATCCATTACCCCCTGCTTGTACTCCTTGCTTGCGTCAAGCGTTACAAATGGAATGTGGAGGCGTGCTGCGACCCGCATTGCATCCTTGCGATCCTTGGCCCAGCTGCAGGGCATGCCAGGCGGGTACCAGCCCTTTATAAATACACCGGTTACCTCGGCACCGGCGCGCTGTAGCAGTGCTGCACTTACGGCTGAATCGACGCCGCCTGAAAGGCCTACAAATATGCGCTTGCCGGTAAGGTTCATGCGCTACCTATACCACATCAATCGAGATAGAGCTCGCGGTTGCGCTTATGCGCTTCAAAAGTATGCGCGTAATACATGTTTCCATCCTGTCCCGTGAGGTAGTAGAGGTAGGACGTTTCTGCAGGCGCTGCGGCAGCCTGAAGAGACGCTAGACCTGGATTTGCAATCGGACCCGGCGGCAGTCCTCGGTTGCGATACGTATTGTAGGGAGAATCAATCTTCAAATCGCTTGCTGTAGGTGCATAGCCAGAAACGCCGCGAATGTATCCGAATACTGCATCTACCTGAAGCGGCATATCTTGCGCTATGCGATTCCAGAGAATACCTGAAACTATATAGCGGTCCTCATCTTTGTTTGCCTCCTCTTCGATAATGGAAGCCATTATGACTACCTCTTCGAGACTCCTGCCAGACGCTGCAATATCTATCTGTGCAATGCGCTCATCAAATACTGCGCGCATGCGCTCGCGCATCTGAAGCGGTGTGGTACCCGGCTCAATAAAGTACGTGTCAGGGAACAAATAGCCTTCATAGGGAGTGCTTAGCTCAACAAATTCAGCGGCGCTAAAGTCAGGCAGCGCGTGTGCGAATACTCCGCCCATTTCGCGCACGGTCATCCCCTCTGGAAGCGTCACACGAACGCTCTCAATTCCCCGCTCACCTCGGTGTATACGGCTTGCGACCTCAAGCAGGCCTGCCGGCTCCTTAAAAAGATAGCTGCCCGCATGCACGTTGCGGTCTTGTCCGGTGATGCGCATCCATGCGCTAAAGAGAAATGCAGACGAAATAACTCGTTCAGACTCAAGATCCGCAGCAATCTGCGAAAGTGGAGCGTCAGAACTGACCATAACTAGGTGATTCAGAGGAAATCCAGAGGGTGCGCGGAAGAATATGAACCACACTGCAAGCGCTGCTATGAGAATGAGCGCGAGTACGCTGGCAATGCTAAGCGCACTACGCGGACGAGAAGCTATACGCGCCTTAAGCGCAGACCAGTGGGAGGAGAGTTGCATTAACTTGGTAGGTTTGCCGGCGCTCCGCTCGTCGTTGACTGTATGCGCGGCAAGTTAGGCGTTGCAATTGTTGCAGATGGCACATGATAGAGGGTCGCAAGTTCCTCAGTGCTCATCACGCTATGTAGTCCTACATACGGACTATAGAAGAAAGCGCGCCTGCGATACATTTCTACCATCAAATGCATGGAATGCGCTTTGTGATGCCCGTGCGGATCCTCCCACGGATAATCGGAATATTTGTTAGACCAGTCTTCGGTAACGCCAAGCGAATTGCCGCCTTCAGAGTTAAATGGCTTAAAGAAGCCAACGATATATCCGCCGACAATGCCCTGGTAGTAGTCCTTAGGCGCCGTGTACAGGACGCGTATGCCTGCATCAAAGGCAAGCTTGCCGACGTTTCGCTCTATAGCCCCAATTTTATCCCCCAGGCCTTTGGACATGTTGACCATCTTCGTCTTCATCACCTTTCCGCTTGCAGGGTCGACAAACTCTGCCTCCTGCAGCGCTTCCTTGCGCAGGTTATCAATTTCCTCCCTCGCTTCGTCCTTCCAGGTGTAGTCTTTCTTGCGGTAGCGTTCGCCTTTGTGGGTGCGAATAATAATCTGGCACCAAAGCTGTTCGTGCGGACCGAGCGAACCGAGCAATTCAACTATCTGCGCAAGCGGATCGTTCTGCTCTTCCGGCTTTGCAGTTCTGTCCAAGCCGAAATCGACAAAGGTGCGAATTGGAAGTCCTTGCGCCTTTGATTTCACATACTCAAAGCCCACAACTTCTTGCGGCTCATGCGATGGGTCAACAAGGCGGCTGTAATCCTCTGCTTCAATAACTTCAATGCCTGGGTACTGCGCGTACAGCGCGCTCTCGATTGCGCGGCGGTACGCTTCTCGCGTCCAAATATAAAAGTGCACGCGCCCGCCGAGCGATACGATTTCAAATGAATACCAAGGGCGCGATTGGCCAAGCACAAACTTCTTCCACCACGTAGCTTCGCCCGGGCCAAGGTGGAGCGCAGAGAATACAGACTCCATTGCCGCTGGCGTCTTCATAGTGTCTCGCGGAAGGCGAATCTCAAGCAAAATGTGCTTTTGCCGCGCTATGTAGGCAACACGCTGCGCTGTGACGAACTGGTAGAGCACCCAGCGTCCAAGAAGTAGCGGCACCCATAGTGGCGCAAAGAAAATAAGGAAGGAGAAGTTTCGAATTGATTGCCCGGGCGCAAATATGAAGAACACCACGAGCACCACAGCGAAAAGAATAATGAGCGGCTTTGCGGCGGTATGAATACCGCCCTTACCATGAGAGGTATGGAGAAGATTCTCTATAACATCTAAAAATGGAAGACCGCCGCCTCCGTGTCCGCCGCCTGACATTGCATTCAGTATAGCAATCAAAAAGCACTCGCCGCATAGTAGGGCGAGTGCTTTTCAGGGGAGAACGCTAGACTACCGTGTAAGTGCCGTCCTTCTGGCGCTTGAAGAAGCGCGGATCGTTCAGGTTCACGAGAATAGTGTTGTCCTTCACGTAGCGGACCTTCTTAACCTCCTCAATTACTTCCTCGCGGGTGAGCGGCTTTTTCTTAAGCACGTCGCGGATTACATCGCGCACAACGCCTGGCTGATAGCCCCACTCAGCAAGTGCATAGAGACCGCGGCCGACCAGCACGAAGCGCTCGTCCTTGATGAGCTCGTTATGGGTAGTAGCAACATGCGCTTCCTTGGCAAAGAGTGTGCCGATTGCCTTTGCGACGTCTGAGAAGTGCATAGGTTCACCGCCGCGCTTAATGACGAGGTATGCGTAGTCACGAATACCCTTAGTACGGATTGCAGGCGAGCTGGTCTTACCCCACTCAGAGAGCGGGTTTGAGCTTATGGTCTTAGAAAGAGAAAGCCAGCGCTTTAGGATTTCCTCGTCCTGGTATGCCTCATTCACCTCTTTAAGCTCTTCGAGGAAGCGGTTAAGAATCTCCTTCTCTTCAAGCACCTCAGAATCTGAGAGGTTTGAGTAGAGGCGTGAGAGTGCTTCATGGACTGTCTGAGCAGTCTTTGGATCAACATGCCAGCGGGCATAAAAATCATCGGTCTCGCGCTCGCGGAAGAATGCGCTGCCGACAACAAGGAGGAAGCGGATGCGGTTGCGGCTCTTCTCGTCGCTTGCAAGCGTCTCAAGAAGCTCCTCCTCGTGGACAACGCCGCCCATCTGCTGGATGCGCGCGCAAAGCTCGTCAAAAGCAGCGGTTGAGTCATCGAATGCCTTTGAGGTGCGGATAGCCTCAATGCCGGCTGCTTCGATCTGGCGGACACGCTCGCGGGTGATGCTCCAGCGCTCGCCGATAGCCTCAAGGGTCTCGCGCGTAGCAGACGCGCCAAGACCGAAACGAAGTACCAAAACCTCACGCGCACGCTCAGGAACCTCAGAAAGCAAGCGCTTCACTAGCGCCGTAGTATCAAAGGATAGGCCAGAACCTGCCTTTTTCGAAGGAGATTTCTTGGCGGACACGCTCTTTTTTGCGACCTTTTTTGGCATACTTATTTCTTAGTAGTCAATTACTTATACCAGATTGGCCTATTTCCGTCAAACCCTAACGCCTAGATGAAGACTTCATCTAGGGTAAAACGAGAAGCAGGTGCTCACTGATAAGCTTCAAGGGTGCGGATCGGTCGTGGAGGGCTCTCGTGAAGGATTCGAGCTCCTCAAGCAGGTCCCGATCCACCTCCCCACCTTCCCTTCCTTCATAGAAGTAGGTGCGCGAAAGCGCTTGCATGAGTTCCAGCGCCTCTTTGCGCGCTTCCTGTTTTACCTGATCCTTATCTGCCTTGGTGCGCTCAATAAGTTTATCAAGATATTTTCTCCGTTCTTCTGCAGAAAGCGCAAGGAAGGCAGTTGCGCTGGCAACATCTGCGCTCTGGGAAGGAAGCGCAATAAGGCGGGAACGGAGCGTCGGTAGAAGTACGCCTTCCGAAGGCAGGATGAGTATAAGTGTCGTACCTGGCGATGGCTCTTCAAAAAGTTTTAGAAGGGCGTTCTGCGCCTCGTGAAAGATGCGCGCAGCCGCGAGAATCACCACCTTGCTATCCCCTGTTTGAGGCGCGCGCGATGCAATGTCTATAAGTGAGCGGGCATCGTCTACTGAAAAGAAAGGGTAGCGCAATACCGTAACATCAGAAGTCTCGTCGAAAGAGAGTTGTTCGCGGGCAAACTGGAGTGCGGCCTGAATCCCCTCCTCTATAGGACTAGCTAGAAAGTATGCGTGATGCGCCATGGGTAGATAATAGCGTACCCTGCTGGCTTATTGACAAACTATAATATTTATCTCATACTTTTTTTAGTTAGGCGCGTTAGAGCCTATATCCCTTCTCTTCATCCAGGAGTCTGCAGATGCGCACGCGCGCTGTCCTTTTCACCACATCGCTTTTTCTCCTGAGCGCTGCGCATGCGACGGCTCAGGAATCCAACTGGGACACGGAAGTGTCTGTCGGCATCGAGACCGGTCGCCAGTTCGCCGACCAGGCCTATCGCCTGTCGACGGACCCGGCGTATACGTTCGACGCGACTGCCTGCACCGGAACCGAGGAGCGGTACACCTGCTTCAACGTCTGGCACACCGATTCGATCAGCATGAACCGCGAGGATCGTGAGACCGACTTCACCGCAACCCACGCCTTCGCCGCCGGCTCCGGCGAGCTCGAATTCTCGGGCTCGTACTACGAGA
>Ga0247718_1000056_pt1 | contig 23392 bp, 12 predicted proteins | sample 21E_DmetaG_FD_189045 | JGI IMG/M metagenome (GOLD analysis project Ga0247718, IMG submission 189045) | Soil microbial communities from hillslope of Landscape Evolution Observatory, University of Arizona, Oracle, AZ, United States - 2-1-E_D | ecosystem: Engineered > Artificial ecosystem >...
GCTCGGCGAAGTCTTGTCGCCGGCGCTGAGGCTGAAGGACTTCGCGGCCGGCGAACCAGCCGTGACCAACGAGCGCGCGATGCTGTGCACACCGGGCGATGTCGACGAGTTTGCGGGCGCGGTCGTGGCGCTCGTTCAACACCCGAAGGTCGCAACGGCGCTTGGCCGCAACGCCAGGCAGTCGGTCCTCGATTCGTTCTCCTGGCAGCGTCACGTGGAGAACGTGTGGCGCTTTGCATCAGGCGAGCGCGCGCCGGCGGCGATCCGCACCGAGGCCACCGTCGCGGTGACGCAGGTGGCGCAACCGCTGCCGGGCGATTTGCCCCAGGCCATGGCGGAGACCACGCCCACTGCGGCGTTCGATCTGAAGCGCGTGGCGACGGGTGATGCCTACAAGGAAGAAGTCCAGGATCAGTGGAACAACAATCCTGTCGGCAGCCACTATGCGAAGACCACGCGGGCGCACACGCTCGAGTGGTATCTCGAGGTCGAGGCGTACCGCTACGGCACCTATTCCCCGTGGGCATTCGAGCTGATGGAGTTCGGTCAGCATGCCGGGCACAAAGTTCTCGAGATCGGCGGCGGGCTTGGCACCGATCTGAGCATGTTCGCGCGCCATGGGGCGATCGTGACCGACGTGGACTTGTCCGCCGGGCATCTCGCGCACGCGCAGGAGAACTTTGCCTTGCGCGGCCTCAAGGGCGAATTCGTCCATCACGACGCCGAGGGCCTGCCGTTCCCGGACAACACCTTCGATGTGGTTTACAGCAACGGCGTCATTCACCACACGCCGAACACGCACCAGGTCGTGCGTGAAATCCGTCGCGTGCTGAAGCCTGGCGGCAAGGCCATCGTCATGGTCTACGCGGAGCACTCGCTGCATTACTGGTATCGCCTCGTGTGGGAGCAGGGCATCAAGCACGGCCTGCTGCACACCTATTCGATCGGCGAGATCATGTCGCGCAAGGTGGAGATCACCGAAAACGACGCGCGTCCGCTGGTGAAGGTCTATACCGCGCGCGCCCTGCGCGGCCTGTTTGAGGGTTTCGAGAACAAGCAGGTGTTCAAGCGTCAGATGGTGAAAGAGGAACTGCCCGAAGGCTTCGAGAAGTGGATTTCGCTCGAACGGGCGGGGCGCTGGTTCGGCTGGAACGTGATCATCAAGGCGAACAAGCCGCGCGGATGACCGATCGTCTGGATTCGTGCCTGTACGTCGCGTCCAACCTGGGCGCGGCGACCCCCATTACGGAACCCGGCCTCGCGGCGACGACCGAGCGGCACCACATGTCGATCAGGCTCGGCCCGATGGCGACGTGTCTCGACCCGCTTGACGAGTTGAACAAGCGATCGGATCTGCTTGGCGCGGTGATTGCGATGGAGCGCGGCTGGCCGGGTTCGTCGCACATCCGGTTTGCCGAATCGGTGCTGAAGGCGGGCAAGCGCGCGTGGTTCTATTGGCCGGCAGAGCAGGCGATCGAGTGTATCGATCGTGAGGCACTCGGGACGTATTGGCGGCTGTGGGCGTATTGCACCGCCGACCTGGTCAAGCGGCGCCTCAAGGGTCTCGTCCGGCCGCAACTGCATGACCCTGGCGCCGAGGTCGTTGAGCGCTGCTCGATGGCGCTGCGCGAACTGTATTCGACCGCCGCACCCGTGCCGATGCCGGTGCCGCAGGTGCCGTCCGCTTCGACGCGCATTCCGGGAAACGGTGTCTACCTCCGGACTGATTACTGGGTGCAATTGACGTCGGGCGGCAGCTACGGCCACACCTCTTACGTCGCCCGGGAGCTTGCGGCCGTTACCGAAAGTTTTTCGTGCCTGATGGCCAACCGCTTCGAGCTGCTGGATGCGTTTGGCCTTCAGCAGGTCGTGATGCCGGCACCGTCGGATTCCGCGGCGGAGATCCCGCTGCTCAACGCCACGTGGCACTACTATCCGATCCTGAAGGTGGCGTTCGGCTTGCGAAAGCCGGCCTACATCTACGAGCGGCTCTGCCTCGGTAACTTCGCGGCGGCTCTGGTGAGCCGTGACCTCGGCATCCCTTACATCCTCGAATACAACGGCTCCGAGATTTCGATGAGCCGGTCGTTCAACGGCACGAGCCTCGAACACGAACAGCTGTTCGTGCGCGCGGAAGAAGCGGCGTTCAAGCAGGCGACCGTGATCAGCGTCGTGTCGGAGGCGTTGAAAGAGTCGTTAATCGCCCGCAAGATCGATCCCGCCAAGATCGTCGTCAATCCCAATGGCGCCGACACTGCTGCCTACGCCCCGCCCTTGCCCGAAGAGAGACAGCGCGTCCGCGCGTCGGTTGGGTTTGGTCCGGAGGACCGCGTGATCGGATTCTCGGGAACGTTCGGCGGCTGGCATGGGATCGATGTGCTGGCGTCGGCGATCCCGCAGATCTGCGCGAGGACACCGAATGCGAAGTTCCTGCTGATCGGCGATGGCTCGCACAAACCCATGCTCGATGAGGCTGTGGCCAAGAACGGGCTGGCAGCACGAGTGCACAGCGCCGGCCGCGTCCCGCAGGCCGAAGGGGCCCGGTTACTCGGCGCCTGCGACATCTTTGTCTCGCCGCACAACGCGCACATGGTCGACAGCAAGTTCTTTGGGTCGCCGACGAAGCTGTTCGAGTACATGTCGATGCGGGGCGGCATTGTGGCCAGCGACCTCGAACAAATCGGCGTCGTGCTCTCTCCTGCGCTGCGAGCAGCAGAGGTGAAGGCGGGCCGGGCCGTTCGCAACGAGCGGGCAGTGTTGTGTACGCCAGGAGACGTGCCTGAGTTCGTCGAGGCCGTCACCACGTTGGCCGAGCAGCCGGCGGTTGCGGAGGCGCTTGGCCGCAACGCGCGCCAGGCAGTGATCGACCATTTCTCCTGGACGCGTCATGTCGAGCACCTGTGGAAGTTCGTGCGCGAGCAGCACGCGTCAACGTCGACAGCGTCGTCGCCCGACCGCGTCAGCACCGCGGATGCCTACAAGGAGCAAGTGCAGGACCAGTGGAACTACAACCCGGTCGGCACCCAGTACGCGACGAAGACGGAGCCGCACACCCTGCAGTGGTTCAAGGAGATCGAGGAATACCGTTACGGCACCTATGCGCCGTGGATGCGCTCGGTCATGGAGTTCGACCGGCATTCCGGTCACGACGTGCTCGAGATCGGCGGCGGTGTGGGCACAGATCTCAGCCAGTTCGCCAGCCACGGTGCCCGCGTGACGGACGTTGACCTCTCGGCCGGGCATCTTGCGCTCGCGAAGGAAAACTTCGAGCGCCGGGGGCTGACCGGCCGCTTTGTGCATCACGATGCCGAGACGCTGCCGTTTCCCGATCAGTCGTTTGATCTCGTGTACTCGAACGGCGTGCTGCACCACACCCCGAACACCACGGCCGTCGTCGGGGAGATTCGCCGCGTGCTTCGCCCTGGCGGCTCCGCGATCATCATGATGTACGCCGAGCACTCGATTCACTACTGGCGCGAGCTGGTTGGCAGGCTTGGGTTGGAACGAGATCTGCTCAAGAACAACTCGATCGGCGAGATCATGTCGCGCTATGTCGAGCTGTCGCAGAATGATGCGCGTCCGCTCGTCAAGGTCTACAGCGCTCGCCGGCTGAGGAGAATGTTCAAAGGCTTCACCGATATCAGCGTCCACAAGCGGCAACTGCTGAGGAGCGAGGTGCCCGGCTGGGTGTCTTGGATTCCGCACGGCACGGCCGAACGCCTGATGGGCTGGAACGTGATTATCAAGGCAAGGAAGCCCGTATCGTGAGCGTGGTCTCGAAGATTCGCCAGTTGTTACGCCGCGTCGTGCCGGCACCGGCACCTGCAGCAGCAGTTCAGCCCCCGCCGTCCGAGTTCTGGACGCCAGGCTTACGGCTCGACGACCACATTGCTGCACAGGGATCGACGATCGCTGCGTGGCTTCAGCAGCGGCGTGCTGCGCCGGCGCTGTACGCGGACCTGCCTGCATCGGCGCTCGACCAACTTCGCAGCCGCTGGCCGGATCGCGTGAGCCAGACGATCGCCGCGGCCGATCGCGTGTGCGCGCACGAGTTCGATCTGCTTGGTAGCGGCCCGATGATCATCATGGATCGGGCCAGGCCACGCACCGCGGACGGATACGAGCCGATCGACTGGAACGTCGATCCGATTCTCAAGCAACAGTTTCCGCTGGGCTTTCCCCACAAGGCCTGGAACCCGTCGATGCGCCCGGGGCTGGCCGACATCAAGTGGCCCTGGGAGATTGGCCGCTGCCAGCACTGGGTGACGCTGGGCCAGGCCTATCGATTTGCCGGTGATGAACGCTACGTCCGGGAGATCATCCGGCAGCACGCTGACTTTGTTGAGCAGAACCCGACCGGCGTGGGCGTGCAGTTCGTGTGCACGATGGACGTCGCGATTCGCGCCTGCAACTGGGTGATCGCGTTCGACCTGATCCGGACTTCACCGGAGTTCACAGACGAAGTGATGGCCCGGGTGTACCGGTCCTTGTTCGAGGTCGGCCAGTTCATCATCGGCAACCTCGAGAACAAGTACGAGGTCACCAGCAATCATTTCCTGAGCAACATCGTCGGTCTCTATGCGGTCGGCGCGTCATTCGCATCATTGCCGGCTGGGCAAGAGTGGGTTGCCCAGTGCCGCGAGTGGATCGAGCAGGAGATGCGCGTGCAGGTGCTGGAAGACGGCATGGACTACGAGTCTTCCGTGCCGTATCACCGCCTGGTGGCGGAGCTCTTTCTCGGTGCCGCGCGCCTTGGCGCCATCATGAACGCGCCGTTCACGGCGCCGTATCTGGACCGGCTCCAACAGATGATCGAGTTTCACGAAGCCGTGTTACGGCCCGACGGCATGATGCCGCAGGTGGGTGACGCGGACGACGGGCGATTGCATATCTTCAGCGAATACGGCTCGTGGCGGCCGCAGGACGGCCGGCATCTGCTCGGCCCTGCAGGCGCGATGTTCGGCAAGCCGGGATGGACTGCGGCAGGCGGTGACGTCGCCGCATGGGAGGCTGCGTGGTGGGGCTTCGATCCGCTGAGCCTTCCGGCTCCCGGCCCGCTCGCCGATCGCACCCAGCTGTTTCCGCACGCTGGTCTTGCCGTCACGCGGCGGTCGGGTCACTACCTGCTGGTGACCAATGCGCGCGTCGGCACGAATGGCTTCGGCAACCACAAACACAACGACCTGCTGGGGTTCGAATACCACTCGCACGGCGTGCCGTTGATGGTCGATCCGGGCAGTTACCTGTACACCTCGGACCCCGACGCGCGAAACCTGTTTCGCAGCACCCGGTCGCACAACACGCTGTCCATTGACGACACCGAGCAGAATGACATTCGGCTCGACTATCTCTTCCGCATGTTCGAGACGTCAACCGTCGAGCATCGGCGTTTTGATGCTTCAGGGCCGCGTGTCACCTACGAGGGCCGTCACACCGGCTACGAGCGCCTCGCTACCCCGGTCACCCACGAGCGTGTGTTCGAGTTCGACTCGATCACCAGCGCGCTCACCATCACCGACCGGCTGACCGGGTCGGGTGGCCACCGACTGGCGTGGCACTTCCATCTCGCCCCCGGCGTCGCGATTCGAAGCGTGGGCAAGGGGCGGTACCGGTTGGAGGCCGCGGGCCGTCAGTGGGAGTTCGTCGCGCCGGAGACGCTCACCGGAACAATAGCCACCGCTGATTATTCGCCGTCTTTCGGCGTGAAAGTGCCCTGCCAGGCCATTGATTTCGCGATTGAAGCGGATCTCAGCGCTGTTTCGGAGATGATCTTCAGCATCAACCCAGTGGCGCAGGCATGAACAACCCGGTGACGGCCATCGGACGAGGCACGACCGCGATGGCGCGGACGCTCGCGACGCACGCGCGCTTGCTGGTCGCGATCACCCGAGTCGAGCTGTCGAAAAAGTACGCCGGTTCGGTACTAGGGCCGCTGTGGTTGGTCTTGCAGCCGGCGTTGCTGCTCTCTGTTTACATTTTCGTCTACCAGTTCGTGTTCCAAGTACGGTTCCCGGGTTTCACGGGATTCGACTACCTGCTCTACGTGCTGACCGGGCTCATCCCCTACATGGCGACGATCGAGGCGATCTCTGCGGGTGCCGTATCCATCAAGCAGAACATTCATCTCGTCAAGAACGTGATGCTGCCGATCGAGCTGGTGCCCGTGCGCGCCGTGCTTGTCGCTGCTGTGTCTCAGGCAGTGGGCCTCGCCATCGTGCTCGTGCTCGCCGCCATCAACGGCAATCTCAGCGTGCACCTGCTGTGGTTGCCGCTGGTGTGGGCGCTGCACTTGATCACGCTGTTCGGCATTGTGTGGTTGCTCGCTGGCATCGCCGTCGCGCTGCCGGATATCAGCTACTTCATCAGCCTGTTCCTGTTTCTGTTGATGTGGGTGTCGCCGATTGGCTTCACGCCAGACATGGTCCCGCCGCAACTGGCGGCCGTCCTGTTCCTGAACCCGGTCTACTACCTGCTCGAGATGTATCGCGACAGCATCCTGTTCGGCCAACTGCCGTCGCTGCCGCACGCGCTGGTCTACGTCGGCTTCTCGGTGCTGGGGTTCGCCATCGGCGCCACGTTCTTCCGCGCCTTTCGCGGTGTGCTGCTCGACTACGAGTAACCAGCAACCCTCATGTGCGGCATAGCGGGAATCCTGGCGTTCGGCGATAGCGAGCCGATCGCCGAAGACGTCGTGACGACGATGCGCGAGACCTTGCGTCACCGGGGTCCGAATGGAGCCTCGAACTGGATCGACGCCGATGCGCGCATCGGCCTTGGTCATCGGCGGCTCTCGATCATCGACCTCGCCAACGCTGCGTCACAACCAATGGCGAATGCCGATGGCAGCCTGCAGCTGGTGTTCAACGGCGAGATCTACAATCATGCCGAACTCCGGAAGGAGTTGTCCCGGCTCGGAAAGTACCGCTGGACCACCGATCACTCCGACACCGAAGTCATCGTTCATGCCTTCGAGGAGTGGGGCATCGAGTGCGTGCATCGCTTCCGCGGCATGTTCGCGTTTGCGATGTGGGATGCGCGTGAACGCGCGCTCTGGCTGGTGCGCGATCGCATCGGCATCAAGCCGCTGTACTACACGGTGCAGGGATCGCGGTTTGCGTTTGCTTCTGAGATTAAGGCGCTGCTGGCCCTGCCTGACGTCCGCCGCGGCGTCGACGAAGAGGCGCTCTTTCACTACCTGTCGTTCCTGACCACGCCAGGGGAGCAGACGCTGTTTGCGGGTATCAAGAAGATGGCCCCGGGGACGTGGCTGCGCATCGACGATCGCGGGTCGATCCGCACGTCGCGTTACTGGGATGTGTGGGACATGGCCTCGCCGATCGACGGCACCGATGACGAACTGGCAGAGCGCATCCTCGCCGAACTTCGCACCGCCGTGAAGCTCCGCAAGATCAGCGACGTGCCCGTCGGCGTGTTTCTCTCCGGCGGCCTGGACTCGAGCACGAACGCGCGCCTGTTCTCCGAAGGCGAGACCCAGCCGATCCGCACGTTCTCGATTGGCTACGACCGCGACTACTCCGGCTATGCCAACGAGCTGCACCATGCGCGCGCCATGGCGGAGACGATCGGCTCGGAACATCACGAGCGTCGTTTAACGCGCGCCGACGTCATCGATTTCCTGCCGAAGATGGTGGAGCTGCAGGACGAGCCGATTGCCGATCCCGTCTGCGTGCCGGTCTACTACGTCGCCGAACTGGCGCGGCGCAGCGGCACGATCGTGTGCCAACTGGGTGAGGGTGCCGACGAGATGTTCATCGGCTACCCGAACTGGCTGCAGGCGCTCGAGCGGCAGCAGCTCGACGATCAGCCGGCGCCGCGCTTTGCCAAGCGGCTCGCATCGAGCGCGCTCGCGGCGGCCGGCTACGGGCACGCGTGGCAGACGGAGTTCCTGCGCCGCGGCGGGCGCGGTGAGCCGCTCTTCTGGGGCGGAGCAGAATCCTTTCCGCATCACGAGAAGCTCAAGCTGCTGTCACCGGCGTTGCGCACGAAGCTTGCCGGACTCACGTCGTGGGACGCGCTCGCTCCGTTCCACGCGGATTTCATGAGCAAGGCGCACGAGAAGTCGCATCTCAACTGGATGAGCTACGTCGACCTGAGGCTTCGCTTACCCGAGTTGCTGCTCATGCGGGTCGACAAGATGACCATGGGCGTCGGCCTCGAGGCGCGCGTGCCGTTCCTCGACCATCACATGGTCGCGTTGGCAATGAGCATTCCGAGTGCGCGCAAGATCCCCGGCGGCCGTCTCAAGCACTTATTGAAGCTCGCGGTGCGCGGGCTGGTGCCCGAGCAGCTGGTCGAGCGCCGCAAGCAGGGATTTGGCGTGCCGGTCGACGATCTCTTTGCGGGCCGCCTGGCCACGGTGGCAGGCCGCGAGCTGACTTGCTTCGCCAACGACTCCGGGTTGATCGATCGCGATGCCGCGATGGCGCTGGTGAACTCAGGCCAAGGCTCCAAGAGCTGGTACCTGCTCAATCTCGCGCTCTGGTGGCGTCACTTTATCGCTGGTGAACCAATCAACGTTTCGTAGCGCGCCCGCGCGATCCCGTTCGCGTCATGTGGAGTGGATGTGGGTGGCGCTCGCCTTCATGGCGTGTTGCGCGTACTTCGGCGCGACGCAGCCGGTTGCCCCCCGCGAGGCCGCTGGCGGGGAAGGCCAGGCTTTGCATGCCATGGCCAAGGCGCTGCCGCGCGGATTCGCAGAGGTGGCGGCGCCGCACTCATCGCGAATCGGCTTGCCGGTCAGCGTCGCTGTTGTCGCGAAGTCACTTGATTGGGTGATCGCAGCGGGCTTCGACCGCTTGAACTTCCTGTTCAACTTCGTGTCGGTCATCCTGTTGACCTGGCTGCTGCGAACCCACGTCAAGCTTGCGCCGCTGCGCATCGCGCTCGTCATCGCTTTTCTAATCGAGCCGCACTCGCCGGTGCGCTTGTCGTATGTGCATCCGGTCTCGAGCGATGCCGTGGTGATGATGCTGATGCTTGCCGGACTCGCGGGCATCCACTGGTTCGAGCGGCGGCCGGGGCCGGCGAGGGCAGCAGCGATCGCGGCCCTCGTATCGATCGGCGTGCTGTTCCACGAAGCCCTGTTGCTGATCGCAGTATGCATGCTGTTCACACGGCTTGACGCCGGCGGCTGGCGCGCGCGGCTGGCCGCAATGGATCGCACCGGGGCCTGGCTTCCGGTCGTGGCGGCTGCGCTGACGCTGTTCGCTCTGAAATCCTGGCAACCCGGCTCGCTTTGGCTCGCCGAGTCGAACGACCTGCTGCCGCTGACGGTCTCTCGTTACGTCCTCGCGTGGTTCCTGGTGTTTGGCGTGTTGCTGCTGTCGCCGGCCCTGCGCTGGACTCGCACGGTTCGGTACCTGAAAGAGCGGCCGGCCCTGGTGGTTTTCGCGGCGGCTTGCGCTGTTGGGGCGTGGTGGGGCGGGCACCCAGAACGGACAATCGCGCTCGCATCGCCGGTGATGCTGATCGTGGCGGGTCGAGCGCTGACGCCCCTGGTGAAGTCGCCTGTGCCAGCGACTGCACTCGCGCTGCAGGCGATGTCATCGCGGATGCTGGTGCCGATCGGCGGCCCGATCGCGACGCCGGAAGTCGTAGGCGAGGTGTGGGAGCGGATGGTGTCGGCGCGGCTGACGTGGGCGTTGTCGTACAGCAACATGTGGAGCCGCCTGTGCGCACCTGCGATGCTGGGCGTGTACGCCGCTTGGTACGCCACCGCGGCGGCCATCGCGCTGGTGTTCGTGCCCCGCCTCGCGAGACGTGTAGACTCGCGACGCAATCCCCCGGAGTCGTTGCCGCCGGCATCCACGCCCGCGTCATGGCGTGGCAGCGTGTTTGTCGTCTTGGGCACATTGTCTTTGATCGCGCCGATCGCCTGGTTGGCCACCAGCGGCGTGTACCAGCGATATTTCGCCGAGCCGTCGATGCTGTACGTTCCGTACAACCTCGCGCGCCTCGTACTGCTGGTCGTAATCTTGTTGGTGTCCTGGGGTGTGGGGGCGCGAGCCATTCGCCTGCGGGACCGCGACGCAGAGCCGGGCGCTGTTGACGCGCTGTTCTGTGGCGCTGCGCTTTGGTCAGTCGCCGTGTTCGTCTTAGCGGCGATGCATCTCTACGTTCAATCCCTGCTGCTGGTTCTAGTGGCAGTGGCGACAGCCGTCGCGCTGCACGATCTCATGGCGCGCGGCCGGCGGCCGGCCGCACTGTCACAGTGGAGTTTGCCAACACTCCTGGCCGGAGCGGCCGCGGTCGTTCACCTGGCCGCGATTCTGCTCGGCATCGTGTTGTGGGGACACTTCGGCGGTGACAACGACGTGCCGGGCAGCTACCTCCCGTACTACCAAACGGTGTTGGACCACGGATCGATTGCGCCCAATCACTACTGGGTTCACTTCTTCGCTTCCAAGGGCAACGGGCTCGGACTGCTCGCCAACGCGTTGTCCGATGTGCAGGGCGCCGGCATCGCAACGCTGGCCGTGATCCTGATGGGCGGAGCGCTGATCGTCCGCCTCGGCATGCGCCACGGCGTGCCGCTTGCGGCGGCATTGATCGCGCTCTGTCTCTATCTGCAGTTCTTTGGCAGCCAGGGCGCGTACGCGAAATCCCACATCATTCGCAATCTGCTGATTGGTTACCTGGTCGTCTCAGCCAGCGAAGCGCTGTGGTCCGGCTCGCGAGACCCGTTCGGTTCGGTGTCCCGGCTGGCGGTGATCGTCGCGGTGATTGTGCTGTCGCCGCTTGCCATCGTCATTCTCGGTCCGATTCTTGTCGCGCCGGCGGTGCTGTACCTGTGGTCGGGACGAATGAAGTGGACCCGAATCCTGATCGAGCCGGCCTGGGCCGCGGCCGCGGTGATAGGCGTCCTTGCCTACAACTATTTCCAGGTGGGATTGCTCGAACTGCATTCGATGCCCTCGGTGGCAGGGCAGTTCGTGGATGTGGATCGCCTGTCGCGGTGGCTCGACCCTGGACTCGCTTATCTCGATTACCGGTTGGCGTTTGTGCAGGCCATGCTCCCGGGCGGACTGGTTGCGGCCAGTGCGCTGGCGATAGCCCCGACGGAATCCATCGGGCAGGTGGTTGCGCTGTTGTTGCCCGCCAGCGCGCTCGCGCCGATCGGGCTGGTGTTGGCCGCCGGGCTATTCGTCATTCCATTTTCGAGCCCTCACGGCAGGAACGTCTGGCTGGCGATGCTGAACCTGGCTGTCGCGCTGAGCGTCCTGATCGTGCTCAGGATGTTCGGCGGCGGCCCCGGGTCTTCGATGTCGAGGTTCACCGACTTCGCGGTGCCGCTGGCGCTGTCGGTTGCATTGGTCGCGTTTGTTGCGTTCTGGTCAAATGCGCGGGCCGTCGTGTTCAGGAACGTATTCGCGGTGATCGCAGCCGCTGCGGCGGTCGTTGCTATCAAGTCAGGTTTTCAGCCGATTGGTGCGTTGCCATGGCGCGACGGCGTGGCCTTCGCACTCGGCCGCACCAGCTACGCGGCGATGAACGAGTACTCGTGGGGGACGGCCACCGCGTCCACGCTGGTGCGATCGCTTCCGGCTGGTTCACGCATCGAGCTGCTGGGCTTCCTGCCGGGCTTTACCGCCGTGCCTGGCGCAGAATTCGAGCGGCCTGACGGCGCCATCTACCTGCGCGACTACACGAAGGTGCTGTTTGGCGCCGAAGACGAGGCGTCGAAGCGGTACACTGACACGGGTATCAATCACTTCGTGTTCGACGTCTCGCCAACCACGCCCATCGTCTGGAGCGGATTTGCACCGCTGTTCAGCGCGGAATCGATTCGCGCGCGCATGCAGGTGGTCTCGCACCATGCATCCGACGGCCGCGATCTCTACGTGACCACGTGGCGGGCGCCAGGTGCCCCGGCTGACGAACTGGTTGAGCAGCTCGCGTCCCGGTGGCAAGAGAAGCTCGACTCGGAAAAAGCCTCAGGACCTTACTACAGCGCCTACGCGTTCGCCGGCCGTCAACTCGCGGCGCGCTAGCGTCGCCAACCACCTTGCCAGAATCGCCGAATCGCATCGTCATCCTTCGCCATGGCAGCGGCCGCTGGGATCGAACCCCTGAAGGCCAGGTGGTCACCGTCGATCGCCTGCACACCGCTCTGCGCTCTGGTGAATTGCTGCGCCATGTGCTGCGTTACCGCGACGCGCGCATCAGGACCCACCGGCTGGAGACGATCGGCCGGCCCCTCAAGCTTGCGCTGCTGATGCGGTTGCTCAGCCACGGGCAGTGCGTCGTGGAAGACGAAGCCGGTCACCAGCGGCCCCTGACCCTGCCATTGATGGCGCGCTGGTCATGGCAGTCGATCCGTGAACCGTTCACGAAAGCCGGCCTGCTTGCAGGCAAGGCGCGCGAAGTCGAGGCGTTGATGGCGCGGGCCTCCGGGCGCCGCATCGTTGACGACGGCTGGGAAGCGCCGGCGTTGTATCTGCGCACCGACATGAGTTTTGGTCTGCGTGCGGGCGGTTCCGTCGGCCATACCGCTGGAGTGGTCAACCATCTCGGCGACTTCGGCGCGAAGCCGATCATGCTGACCACGGATCTCGTGCCCACGGTGTCGCCGGAGATCGAAGTACACACCGTGAGGCCGGCCGAGGAGTACTGGGAGTATCCAGAACTGCCGACGCTGGTCATGAACAACCGATTTGCCGAGCAAGCGCAGCGCGCACTTGCCGGGCGGTCGATCAGCTTCGTGTACCAGCGCTACAGCCTGAACAACTTCACGGGTGCGAGGCTGGCAGTCGAGCAGGAGGTCCCGTTCGTGCTCGAGTACAACGGCTCCGAGATCTGGATGAGCCGCAACTGGGGCACACCGCTCGAATACGAGGCGTTGTCGACCCAGATCGAGATGGCAAATTTCGCTGTCGCCGACGTGATCGTTGTCGTCAGTCAGCCAATGGCGGACGAGTTGACGGCGCGAGGCATACCTGCCGCGAAGATCCTCGTGAACCCCAACGGCGTAGAGCCCGATATGTATTCGCCGGCCATCGACGGCAGCGAAGTGCGCCGCCGCCACGATCTCGAGGGCAAGACCGTCATTGGATTCATCGGCACCTTCGGGCCCTGGCATGGCGCGGAAGTGCTGGCGCGCGCGTTCGCTGAGCTGCTTCGTCAGACTCCCGCGTACCGTGAATCGGTGCGGCTGCTGATGATTGGTGACGGCGTCCGCATGCCGGACGTCAAACAGGCGCTCGAGCAAGGCGGGGTGATGGATGCCGCTGTGCTCGCAGGGATTGTTCCGCAGTCCGAGGGACCGGCATACCTTGCGGCGTCCGATATCCTGGCGTCACCGCACGTGCCGAATCCGGATGGGACGCCGTTCTTTGGCTCGCCGACCAAGCTGTTCGAATACATGGCAATGGGCAAGGGCATCGTCGCATCCGATCTCGACCAGGTCGGCGAGATCCTCGAACACGGCCGCGCCGCCCAGATGGTCATTCCGGGCGATGTTGCATCGCTCGTCGATGGCCTGCGCGCGCTGATCGAAGATCCGGTGCGCCGCAAACAGCTCGGTGCGCTGGCGCGGCAGATGGCCGTCGAGCGCCATTCGTGGCATCAACACACTGGCCGCATCATTGATGCACTTCGCTCGCGCGTGAGCGGCGGATGAAGCGGCTGCTCGCCGTTTCGTGGGAGATGCCGCCCCTGACCGGGCCGCGGGCCACGCAGGTCACCCGGACGCTCGTCGCCCTCGCGGCGCTTGGCTGGCGCTCTCGCACCGTGTGCTTCTCGCCTCGCTCCAATCGCTATCAGCAGGATGACGATGTGTCGATCGAGCGGTTGTCAGCCGGGGCAGCCACGCTGATTCCGGTTCGGTCACCTGAAGAGTCCTTCTTTTTCCGAGCGCTATGGCGCGTGGCGCCGCCGCTCAAGCAGTTCCCTGACGAGAAGCGGGTCTGGATGCCGGCAGCGCTTCGCGCGGCAAACGCCGCGCTGGATGCCGAGCCCGCCGACGTGCTGGTGACGTTCGCGCAGCCGTGGACCGATCACCTGGTTGGCCTCGAACTGAAAAAGCGCCGGGGGATCCCGTGGGTCGCGCACTTTTCGGATCCCTGGGTTGACAGTCCGTACTTTCGGGCCGGCAGCGCGGCCCGCGCGAAGTCGGCGCGGTGGGAACGCGACGTCATCGGCAACGCGGATCGCGTGGTGTTCGTCAGCAGCTACACGCGCGACCGGATGATGGCGAAATACCCGGACTCGTGGCGCGACAAATGCACCGTCATCCCCCAGGGTTTCGATGATCGCGTGCCGCCGGTCGATGCAACGCCGGTTGCAGGCCGCGCCGTGAGGATTGTCTATACCGGGCGCTTCTACGACGGGATCCGCTCGCCAGAGGTGCTGTTGCGGGCCGCTGCCAGCGTGAATCGCACGACCCCCTTAGCGGGACGTCTGGAATTCGTATTCGTGGGCGGCGGCACGACTCAGTACGAACGCCTTGCCGCCGATATCGGACTGACAGGGCTCGTCTCCTTTACAGGCCGCGTGCCGCCACAAGACGCACTTCAACGGGCGGCCAATGCCGACTTGCTGCTGTTGATTGACGCCGCTTCGGCAGAAGGGCCCAGCCTGTTTCTGCCGAGCAAGCTGATTGACTACTTGCCGATGCGGCGTCCGATCCTCGGTTTGACGCCGGCGAGTGGACCATCCGCCGATCTGCTCAATGAGCTCGGTTATCCAGTGATCGATCCAGCGGATGAATCAGCGATTGCGGCACATTTGTCGGCCTTGATCGCGGCTCCGCAGGCTCATTTGGTGCTGTCAGCCAGGCATGATGACGTCGCACAGCGCTTCCGTATCGACGCGCTTGCGCGCGCCTTTGCCGGCGTGTTGGAAGAGGCTCTGGCAAGGTGAAGCCGGGCATTCTGATGGTGACCGGCGCGTACTGGCCCGAGTTGAGCGGCGGCGGGCTGCAGTGCCGAACAATCATCAATAGCCTGCGTGATCGCTTCGACTTCATGGTCCTGACCACCTGCACGGATCCGGGGTTGCCGACCGACGATCGCGTTGATGGCGTGGCCGTGACGCGGGTCCTCGTGTCAGTGGGGAAGATCTCGTCGAAGATTGCCGCCGCGTTCCAAACCGTCAACTTCCTGCTACGGGCGGCGCCGCACCTCCAGGCTGTCCATCTCCACGGCTTCTCGCAGAAGTCGATCCTGATCACGATCCTTGCCCGGCTCCTGGGTAAGCGCGTCATTGTCACCTTGCACACGGCAGGGCAGGACGATCCCGAGGGCGTGCGGCGTGCCGGGCAGGTGTCATACTGGGCGTATCGGAAAGCCGATCGCTTCATTGCGATCAGCCACCTCATGGCCGACGCCTATCGGGCGGCCGGCTTGCCGGAGAACAGACTGCGGATCGCTCCCAACGGCATCGACACATCGAGATTTAGTCCGTCGTCAGCAACAGAGCGACGCCAGATGCGAGCCGCGCTCGGACTGCCCGAAGAAGTGCCGGTAGTCCTGTTCGTTGGATTTTTTTCGCGCGACAAGCGTCCCGACGTCCTCTACCAGGCATGGCGCGAGCTGCGCGAACGCCACGGCATCACGACCGTGTTGTTGTTCGCGGGTGCAACGCAGTCCGACTACTTCGAGGTCGATTCGGCATTGAAGGCGGAGATGGAAGCCGACGCGAAGGCACGAAACGTCGAACGGTGCCTGCGTTTTGCCGGCGAAGTACGGGACGTTGAACGCTATTATCGAGCGGCAGACGTGTTTGTGATGCCCTCGACCCGCGAAGCGTTTGGTATGGCTCTTCTCGAAGGGATGTCCTCGGCCCTTCCAGTCATCGCGACGCGCATTCCCGGCGTGACGGACGGCATTGTCGAGCACCAGAGGACCGGCGTTCTGGTCCCTGGCGAACATCCAATCGCGATTGCTGATGCGCTCCGCGACATCCTGAATGATCGCACCGCGTCCGCGGCCATGGGCGCGGCGGCGCGGGCCGATGTCGAGGCGCGTTTTGGCCTGCCGGTCGCCCGCGAGCGATGGGCGGCGATCTACGAGGAGCTGGTGCAGCGGTGACGGCGGAGCCGAAGCGCCACGACATCCTGTGCCTGTCGTCGATCGACTGGGATCACATCTGGCAGGGACACCAGGAGATCATGTCCATGCTGGCGGCGGACGGCCATCGCGTGCTGTTCGTCGAGAACACCGGCGTGCGCGCACCTGCGCTCGGGCAGGGCGACCTCGAGCGCGTGCGCAAGCGAATCTTCACGTGGTGGCGCGGCACCAAGGGCTTCAGGGAAGAACGGCCAAACCTCTTCGTCTATTCACCGCTGCTGCTGCCGTTTCCGTACAACCGGGTTGCGCGCTGGATCAACAGCTACTTCATGAACCGGGCGCTGCGCCGCTGGGCCAGTGTCGTGGGCTTCCATCGCCCGATCCTGTGGACCTTCCTGCCGACGCCACTTGCGCTCGATATGATCCGGGCGATCGATCCGCAGTTGACGATCTACTACTGCATCGACGACCTGGCGCGCAGCTCGCACGGCGCCCGCAAGATCGTGGCGAGCGAGCAACAACTGTTCAAGAGCGCCGATCTGGTATTCGTGACGTCGGAAAAGCTCCGCCAGCGGGCTTCCGCTTTCCGGCCGGACGTGCACCTGTTTCCGTTCGGTGTCAGCTTCGAGCGCTTCGAGCGCGTCCGCAACGCCAACGAGCCGCCACCGGCCGACATCGCAACACGCAAGCGGCCCATCGTCGGCTACGTAGGCGGATTACACCAATGGGTCGACCAGGAGCTGGTCGCCGACCTCGCCCGCCGCATGCCGGACGTGACGTTCGTGCTGGTCGGGCCGGAGCAGGTTGACGTCTCGACCATGAAGCAGTGCTCGAACATCTGCTTCCTCGGGCAGAAGGCGCATGACGACGTGCCGAAGTACATCGGGGCGTTCGATGTAGCGCTCGTGCCGTACCGCATCGCCGAGTACACGGCCAACGTCTATCCGACCAAGTTGAACGAATACATGGTGATGGGCAAGCCGGTCGTCGCGACCGACCTGCCGGAGATCCGCCGCTTCAACGAGACCCATGGCCCGACGGTGCGCATTGCCAGCACGGCCCAGGGATTCGAGGACGCGATTCGCTCCGCGCTCGATGAGAAGACGCCCGAGGCGGTCGAGCGCCGAATCGCCGTCGCGCAGCAGAACAGCTGGCGAAGCCGGCTCGAGCAGATGCGCGTGTGGATCGACCAGGCCCTCGAGAAGCACGCCGCCAAAGAGCAGCGCTGGGACGCACTGTTGCGCCGCGCGTACCGCCGCGCGCGAAGCCACTCGCTTGGCTTTGCGATGGTCGCAGCGGTGCTGTACGTGCTGATCTTCCACACCAACTTCGCGTGGTGGGTGGCCGAGCCGCTGCGCCTGGATCGGTTTCCACAGCGAGCGGATGCCATCGTGGTGTTTGCCGGTGGAGTCGGCGAATCAGGGCAGGCCGGAGGTGGCCAGCAGGAGCGCCTCAAGCAGGCGATCGATCTGTACAACGGGGGCTTTGCCGATCGCATCATCGTCTCGTCTGGGTTCGTGTACAGCTTCAACGAGGCCGAGTCGATGCGCGCCGTCGCGATTGCCCAGGGCATTCCCGCCGATCGGATCGAGCTCGAGCCGCGCGCCCGCAACACTTACGAGAACGTGATTTACGTGCGCGAGATACTCCAGCGCGAAGGGTGGAAGAACATCCTGCTGGTCAGCTCGCCGTACCACATGCGGCGCGCCGTGATGGTCTGGAACAAGACGGCGCCGGAAGTGTTCGTCACTCCCACGCCTCCGCCGAACGCGCAGTTCTACGAGCACACGCGCGGCGCGAGCATCGCGCAGATTCGCGGCATCGCGTGGGAATACGTGGCGATCATCAACTACTGGTGGCGCGGTTACCTGTAACGCGTGAAGTCACTCCGTAAGATTTTCTTCATTGCGCTGCCGGCAACGATGGTTGCCGCGGCGCTGATGGCGCTGTTAATCGAGGGCTGGGTTCGAGCGTCGTGGGACGAGACGCGCGGCACGCCGGGCTTTCTCGTCTCGCACCCGACACGCGGGCAGCGCCTCGGTTACAACTACGACGGCTGGTTTGCCGGAGTGCCGGTGCGGACCAACGCGCTCGGGTTCCGCTCCGAGCGCCAGGATCAACTCGCGAAAGCCGCCAACACCTTTCGCATCCTCGTCCTTGGGGATTCGGTCACGTTCGGTCACGGCGCTGTTCACGACTACCCGTCGTTGCTCGAACGACAGTTGAAGGCCTGGCGGCCAGAGGTGGATTGGCAGGTCTGGAACCTCGGCGTGCCCGGTTACAACACTGCGCAGGAAGTCGCCTACCTCGAAGAAGTCGGCCAGGCCTACAAGCCAGACCTGGTGGTCGTCGGCTTCTTCATCAACGACATCATTGGCAATCGCCCGGCGCCGGCGCCATCCGCGGCCCGAGCCGCGCTCAGCAGATCGCTGGCCTTTCTGCAGACCAATTGGTACTCGACCGAGTTCTACAAGCGAGTCGCGCTCACGGTGGCGTGGCGGTTGTCCGGCAGCGATAGCTACCGCCTGCGCTTTGAGGCGCTCGAATCAGAAGAGCGAATGGCTTCAGCGCTGAGTGAAGTGGAAGCGAAACAGCAGCAAGCCATCACGCCGTTCCAGCGATACACCGAAGAGGAAGTCGCCGCCCACCAGTGCACGGGTGGCATGCGGCCCAATCCAAAGGACCTTGCGGAATTGCAGGCGCAGCCTGACTGGCCGGCGTTCGTCGACGCCGTGCGTGCCTTTCAATCGATCGAGCGGGAGCGTCGTTACCGGCTCGTATTCTTCCTGAACCTCGTGCCACCGATTTGCCCAGAGGGCGACTATTTCTACGACGGCAAGTCCCTCGAGCACGAGTACTTCTCGGAACTGTTTTCCGGCAGCGGCACCCCCACGATCTCTGCGTATCCCGGTTTCCTGCGGGTCCGGCCATCTCAAATGCCGCTGGCCGAGGCGCACGCCATCGGCAATTCCAACCAGCTCAAGGCTGAGATCCTGTTCGGCTTCCTCCGTGACCGCCTCGCGGCAGAGTTGCCGGCGGTTGCCGGTGAGGTACGATGAGCGTTTCCAATGTGCGGCATCTGCGGTGAACTGAGGTTTGACGGCGCGCCCGTCGAACCTGCGGCCCTGACGGCTATGCGCGATCGCATCGCGCACCGCGGGCCCGACCACGCCAATTCCTACCTGGCGGGACAGGCGCAAGCCGGACTCGGCTTCCGCCGCCTGAAGATCATCGACCTCAGCGCGGTGGCCAACCAGCCGATGGCCAACGAAGACGCGTCCATCCAGGTTGTCTTCAACGGGGAGATCTACAACTACCTCGACCTGCGCGCCGACCTGGTCGCAAGAGGACACCAGTTCCGCTCGCGCTCTGACACCGAGACCATCGTGCACCTGTACGAAGAGTACGGGTCCCACTGCATCGAGCGGCTCGACGGAATGTTCGGGCTGGCAATCTGGGACGAGCCGAAGGGCGTCCTGGTGCTGGCGAGGGACCGCGCCGGAAAGAAGCCGCTGTTCTATCACGCAGACGGTAAGCGCGTGCTGTTCTCGTCTGAGATGAAGGCGTTCCTTGGACACCCGTCCTTCAACGCCGAGATCGATCGCGACGCCGTCGCTCCGTACTTCCTCTACGGATACGTGCCTGGACCCCGGACGTGGTACCGCGGCGTCAACCAGGTTGAGCCAGGCGGTGTCATCACCTTCGATCGATCGGGGGAGGCGCGCAGCCGGAAGTACTGGTCGCTGGTGTATCCGCGACAGTCAGAAGTCCGAGATGTCGCTCGCGCCGAGGCCACAGCGCGCGTGCGCGAGCTGGTGGTGGCGGCCGTCAAGCGGCGCCTGATGAGCGATGTGCCGTTGGGCGCGTTCCTCAGCGGTGGTGTGGACTCGACCGTCGTCGTCGGGGTGATGCGGGAGCTGGGCGTCAGCCCGCTCAACACCTTCAGCATCGGTTTCGAAGGCGATGCGTCGTATGACGAGACCGCGGAAGCACGTCGAACTGCCGAGCGGTTCGGCGCAAAGCACACCGAGTTCCGGGTCAAGCCTTCCGCGATCGACCTGCTCGACACCCTCATCTGGCATCACGACGGCGCTTTCGGCGATTCGTCCGCCATGCCAACCTACATGGTTGCGAAGCTGACGCGCGAGCACGTCACCGTGGCGCTGAATGGTGACGGCGGAGACGAAGTGTTCGCGGGATATTTGCGGTTTCGCGCGGCGGCCATGGCCGCGCAGATTCCCGCACCGCTCCGAGGACTCGCGTCAAGTCTGCTGCAGGCGGTGCCCGCGGGCCCGAACGATCGCCACTGGCGTTCGCGCGCCGCCCGATTCGGCAAGGCGATTGGATTGCCGCTCCATGAGCGCGTCACCCGGTGGAACAGTTACTTCGACGCGGACCTCGAAGAGCTGGTCGGCGTGCCAAACATCGACCGGCTGCAGCACATCCGCGGCGTGATGGACGGGATGGAAGGCCGATCCGCACTCAGCCAGTTGCTGCTTGCGAACTTCTCGTCGTATCTCGCGGACGATCTGCTCGTGAAGGCGGATCGCTGCACGATGGCGAACTCCCTCGAAGCGCGGTCGCCGTTCCTGGACCGCGAGCTGATGGAATACGTGGCGACCCTCCCGGATCACTTCAAGCTCGATGGCTCGCGAACGAAGGCGATCCTCCGCGACGCGTTCGCGGACATCATCCCGCGCGAGATCGATCGCCGGCCAAAGACCGGGTTCGGCGTGCCGCTCGACACCTGGTTCCGCGGCGAGCTTCGCGAGCTGGCCGGCGACATCCTGCTATCGCCGAATGCCAAGTATCGCGATTACATCTCCGCGGACGTCGTCACCCGCACCCTGCACCGCCACTGGAGCGGCGACGGTAACGACGGTCAGCGGCTCTGGGCGCTGATTACGTTCGAGCGCTGGCTGCAGTTGCTCCCCACGTTCGTTCGCGGTAGTCTTCAGTTCATCCCTGCATGATCGACCATCTTTGGCAGCTGGCGTTGCTGTCGTTCGGTGTGTCGGTGCTGCTCGTCCCGCTGTGCCGCACGGCGTCGATCCGCTATGGCTATGTCGCCCGGCCTCGCGAGGACCGCTGGCATCGCCGGCACGTCGCGCTGTTCGGTGGCGTCGCCATCGGCCTCACTATCCTGATCGTCTCGGTGCTGAGCGGTGCGGCAGCCCAGATTCCCGTCCTGGTCTCCTGTTCGATGCTGATGTTCGTCGTCGGGTTCGTCGACGACGTCAAGACGTTGAAACCCTCGACGAAGCTGATCGCGCAGATCGCCCTCGCGTCGGTGCTGCTGTTTTTCGATTACCGGCTCAACTGGTTCGAGTCCATGACGGTGGACATGGCCTGCACGCTCGTCTGGATCGTCGGCCTGACCAACGCGTTCAACCTGCTCGACAACATGGACGGTCTGTGTGCGGGCATCGCGCTGATTGCGGCGACGGCCCTTGCCGCGGGCCTGTTGCAGACTGCGCCAGCCGGCGGCGGCGCTCCTCCCGAGGTCAAACTACTCGTCGCCTTGATCGGCGCGTCGGCCGGATTCCTCGTCTATAACTTCCATCCCGCGTCGATCTTCATGGGCGACAGCGGCAGCCTGCTCCTCGGCTTTACGGTCAGCGCGGCGACGCTGACGACGCAGTCGGAAAGCCTTGCCGCGCGTCCCGACGTGATCTCCATCGTCGCGGCGCCCGTCGTGGTGCTGTTGATTCCCATCTTCGACACCACCCTGGTGACGATGTCGAGGCTGTTGTCCGGCCGCTCGGCCGCGCAGGGTGGACGCGATCATTCCTCGCATCGCCTCGTCGCGATTGGCCTCAGCGAGCGCAACGCCGTGGCCGTACTGTGGCTGCTCGCCGCAATGGGCGGCGCCATCGGTTTCTGGCTCGACTACTTCCAGCGCGGCTGGGCAGCGCTGGCGGCAGCGGTGTTCCTGATCTTGATGGTGCTGTTCGCGATGTACCTGTTCAGCATCCGCGTCTACGAGGAGGGCGACGAACGCGTCGAGAAGGGAACCCTGACGCCGCTGCTGGTCGACCTGGTGTACAAGCGCCGCGTCGCCGAAGTCATTCTCGACCTGATGATTACCTCGGCGTGTTACTACGCCGCCTACCGCCTTCGCTTTGAAGATCCCGAAGACTTCATGAAGAACTTCGGCAACTTCACGTCGTCTTTTCCGCTGGTGGTCGGCGGACAGATGGTGGCGTTCTTCGTGGTCGGCGTCTACCGCGGCGTGTGGCAGCACTTTGGCATGACCGACGCCCTCGTCATCACGAGGGGCATCTTCTTCGGCGTCGTGACGACGCAGCTGTTCATCCTCTACGTCTATCGATTCTTCAGCTATTCGCGCACCGTGTTTGCGATCTACGCGGTGTTGCTGTTGATCTCAATGGTGCTCGCGCGAGCCTCGCTGCGACTGGCCAGCGGGTTCATGCAGCGCCAACGCCAGTCGGGACGCCGTGTGGCTATATACGGCGCCGACGATAGCGGCACGATGGCCCTGTCACAGCTGGCGCGACGCCACGATGAGCACCTGCGTATTCTTGGATTTGTCGACGACGACCCACGTCGCCTGGGGGCGCGGATTGGGGGCTATCCGGTTCTGGGCAACATCAGCGCCTTGGAATTGCTCGTCTCGACGCATTCGGTCGATCTCGTGGTCATCGCCACGCCCCACGTGGCGCCCGAGCGCCTGCACAACCTCCAGGCACTGTGCCGCGCGCACGGTGTCAGCCTGACACGACTGACGGTCAGTTTCGTCGAGTTGGTTTCCGACGAGACGGCGCCACCGGCGTCCTCACCGGCCGCGGTCGTTCCCTTCACAAGAAAATAGCCACCGCACGCAGGCCTGAGGGATTTGCTTCAGGAGGGGAGACGTGTGTGCGCAGCTATTTCTGCAGCACGATGAAGAACGGGCGCCCGTCGATTTCGTTGACGCGGGCCACTTCTCGCAGCGTTCCAGCTTTCACCAACTCGTTGACGGCCGTGTTCTCGACGTTGGATACGACCACAGCGCCCTGCGGCAGCGACGTGAGGTCCTTGTCGTCGACGCTGCGAGCCCGATCCCACAGATCCGCGCGTTGATGCTTCAGTACGTAGAACTGCCAGTAGGCGTCGAGGAAGCCATTTCGCCAGTCGAGATTGCCGGCAGCGGCCTTGAGCGGGGCAAAGTACACGGGTGTGGCGCTGCCCGGCTCGACACGCGCGATCACGTCCTCCAGTGCACCGCGGATGTTGCCGCCGAGCCAGAACGATACGCGCTCGCGATACGGGCCGAAGTAATCCGACCAGAACGATGCGAACTGCAGCGGCATCAACAACAGCAGGCCGGCGACCGCCATCCTCGTCACCCAGATGCGGCCCGG
>Ga0247718_1000057_pt1 | contig 23338 bp, 32 predicted proteins | sample 21E_DmetaG_FD_189045 | JGI IMG/M metagenome (GOLD analysis project Ga0247718, IMG submission 189045) | Soil microbial communities from hillslope of Landscape Evolution Observatory, University of Arizona, Oracle, AZ, United States - 2-1-E_D | ecosystem: Engineered > Artificial ecosystem >...
CGTCATGATAGAAAACAGCCCTGATGCGCGGCCACAAGCAGGTCTAGGTGAAGCGGGGGTCGTGTTTGAGGCTATCTCTGAAGGCGGAATTACCCGGTTCAGCGCCCTCTACCAGGAAGCCCAGCCAGAGCGCATCGGACCAGTCCGGTCAGTCCGACCGTATTATCTTGATTTCATCGTCCCATTTGACGCCCCCCTAGCGCATGCCGGTGGAAGCGCCGAAGCGTTGGCGCAGATTCGAAATGAAGGTATCAAGGATTTGGACCATTCCTTCAATGCCGGCGCATACCAGCGCGACAGCAGCCGCTACGCGCCGCATAACTTGTATACGAGCAGGGGGCAATTGCTCGGTGTGCATAACGCCAAAGGCTGGACCAGCAGTACTTTCACTAGCTTCACCCGCAAAAAAGACGCCGCTTCTCAAGCTCCAAATGCCAGGGCAATAGATCTAAGCATATCGTCATTTCTTTATAACCCGCATTTCGATTACGACGCCGCAAGCAATTCCTATAAAAGGGTAATGGCCGGCAAACCACACATGGACGAACGCACGGGCGCCCAGATCAGCCCCAAAGTCGTACTTGCCCTCGTTATGCCCCATCGCTACCAAGGTATTTATTCCGTCTATGGAACGACGGGGTCCGGCAAGCTGTATGCTTTCCAGGACGGCATGGTAACTGAAGGCACCTGGAGCAAAGCCGGGCGCAGCAGCCAGTTTGTGTTCGCTGATGCCGCGGGCAATCCGCTGGCACTGAATGCCGGACAGACCTGGATATCGATCGTTTCGCGCAATGATGCAGTAAAGTTCGTACCGTAAGGATGTAACCAGGTGGACCACTTCAAAAAACTCCGATCGCAAGCCTACTGGTACGTTTTCATGTGTCTGTCTGGCTTCGGGATTTTAGTGATCGCTGCCGTCTGCGTATTGTCGCTGTTTGGGATTCCGGGTGCCATAACCCTTGCCGGCGCTTTGGCCCTAGCAATCTTGTTGAGCCTTTTACTTAGTTGGTTGCTTACGAACAAGCTACTCGAGCCCCTTGGTTATGTCTGGCAGTCTGTCATTCATATCGCACCGGGGCACAGTGATATGCGTGCGCCAAATCTTGAGAAGGCTACTCTCGGCAAAGAACTCATCACCAGCTTGATCCTGCAGGTCTATCAGTTTGCCAGCCAGCAGGACGGCAAAGATCTGGCGGACCACCGCAAGGAGATCACCCAGGCCTCCAATGTCGTGACCCATTTGCCGCTTCCGCTGTTCGTATTTAACAAACAGCAGTTGGTCATAAATGCCAGTGAGGCCGCCTTGGCATACTGCGAAAAAGAAAGTGCCCAGCTATTTGGCAAACCGTTATACGAGAGCCTCAATCTGGAGTTCCCGAGCGAGCATACGCTTGAGGCCTGGATCGAGGAATGCCAGGCAAACCGTGTGACCGATACCAAAATATGGGAACGGGTCCGCGTTATTATAGAAGGACAGAAAGAGCCCAAGCAGTGTGACATGGCAGCGTACTATAACCGTGACAACCCAAGCGGCACCGAATTCATCGTCACCCTGTTCGACCGGACGGTGCAGTACAGCCAGGACGACCAGAACCTTAGCTTCGTGGCATTAGCCGTCCATGAGCTCAGGACGCCGTTGACGATGCTGCGTGGCTATATGGAGGTATTCGAGGAAGAACTGGGGCCATCGCTTGATACCGAGATGCAGGACTTTATGCGCAAGATGCGGCTATCAACCCAGCAGCTAACGGCCTTCATCAATAACATCTTAAACGTTTCACGAGTCGAGGAGAATGCCTTGACGCTGCAGTTAGCGGAAGCTGATTGGGAAGATACCCTTCGTCACGCCAGTCAGGACGTGGCGCTGAGGGCGCAAGTACATGGCAAAACGGTAGAATATGAGATTGCAAAAAACCTGCCGAAAGTCGCGGTGGACCGTGTCAGCATTTACGAAGTCTTGAATAACCTGCTTGATAACGCCATCAAGTACGGTGGTGAAAGCAAACGGATCATCGTGCACGCCGACCTCGCGAAAGACGGTACGATCCGTACGAGCATCCAGGACTTCGGCGTGGGCATACCGGATAATGTCCTGCCGAACTTATTTGAGAAATTCTACCGCAACCACCGTACCCGCACACAGATCGGCGGTACGGGGCTCGGGCTATATTTGAGTAAGGCGATTATTAACGCCCATGGCGGCCAGATCACAGCCGAGAGTGAAGTCGGCAAGGGGAGCACCTTCAGCTTCACACTTTTACCGTACAGCCAGCTTGCCGAAGAGCAGAAAAACGGCAATAATGACATCGTCAGAGGGGCGCATGGCTGGATTAAGAACCATTCCCTGTATCGGAGATAACCTATGGACGGCATAAACTTGGTGCAACAATTCAATGGTAAAAAACTGCTATTCATAGAAGACGAGCATTTTATCAGTGAACTCTACATCCGGGCGCTAACCAAGGCGGGGTACGACGTAAAGCTCGTCATCGACGGCAATGAAGCCCTTAAAGAAGCCCAGTCAGACGCTTACGATATCATTCTCCTGGATATCATGATCCCGAACCTCATAGGAACAGACGTACTGAAGGCCCTGCACGACCCGGCGGGCAATAAAACCATAAAGGCGAAGATCATCATCACGACTAACTTGGAACAAGATGACGCCGGCCGTGCGGCCATAGAAAACCTGGCTGACGGCTACGTCGTCAAGGCAGAGATCACTCCCCGACAGCTGGTTGAATTCTTAGCACAACTTGATACCAACACTTCTGCTTAAGCTTGCCCCGCATGTTATTTGTGACACCATAGAGATACTATGATGTCCCCCATTGGCCGTGAATGCTTCGAGCAACTGCATAGCGATGGCCTCGCTGCTTCAAAAGCCGGTAACCACGAGCAGGCGCTCGACTCTTTTGAACGGGCCGGGCGCGTCGCAAATGCATATGAAGACAGGCACAAACTCATACACGCGATGACACCCGCCGCCCGGGCACTATGGAGTATGGGCCGCTACGATGAGGCAACTGAAAAACTCGAGCACTGTGCCACACTCGCTGAACGTTTGCGTTTGCGGGACGAGCAGGGGATTACCATTTCAAACTTAGGAAGAATTGCCGCCCATCGGATTCTGCATACCGAAGGCGTTGAGAATACCGAAGCGGCATTACGTGGGGAAGCCGTTCCCCGATTCGCCGAAGCCTATGAAATACTCAAGGGCCACCCGCATCTCTATTACCGCTACGCCAATGCCCAACATGGCTCCATCATCAGCGCCTACGCCGGCGAGCGCTCGCTTGCGGCCACTTTAATCGCCGAAGGGCTGCGAGTTGCTCCCAGAGTATCCGCCGAACCGTATGACCGGGTACGGACATATACGATTAATCGTGGGGGTATTGTGCAAATGCTGACGGCCGCACTTCTGCTTCCGGCAGGCGGGCGTACTCCCGTGATAGCAAATATGAGCAAAGCAAGGTTGATCCGTTAATTATGGATATATCGATATCCCGCGAACCTGACCCTTTCGGAACTAGAAGAAGCATCTATCACCTTTCTTCAGAACAGGGTGCAATTGAAGCAACCTTTCATCCTGAGTGGCAGAGCTACATGATTGCCAATTTTGATGTTCACCCTGACTATCGGGGACAGGGTATCGGCAAGCTGTTACTGCGGGCCAGCCTGGAACATGCACAGGAGCTGGGGGCCCGGCACATCATTGCTGGAATCATCTCCCGGGAATGCCTGGATGCGATGCGCAGGGTATTTGGCGACGAATCGATAAGTGTCGCGCATGTCGGCGAATACTGCCCAAAAGGGCAGTTAGAAGTAGCCCACGAACACCGCACCGACGCCTATCTCTACCACCACCTTCAGCAAACCGACAAATAAAATTCCTTTACAGGGTTGCATATCGATTTATAATAGATCGTAGCCATGTGAGTACTGGGCTGATTTATCATCTCTTTGACTTGCAGGCTTATATCACAATCAAGCACTTATCCTCCGGGCTCTAAGTCGCTAACTTTTCAACCAGTTTCCTTGTCGGGAAAGTGTTATCTGAACGAATGACGCTATCCGCAGAGGCAACTCCAAACCCATCCGTCGTTCACTGGTTCTAACACCAGGCTCTATTAACCGTTGAAAGGAATATTGTGATGAAACTAACTAATGAAATCGTAAACGTAAACTCGTTTTACTTCCCGGGTGGCTCAGTAGAGCGGGCCCTGCCGCGTAGCATCGAATATGCGCACAACAACTATACCTTTACGGACGGCCTCCAGTACCTGGTCCGGAAGGGCAATGAACTTATTAAACTATTTGACATGAATGACGGCCGCAATACCTATCGGCTCCGATTGGAGCATGACGAATGGCGGCTCATCAGTGTTAAGCCCCTGCGGGCATACTAGGAGAACTCACATGCAAATGAACATGAATTTAAACGTTCCGGTTAATACCAAGAACGCCTGGGCGTTCGCCGTGGATATCACGAAAAAACAAACGGGCATGCGAAAGCGTGGTAAACGCATGGTCGCTGCTACGCAAAATTTCAATCACTGCGTCATCACGGCCGTATCACGCGAGGCGAGAGCCCTGGGTGTGCGCGCCGGCATGAAATACACCGAAGCCAAGGCACTTATTCCAGATCTGCGCATTCTCATTACAAACGGTTAGGGCCAAAGCGTTTTTAAACGCCCGATACAATGCCAGGGCAGCTCCGAGGGGGAGACAATGAAAAAACATTTACCGACGCATCAGGATGATGCGAACGATCTCTATGGCGTATCAGTAAAAACGGGCTTTCCAAATCCGTCAATCGACAGCCCGCTGGACTCGCCGGATTTTAATAAACTGATTATCCGCCATCCGGTAGCCACGTACTGTATGCGCATTTCAGGCAACAGCTGGGAGCGTCTGGGTGTGTTTGACGGTGATATCGTGGTAATAGACCGGGCTATCGTCCCGACACCGATCGATCTCGTCGTATGGTGGGAGGGTGGTTTTGCGCTGTCGCGGCATTCACGGATGCCGCTTAGCACCGAGCTCTGGGGCGTCGTTACCGCAATAATCCATCAATACCGATGAAACGGTCTGTTTTTGCGTTAATCGACTGTAATAATTTTTTTGTCAGTTGCGAGCGGTTGTTTCGTCCTGATCTGGAAGGCAGGCCGGTGGTCGTACTGTCCAGCAACGATGGCTGCGCCGTTTCGCGCAGCAATGAGGCGAAGGCACTTGGTATTCCCATGGGAGCACCGGCCTTCAAGTATCGTGAAACATTCAGGCGCGAAAGCGTTGTGCAGTTCAGCGCTAATTTTGAGTTATATGGTGATATTTCCCGGCGCATCACCCAGCTTCTGACTTCTATAACCCCGCGTATCGAGGTCTATTCGGTCGACGAGTCGTTCCTGGACCTAAGCGAGCTTGGAATAACCGATTATGAAGCGTGGGGCAGAGAAGTCTGCAGGTTGGTCCGGCAGTGGATTGGCGTGCCGATTTCTATTGGTATCGCCCCCAGTAAGACTTTGGCAAAACTTGGCGCAGCCCACGCCAAAACACATCCTGAAGCCCGTGGTGTCTACAGCTTTATTGATAAACCGGCAGCAGAAATTGAATCCCTCCTTAAGGCAGCCTCCCTTCGCGATATATGGGGTGTCGGCCGTCGCTTAGCGCCCCAACTGCAATCCATGGGTATAGTAAACGCCTACGAACTATCCCGCCTCAGCCAAAACCTGGCGCGCCAGCTGATGGGAAGCAAACACGGGGCACAGCTCGTAGCAGAACTGAACGGGACAAGCTGCTTTGGGTTAGTGGAGGAGGGGACACCCGCTAAGAGTATTTCCCGCACCCGAACCTTCGGGGAAGATACTACGGACCTCGGTGTACTCGAAGCAGCCGTGGCAAACTTCTGCGCCCGGGCCGGCCATACGTTACGGCGCGATGGCCTGATGGCGCGCCGGGCCAGTGTATTCGTTACCAGCAGTAAGCATAAACCTAATTATAAGACATGGAGCCGGGAAGTCCGCTTCCAAATGCCCACGGCAGATACAGGGCGGCTTGCAAGCAGTTTGATCAAAGTACTGCAAGCCGTAAAAGCTGAACACATGGAATATCACCGGGCCGGAGTGCTTTTGTACGACTTACTTCCAAAAGAGAGCTTGCAAACCGATCTGCTCGGATATGTTGATCCTGGGGCGCATGATAAATCAAACCGGCGCATGCATGCCCTCGATGCGATGAACCTAAAATACGGCAAAGAGACGTTACGATTCGCTTCGGAACTGCTTGCCCAGTCCTGGCAACCAAAGTACCACTTACGCAGCCCCCGTTATGCAACCCGCTGGAATGAACTTCAAAAAGTGAGAATTATCATTTGAACGGCAATTTTCTGGCGGTATCGTAAGCATGAGAGGGTTTATACATGGCACTACAAAGCATCGAAATTACAGGGGAAATCAGCGAGGAAAGCAGTTTATCCGATCGTACCGAACGCCTGCTACAGTCTATGAAAGAACTATCGCTGCTGTATAGAGAACTCAGGACACTCCGCCTGGACCATATCGCGTTTGCTTTAGAGCGCAGCCGTGACCTGCACGTAGAAGAACTTCAAATGTCTGAAACCAGGCTGCCCGGGGTAGAAATCGTGCCGCTGCCCGGCGACGAACGCTAGGGACGGCCAAGAGCAGCTCGAGCGGCTTGGATTTTCTGAATATAGGGAATGAGTTTGGCAAGGTAGGCAGGGTCAGTCGCATAACTTTTTTGCGGCCCATCGGGTCCATCATCGTCATCCAAAATTTCCTTTAAATACGCTGCCGGATCATTTAGGCCATGTGCATCAGCGTAATATTCGCCGGGGGCATTGATGCCCCGGTTCGCGAGATAATTGCCATAATCAAAAAAGCTTTCTTCAGCGCTGCCATATTGTCTGAAACCATCGACAATCTGAATGTCATATTTACCGTCCGCTCTTTTGGTTTGAGTAATAACACGATACTTTGGCAAATCAGCTTCTGACACTACCTCCCAGGTTGGCGTGCCAAACACCGGCCCTTGCCAGCTCGCAAAACCGACATGATGCGCCTTGATACCAAAGAAGTTATTCGCTTGCTGCGTTAAGCCGGAACGGCCGTAATCACTTTCGTGGATAGCTTGGGCAAGCGTAAGATCGCGCGGCACGCCGAACTCCATTTCCACACGGGCCGCCAGATCATAGTAGCGATCAACGAATTCTTCCAGCCGGTTAGAAGGCGGCCGTAAAGAGGCCTTTATCTCAAGGGGTGCAGGAGGTGTCTCTATTAGTACAGGCTGGGGCGTAGGAACTGGCGGCGGAAGTGGTGCTGGTTCCGGTATAGTGAGCTCAATAGGAAGAGGACCAACGTAGGTAGCCGGCGCAAATGACTGCTCTGGCGTTTCAATATCCTGCTTGAGGCCACAGCCGGTCAATACCAGGCTCAATCCTAACGAGCAGGCGAGCATACGCCGATATCGGCTGTCATATTCAGCAGACTGACTTGCTGCGGATTCCATATGAATTATTGTAGTCTTTACATTTATTTACTGCAAAAGTGAGCTATATCGCTTAAAGAAACCGCTATTTGTGTGAGAATCTTTGATATGGCAGCAGCATATACAGAAACGTTTCGACCTCCGGACACTTCATTTGATACCGAAGGACTTTTGATCGAGCAGTATGCGCTGCTTTGCGAAGATGTGAAGAATCCGGATCACCCGCCTCAAACGTACCGGCTTTTAGGCAAACTCGCCGCCGATGTCGAGTGGCTCTGGTTACAGAGAAGCCTGTACCAGCATACGGCGGAGCAAATGGAAGCCGCCGAACCGGGAGAGGACATACTGGAGCTTCAGCACGTCGCCTCCAAGTCCGATCTTGACCTTTACCTTCGAAGCAGAGTATAAAAAACCGGGTCTAATACCCGGTTTTTTATTTCTTAATCAGCTCTATTAGAACTGGTTCAACTCGTTTTCGAGCTGGTTCAGGTCATCACCCCCCTCGGTATCCGTACTGTCCAAAGCGGCGTTGGCTTTGTCGAGGTCATCTGCCGACGATATATCTGGAGCGGCAGGCACATCATTGGCTACCGCATCCTGGGTAGCAGCCTGATTGGGGGTTGCAGCATTGCGCTTTGCAACGGTATATCCTACGCCCCCGATAACTGCCACTACGATGACAAGCAGAACGGGTAGTAAGGCAGAGAAACCGAATTGATTAAGGTTGCGCTTCATTCTTGTTCTCCTCCGTTCGTTCCGTCTGTTTCAGGTGTTTCAGTGCCTTCTTGAGCAGTGTCAGTTTCCGTCTGTTGGACCGACTTTACTCCCACAATCAGATTCTTAACTGAGGTCTTGTATTCTTTCAGGGCTGCGTTTTGAGCCTTCATGAGTTCCTTGAATACGGCTGCCGTACCTTTAGGATCTTCGCCGTCACAGTTAAACTCAGTACTACCGTTCTTCAGCGCTTCAACTGCCAGTTCGGCCGCAGCCTTTTTCTGTTCGAGTTCGGCTATTAATGCGTCATAGTTTGCAAGCTGATTGCCTTTTTCTTCATAAAAAGCTTGTGTGCGTTCGGAAATTTTCGTAAATACGTCGAGTTGTTTTGTGCCGCGGTCGCTCATGCGGGACATGATGTTCTTAACTGCCGTTTCACGGTTCTTACAAACCTGCAGCTTGGCTGTTTCCAATCGTCCCTGGCCGACTGCTTTTTTCTCGGCAGCCATTTCCCGGGCCTCCAGCTTACGGCCTTCGATGGCTTCTTTGCGGTCAGTTTCCGGTGCCGCCTGCGTGGTCATGGTATCGCGTCGCTCTTGGGCGCGCTGTTGTGCCTCACGGCCGCGGTCCGATTGGGCCAGGACTAAACCGGGTGTAACAATTGCAAGGCTAAAGAGCATCAGTCCCGCCAGGACGGCCGACCGATAAAGTGGTTTCTGCATGTTTTTTCCTTTTTTACTGATACTGACAGCTTATGCTTATATGAAAAAACTGTCAATTTTGTCCCATCTTAAAAAGACCCGGGCTATAAAGCCGGGTCATTTTTATTATTTATTTTTAGCGTTTAGGGCTATGCGTTTTGGCTGAGGCAGTTCCTTAAACGGAACTACTACCTTAAGAACGCCGTCTTTGTACGTAGCCTGGATGCTATCAGCATCGCTGTTTTTGGGAAGCGCAAAGCGGCGGTAGTACCGGCTTACGCTTTCGCGTACCAGATACTTACGGTCCTTGCCTTCTTCCTTTTCCTCGTGCTCAGCCTTGATTTCGAGCTCACCGTCATGGTGTTGCACGCTTACCTCATCTTCTTTGAAATTAGGCAGGTGCGTCTCAATAGTAAGTTCCTTGTCGTTGCTATACACATCCGTTGCCGGGGTGTTCATAGCGGCCGGAACATTGCCGAACGTATCGTTAAAGAGAGAATTGACCTGTTCATGTAAACTGTTCAGTTCAGAGAACGGGTCCCAACGTACTAATGCCATTGTTGTCCTCCTTTCTTACTTAATTTCCTGTGGTCATCCCACAATTCCAATATAAAAAATTGGCACTCTCATGTCAAGAGTGCCAATTTATAATTATAGGTTTATTAGTACTAAGGTAGGTGTTTTAGAAAATGTTTATCAAAACACCAGCCCCGAACCAACCCGCCATAATATAGCCTATAGTTTCTGCAATCTTATTCTTGTTTCTGAACCTTAGTATCAAGACTATTCCTATTATCAGTCCGATAATCTCAACGGCTAAATTGCTAGACTCAAACACTTCTCGGCTCCTTTAAGTTTTATTTATTATATAAAAATTTATGACTAATTAAACGTTACTGACTTCAGTTTTGTTCAGCTTCTGCGGCTGTTCGGGCGCATCTACATGCTTCTCGACCACGTAATAGTTTGGTGTTTTCACGACTATTTTTTCGATCGACATCAGCTCATGGCCTGGCACAACCATAAAATACCGTCTGTTTTGGTGAATATCCGCGTATTCTTCAAGTTTAACCGGAAAGCGTAGCCTACAATTCTCATCTGCACATTCACAATAAAACTGCAGCTCCAGGTCATTAGCATCAGGTACTTTATCCCCTAGTGAGGCCGCAAGCTCTTCTAGTTCTTTTAGGCCTTGTTCCACCTCTTCATTGCGCTGCCGGAATACAGCCTCATTCTCAACCAGACGCCGTACAGATAATTCGTCAATCATTTTTCAAGTATATACCATGGTTTTCTCTCATTCGTATAAATCCGAAGACAGCTTATGCTTGCGATGATGCTGTAGCTGCTCCATTATTGAGAAATGAGTGAAGGAAGTTCAAGAGAGCCACGGGAATATCACTATGCCGAAGAATTAGAAGCGATGGCAAATATTGAGCTTGCCGTCGCGGAGTGGAAAGCCCAAGAAATGTCCGAAAGCAGCAATATCATGCTGGCCCATATATTGTCCCAGTACACGCTGCGTCGTTTCCCACGTCTTGGCTTCGTTGGCACGGAGCTGGACATTCCGCCCGATGAGCTGCCGCCGAATATACGCACCTTGCTGGTACATCAGCATTTTGGTGATATGTATTATGCGGGAGAGCCGAAAATCAGGATTACCCAAAGTGACCGTTACATACAAGCTCCTGAGCGGCGGGACGGCAAGACATTCAATGAATGGGCAGATGAATACAAGACGTTTGAACGGACTGCCGCAGCCTGGTTCAGTCCAGCCACCGCCCAAACCGATCCTGAAGAGAAGATGGTGGATGATACAGTAGCGGTCAGCGTCGAAAAGGGAATGGACTGGGGCTTAGAGTTCCTTTGCAGGCCTAACAAAATTGGTTTTGCCATCTTCGGCAAAAGGGAAAAGACCCGCCGAGCAAGCGAATTCGCCCTCGATAATCACAGTAAACAAAGCGAGTTAGCGTATACGGTCGGGCAGTTGTGTGTCCTAGGCGCACGTTACGCGCTCAAAGCCCGAATCTAAGTGCCGTAATGCTCATGCTTGCATTTGGTTGGCAGAAGCCGATAATTGCTGGAAAGAGTAAGGAGATGGCATGTCCGAACGAGCACCGTTAGTTGGAGTAATCATGGGGTCAGATTCAGACCTGAAAGTCATGAAATCAGCCACTGATATATTAGAAGAATTCAATGTAGCATATGAGGCACGCGTAAAATCTGCTCATCGCACACCTGAGCGCATGGCTGAATACGGCCGTACGGCACTTAGCCGTGGCTTGCGCGTTATCATCGCCGGCGCAGGCGGTTCGGCGCATTTACCAGGCATGATCGCGTCCGAGACTCGTCTGCCCGTACTCGGCGTGGCAATCGAAAGCTCACCGGATCCGACCAATGCTGCAATCGGCTCAATGATTCGTATGCCGAAAGGCATCCCTCTTGCCACGATGGGAAAGGGTGAAGCAGCGGCCGCAAACGCTGGCCTGCAAGCCGTCCGGATCCTGGCACTCCAAGATGACGAACTGGGGCTTGCCTATGATGCATACGTCCAAAAGATGGCTGATGAAGTCATAGAAAAAGACGTGCGCTTGCTTGAGCTCGGCCCGAGCGCGTACCTTTCACAGTAAATAGTTCATTGCACAAACTGGAGGAATTTTGATTAAAAATTCCGGAGCAATCTCAATGCTTGTAAAATAATATGCTGAAGGCATACTAAGTAGAAGATAGGGAGAAAGCCATGGGCTGCAGAGAAACATATGATCTCGAATTCGGTTCCGCATTAGAACAATGCTCATTGACTGATAAAGAGCAATTGATTAGTGAAATGGGCGCTACTATTCTATCGGTTGTGGCGGAAATACAACCGGTCAAAGAAAGAATCTTGCTCAATCATGTAGTCGAAGCTCATCCTGTTACCGTTTCAGACGCAGCATTTGCACTATCTCGTCTCGGCGGCTCCCATGTGGGTGATCCTATCCGCATAGATGAGCAGGGAAACGTATCACTGAGTTAATATCAACCCGAAAGAATCGCGAGAATTCATGGAAATACCCTCACCTAACTATGTAGAAGCAATGAAATTGGAAGTGGATAAGTTGGCCGATGGCCAGCAAACGCTTGATTCATTCTTGGACAATATCAACACTTTGACCACTGAACATAGACCCGAGCTAATCACCCCGACTGCAAGAAACCGATTACTGGGTAGGTCTGCAATGGGGCATATGCCTTCAGCTCTTGAAATTTTGCAATCAACCCCTCGTCTTTCAGATTTTTGCGATCTGGAAGAAACTGAACGGCTCCGCGAAGAGGAAAAGGCTTTCAGAGAGCAGGCAAGAACACCATTATCTGGCGAAAAGCGCAGGCAAGTCTCTCGAAGAAGATTTCGTTAAATTTATAAAGATGTTCCCGTTGAGACACGCAAAGGCTATGCCTAATATTGAGATGCTATACTAAGCTCATGGCCACGAAACAACCTACTAGTAAAAACACTACCGCTGCTAAGAACTGGAGTAAGAAGTTTGTTAAGACATACGCTCCGGCTTTGAAAGAGCTTGCTAAAAAATAGTTATGTTCAGTCCTGATCCTGATGAGGATTTGGCAATTCTAACTCTTATCCATGACCAGATTATTGATGAATCGGGTGGTAGTAAAGGATATCACGATATAAATTTAGTTAAGTCTGCTCTTGCACGTCCAAACCAAAGTGCATTTGGTGAAGACGCTTACGGTGACTTATTTGAAAAGGCAGCGGCTTTGCTGGACTCTGTGGCGAACAATCATGGATTTCGGGATGGTAACAAGCGAACGGCGATGGCCGGTGCAATCTACTACTTATTTCTACACAATATCCGTGTCACAATCACCAATCAGGAATACGAAACTTTTATGCTCCATGTGGTTAATAACAAGCCACCGGTTGCGGAAATAAAATCCTGGCTCATGCAGCATGCGGACATCATTATCCCTGAGATTGGAAAATTCTAGTTTAGGGGCTTGGGTCTGCGGTAACTATTCATTTCTTCATTTGAACGATAACAAAGTTAAAAATTGCTCATGCTTGCTATTTCATATTAATGCTTTTTAAATTATCAGTACGTTCCCCTACGGATTGAGAGGAATTGCACCATGACTGACAAGGACTCAGCAGCATATGATGCTGTAGAAGCTCAGCAGAAGGCACTCGGTCATCAGCTCTTCGAGCTGTTGGTCTGGGACAACTGGTACGGATCGCTGGGCGTTGCTCTGCGAGGCTACGAGTTTGCTGACTCTGGCAGAGAATACACCTACCGCAGCGAGCCGAACTACAGCCCAGACGAGCATGGACATCACAACTATGTTGGAGGTTCAACGCTCGAACAAGCCCGGCGCTACAAGGCCAAGGCTCTCGGTGAAGAGATCGACGACGACCGGCTCAAGGAGCTAGTCGAAGAGGTGCTGCATGACGAGCTCGAGAAGTACAACATCGAGCTGCGCTGGATGTACCGCACATCATGGGACGGGCAAGATCGCATTTTGTGCATCTATCCCAGGTCCTAGGCGGAACTGCGGTCTCTATACCGCACAGTGTGGGGCGCGCGAGGCTTTGGCGGAGGAACGGACGTGGCAACCAGCTACGAAACCAATCTTCCACCAAGCCCGCCCCGCACAATACACATGATTACAATAAGGAGAGAGTATGCCATTACATGAAAGTCTGTTTCAGGAAACGTTTGAATCTATGAAGTCTGGTGATGGCCTGCCCATCCTTGGCGGTACCTTCCCGGGTAAAAATGAGACGGCGGAGGTAAGGATAGGCTTGAGTCATATAGTTCCGGTTATATATATGATTACGAGGGATGAACAATATGCACCTCATGAAAATCCCTTATTCAGGCCTGAAGCTACTGATTTTGTCGCACCCTTGGAGCGGAATGATAAGAGATTTGGTCATGATTATGGTGATGGCCCAAACATTTCTTACGGAAAGAGAGCTGGAGTGGTCTTAGGTCAAATGGTAGATATTATCCTTATCAATCCTATGACACCAGATGTGCGGTATATGATTGCTAAGCCTTCTCAGGTGTAGCTAGATCTCCACATTATAAAAGAGGTTCTGCTCGTAACCTTACGGGTCCGTTGCTAAAGCAACCAATTTCGTCACTTTCTCGATGCAAACATCTGTGAGAGCTCTTCATGAACGAACCCCAATTGCCACCAGTTACTGGTATTGGAAATCGGTGTTCCGGCTTCTCTTGAGAAGCCGCCAAAACAAGCGCCCCACATGAAAGTGGGGCGCTTGTTTTGGTGACCCATCACGAGAAAAGTTAGCACCACTTTTAGGTGAAATAGAACGCTGGAAACTGCCGTTAAAAAGTACTATGAATTTTGATTAGTTTGATAACTACTCTTAGCAAATTTCGAAAAATTATTAACTGCATCTAGAACAGGGACAGCTTGCTTACCCAATTCTGTTAGTTCGTAAGTTACATCTGCCCGCGACTGTTCGTTTCTTGATATCAAGCCTACATTTACCATAGTCTTTAGCCTATTGGAAAGAGTAGCAGTGTTTACATCTACAATTTTCTGCTCCAAATCGCGAAACCGAAGAGGCCCATCTGACAATTTATCAATTATCATCATAGTCCAAAAATCACCTAAAAGTTTCAGGCTATCTATACAAACTGGGTTTTTTACTGTTATAGACATTCTATTAAAAATCTCATTGACTTTAATATTTAAAGTACTTTATAGTAATGAGTACTTTAATAAGTATAGCAGAAATAATCAGGAGATGCAATATGAAAGCAGCACAGATAAAAGAGTACGGTGATGCATCAGCAGTTAATGTAGTAGAAGTTGACAATCCAACAGTAGGAGAGGGTCAAGTACTGGTTAAGGTGCAGTCATCTAGCTTGAATCCATTCGATAGTGCTATTCGTGCAGGGTATATGCAACAAATGATCCCACTGCAACTTCCCGTAACGTTAGGTGGCGACATAGCAGGAGAGGTAGTCGAAGTTAGTCCTGATGTTGATGGCATATCAGTTGGCGATAGAGTTTTCGGACAAGCCAATGTAGTTGCAGGTAACAGCGGTGCTTTCGCGGAATACACTGCAACCGCAGCCGGACAAGTAGCTAAGATTCCTGCAAACTTAACAATGAATGAGGCTGCCTCATTGCCATTAGTAGGAATTAGCGCCTTACAAGCCCTTACACAGCACATTGATTTACGTCCAGGACAGAAGATTCTAATCACAGGCGGAGCCGGGGGAATTGGAAGAGTCGCTATTCAATTAGCCAAACACCTCGGAGCATACGTGACCACAACCGCAGCCGGGGAGGGCATCAGTGTCGCTCGAAGCTTAGGTGCTGATGAAGTCATAGATTATAAGTCACAAGACTTTGCAGATCTACTGAGCGATTATGATGCAGTATTTGACACAGTTGGTGGTGAAGGCTTCGCCAAAACGCTTACTGTCCTCAAAAAAGGTGGCGTTGCAGTAACAATGGCTGCCCAGCCAGACCAGTCACAAGCAGAAGAACTTGGTATTACTGCAATCCAGCAAATGACTCAGGTAACTACAGAAACCTTGAATCAACTGCGTGAACTCGTTGAAAGTACGGTTATAAAGCCCCATGTCGGCATGGTATTCACCTTGGATGAAATACAAAAAGCATTCACTGCACGCGAGACAGGCACAGTTAGCGGCAAAGTAGTTTTAGAAATAGCTAAATAGTATATAAGGAAGTATTGATCAAATGAACATCACCGTATTAGGAGCAAGTGGTAAGACAGGCTCACAAATTGTAAAGCAAGCACTGGAAGCAGGACACTCAGTCAACGCACTTGTTAGACGCGCGGACGCGCTTGCTGCACAGCCAAACCTCAGTGTAATCGTAGGAGACGTCACAAACGCCCGTGACGTGGCTAAAGCTAGCAAAGGCGCTAATGCTGTAGTCTCTGCACTTGGCGCAATGGGCGGAAGCCTGATGACTGATGCCGTAAAGGCCGTAATTACAGCAAGCAAGGAAACCGGGGTCAAGCGATTCGTACTTATGTCCTCATTCGCGGTTCGAAAAGATCAGCTTAGTGGTGGCACAAAGTTCGTTACAGGATTACTTATGGGAAATGCAGTTAAAGACAAGTCAGCTAGCGAAAACCTGCTCCGTAACAGCAACCTCGACTGGACGATCATATATCCAACCGGACTTACTAATAATGAAAAGGGCGCTCGAGTTCGCGTCGTGTCCAGCTCTGAAACTGTCGGCATGAAGAACAAAATCGCACGCGCAGATGTTGCCGCCTGGATTCTGAATGAAATTGAGTCAAATAATCATGTTAAAGCAGAAGTGCTTATAACAACTTAGAGTTAAAGGATTGCCGTAGTATCCATGGATAAATTGAAAGCACTGAGCACCACTCTCCATCCCAGTTCTAGGATGCCTGTGCTGTTTGTGGGTCACGGCAATCCTATGAATGCGATCTTAGATAATGATATAACCCAGAACTGGCGAACTATCGGTAGCAACCTGCCTGAACCGCAAGCATTTGTAGTGATCAGTGCTCACTGGATAACGAGGGGAACTCATATAACTGACGCTCCTACTCAGCCAATCATATATGACATGTACGGATTTCCGGATCAACTATATGAGACTACATATAATGCTCCGGGTAATCCCAGCCTTGCCCAAGAGCTAAGAAAAGCTTTTCTCAGTTATGAAGCTCAGTTAGACAGCTCGTGGGGCCTTGACCATGGAACTTGGTCAGTCCTGAAACATCTTGCCCCAGAAGCTAAAGTACCTGTGCTGCAAATAAGTCTGGACGCTTATCAGTCACTACCACAGCTCGTTAGCATGTTTAAACTACTCAAACCTCTGCGGGAAAAGGGTGTAATTTTCATTGGGAGCGGGAACCTGGTCCATAATTTACAGCGCCTCAATTTTCAAGACGACAAGATATTTGACTGGGCACTGGAGTTTGACGAAAAGGCGAGCAATGAGATGAGTAATCATAACTTGGCAATGCTAAGCCAGCCGCTGAAGATGTCCTCAGCCGCCTCCATCGCCGTTCAAATGGATGATCATTACCGTCCCATGCTCGCAGCTATGTCACTGCTCGACAAAAAAGAAGAGCTGACTTATTTTAATGACGTCATTGAGATGGGTAGCATCGGCATGCGCTCATTCATCGCAAGCTGATTGATACACTTGTAATTCCTAGTAATTTAGTGGCGATAAAAATCACAGACTAAAGAGCAATAACAGATATAATTATTCAAATCATAAAGGAGGTTACTATGGACTCATCAAAGAATGACGATACTGTTGAGAAAAACCTAAATGCAATGGATGAGCTTGATTTCGAAGGGTGGAATAAAGGTGACTGGCACGGAGTCTTCTCCCATCGACATACTGATGATGTAATAGTAGATTTCAAAGGGCAAAAGCCTACTACCGGACTTGATGAACATATTAAGGCTATGGAAGCGATTACCAAAATGATGGGTGGCACTCCGCCTAAGATAGTATCCCACCCCATTAGATTCGGATCCGGAGAATGGACTTGTGTAGTAGGCGAATCTGCAGACGGTACTAGAATGGTGACAGTTGCCAAATGGAAGAATGGTAAAATTTCGGAAGAATATATTTGGTCATAGTACTATCGGCTACGAAGTTATTAATCATATAGAAAACAGGCACTATTATATATTTGGAGTGATGGGACTACTGGTTCAGAAAAAAAATACAATACCCTAATCTAGTTAATAAAAAATGCGCAATGAAATGCGCTTATTCAAAGTAAGTTGAACTGTATATAAATGAACTATTCTTCTACAATCAAACATGTATCGAAACGGAAGCGTATGTTCATTTTTATATCCGTCTTATTTATCACACTTATTGCATACTGGGCACTTAATTTGCTTTTTCTTCATCAATCGGTCGATAAGAATGCCCGATATTGGGAAGAGAGAAAGGCAGATAGCGGTGAACTAATCTATGTTGCATTCGGCGATTCAGCGGCTCAAGGCATAGGCGCATCAGATCCAAGTCGCGGTTATGTTGGAATCATCGCCGATCGATACGCCAAATCAACGGGGAAGACAATAAGGGTCATAAACCTCAGTAAATCAGGCGCCAAGGCAAAAGATGTTATCAATACTCAACTGACTGAATACGATCGACTGAACATCAAACCTGATTTAGTCACCATCGCTATAGGTGGAAACGATTCAAAGAGCTACACAGGCGATGAATTCAAGTCGGAAATTGCCATGATAGTATCAAAGTTGCCTGCAGATACTTATATCAGTGACGTACCGGACTTCGGAGGACCTCAAAACAGGAGATATTCTGCTGTAACCCAGCTTTTCAAAGATGCAATAAATACCCGCAATGATCTAAACTTCGTTCCATTAGGAGAAATGACATCCAGAGATCAACGTTTCTTCGGTACATACTCTTATGACTTCTTCCACCCGAATAATACTGGATATGAAATATGGGCGGATGCTTTTTGGAAGGAAATAGAGAATGCCAAAGATAAGTAAGCAGAGTCAATTTATTAGACTGGAAAAAGAGCCCAATGGGCTCTTTAAGGATAAGCGGGCGACCTCACGGGTCCGTTGCTACAACAACCATTTCGTCGCTTTCTCGATGCGAGCATCTGCGAGAGCTCCTCATGAACGAACCCCTTTGGGGTTCCAGTTCTCTATGGAGAACTGACCAAGAAAAACACCCCATCCAAAGATGGGGCGCTTTTCTTGGTGACCTCACGGGGAATCGAACCCCGATTGCCAGGATGAGAACCTGGTGTCCTAACCGTTAGACGATGAGGCCGAAACGGAGAAAGGCAGATTAAAGTGTTTACATTTTAATCTATCTTTCGAGTATTCGGCTGTATATGCGAAGCAGATGAGCCAGATTGTAAAAGAAATTTGGCGCTCATATGGTCTGAAAGATCCATATGAGCTTTTCTTGAAATTGAACCTGCAAATAGTACCACAACAGAGATAGATAATCTAGTCAACTCTAGCCTAACTGCTAACGCTTACCGTATACTTACAATTAAGGAAATTCATGCAGTCAGTATCTTTACGGACCTATACGATCTTCAATCTCATACACGGTACGGCGGGGTGGGTTATTTTTATTTTGTCTTGCCTGGCGCTGTTTGTTCCGCAGTATCAAATGCTGGGTGAGAGGTTTGGCTTTAATGTCGTATCACTTTTCTTTTCATTACTGCTCGGCGTTTACGGGACCATAATCTATCACTTTCAGAAAAATAAAAATCCATGGGTGGCGTCATTCGTGTCATCCTGTCTGGCCGGACTGACATTCGTCAACCTTATGCATAACACCGGTGATCTCGCCTCGTGGTGGAATATTGGCTGGATGCTGGCCTTCTTTTACAGCGGCATCTTCGGAGCGTTCGTGCCGATGGGCTGTGCATTCTTGACCACCTTTTACTTCGCGCTTATAGCGACAACAGAAGACGGCGGCTTTGACGTGGATTGGCGTTACTTAGTTGTCGCGGCTGCTAACTTCGCCGCTTGTTACGCGGGATACCGTTTTTTCAAGCGCTATGCGATTAATCAAGAAAACCAGGATATGGCAAGGCTGAGCGGGCAACTACGGAACAAGCAGCAGCAGGCTGAAATACTGATTGAAACCATATCAGACGGCATTATCTTAATTGATGCGGAAGGCAAGATAGGCCTCATGAACAAGGCTGCCGCAACCATGACCGGCTGGCCTGTAGGGGAGGGTACTGGCATAGATGTACATCTGGTGGTCAAACTGGCCAAAGAAGACGGCAAAGAGCTTGAACCAGGTGAAGAGCCATTCGTCGAGGCCATATCTAAACAACAGCCTGTCTCTAGAATTCTGCAGTTGAAGGGACGAAACGAAGTAAGCCCGATTGTCTCAATCGTCGTGACGCCGGTAATGAAAAATGAAACGATGATAGGGGCGGTGGCGGTGCTGCGCGATATCAGTGCCGAACGCGCTGAAGAGCATCGGCGTGCCGACTTCATAAGTACGGCCAGCCATGAAATGCGCACCCCGGTAGCGGCCATTGAAGGCTATCTGGCACTGGCGCTCAATGAGAAAGTATCCAGGATAGACGCCAAGGCCCGGGACTTCCTGGAGAAAGCCCACGCCAGCACGCAGCACCTTGGAAAACTGTTCCAGGACCTCTTGACCAGTGCCAAGGCAGAAGATGGCCGCTTAGTCAGCCACCCTGTTGTCGTGGAGTTGGGGGCATACATGGACCAATTGGTGGATTCCTTGCGATTTGCCGCCGATAAAAAGGGCCTGCTCATGGACCTTACCCTGGGTACCAGTGGTTCGGAAACCGATACGGTCGGTGGCAGCAAAGTCATACGCCCCCTGTACTACGTACATGCCGACCCCGACCGCTTGCGCGAAGTGATAACAAACATCTTTGACAATGCGGTTAAGTACACACCGAACGGCAAAATCTCGGTAGGCCTTACCGGCAACAACGAGGTCATTCAGCTCTTCGTAAAAGACACCGGGCCGGGCATCCCCGCAGAGGACGTACCCCATTTGTTCCAAAAGTTTTACCGGGTCGACAATTCTTCCACCCGAACGGTTGGCGGCACCGGGCTCGGCTTATTCATATGTAAAAAGATCATTGAGCTGTATCGGGGACGCATCTGGGCTGAAAGTGAGGTCGGCAAGGGAAGTACCTTCTACATAAACTTACCGCGACTGAGCTCCGACAAGGCGGCTGAACTGCAAAAACTGGAGGCCCAGAACCAGGGGGTCGCACCAGTCACGTCTTTGACTACGCCGGTGGTATAGTAAATGCTATAATTGGTTCAACATAAGCGTATTAAAGATAACAGGGGTATACACAATGGCAAAAATCATGCTCGTCGAGGACGACAATAACCTACGGGAAATCTACGAAGCACGCCTCCTCGCCGAAGGCTATGAGATTGTTAGCGCAAAAGACGGTGAAGAAGCACTCGCACTCGCAGTCAAGGAGAAGCCCGATCTTATAATATCCGATGTCATGATGCCGAAAATCAGCGGTTTTGACATGCTGGACATTTTACGGACAACCCCTGAGACCAAGAATACCCGGGTCATTATGATGACCGCCCTCAGCCAGGCAGAAGATAAAGCCCGCGCAGACAAACTTGGCGCAGACAGGTACCTCGTGAAGTCCCAAGTCACGCTTGAAGACGTTGCCAAAGTCGCACGTGATGTTCTGAGTGGTGAAGAAGCACCGGTGGCTCCTACTCCTGATCCTGTACAGGCCGTACCACAAGCAGCCCCGTCGCCAACACCAGCACCCGCAGCTGCTCCCCAGCCGGCCGCCCCGGTTGCAGCAGCACCAATCGTTGTTGCCGTACCAGCCCCAGATCCCTTGCCAACCCCCCAAGCTGACCCTGATCCTGTACAGGCCGTACCACAAGCAGCCCCGTCGCCAACACCAGCACCCGCAGCTGCTCCCCAGCCGGCCGCCCCGACCGTTGACCCTGGCCTGACTCAAACTTCTGCCGATGAGTCCGCTTCGGTTGAAGCACAAATCAATGAAATACTTGCCCAGCCACCAGTGGAAGACACGGCGGGGCAAGCACCAGCAACCCCTGAATCATCGCCGGTTGCCGAGCCTACGCCCCAGCAGCAACCCACTGCCGCGTTTGAACCTAAGGTAGAACAAATCGAGGTCGTAACGCCGCCCCAGGCCGATGCCGGATCAAAGGCAGCCCAACTGGCTGATGCCGTAAACGGAATATTGCAAACTCCGCCTGCGTCTCCTGCCACACCCGCACCCGTCACCCCATCCCCGACCAGCCCGGATGCTTCAAACGGCAAAAAAGTAATCACGCCCATTAATGATCTTACATCCGGTCCTAACCTAAACGAGCTCCTTGCGAAAGAAGAGGCCGCTGAGGCATCCCAGCAAGTAGGCGGTGTCGTGGCGCCACAACCACAGCAGAAGTCTGACGATCCGAACAATATCGCTTTATAACCTATACTAGGTTATATGCGCATAAATAAATTCCTGGCTGCCTATACCGATCTGTCCCGGCGGTCAGCTGATGCTGCAATCGAACATGACAGGGTGCTCGTCAACGGCAGGCTCCCAAAAACCGGTTACCAGATAGGCCCAGGCGATGTGGTGCTGCTTGATAACAAATTGGTATCTACTGAACGCTCCACTCAAACTATCCTCCTGAATAAGCCTCGAGGATACGTATGCTCCAAAAACGGACAGGGCAGTAGGACTATCTATGAATTACTTCCAGCGCCCCTGCAACAGCTCAATCCTGTAGGCAGACTTGATAAAGACTCTTCGGGATTACTTGTCATGACAAATGATGGGACCCTTGCGAATGAGCTCGCCCATCCGCGCTATAGCAAACAAAAAGTCTATGAAATAACGCTCACCAAACCGCTGCAACCACTGCACCGGCAGATGATATCAGATCATGGCGTAATGCTTGAAGACGGGAAAAGCCAACTGCAGCTTGAACGCTTACAAGACGGCATAGACACCGCCTGGCGGGTCACCATGAGTGAAGGGCGCAACCGCCAGATACGTCGCACGTTCTCGGCGGTCGGTTACTCGGTCCAAAAACTGCACCGAATTCAGTTCGGAGCATACACTCTTACCTCAGAGTTAGAGGCTGGAAAATACCAGTTTATTTAAGGACGGGGCTTGTTCGTCTGCCGGGTCGATGAAAAGCGATTGATCAGAGGCTATCCTGCCGCTAAAGACTGCCGACCGCAGCAGTGCCGCCCTTAGGAGCTCAACATCATCCAGAATGGCTTCCTGTAGTTCAACCGGTAGGTCTTCCATCATGCTGCCATTATTAAGTTCCACGAAATTGCGTATCAGACGCACGCCCTCTCCCGCCAGCTCCCGGTATGCCTGGCGGCGGTTTTGGCGGGCAATTTCCAGCTCGCTGACCTCAAATAAACTGAGTTCAGTAGGCTGCCCAAGCGACTGGATGACACTCCTGACACGCTCAGCCACAACATCACGCCCCCAACGGTGACGGATTATGCGAAGTGACTCCGCGACAAGGCTGTTTTCAACTATTTCTTCACGTTCCGCGGCATTATTATCTTCATAACGCTTTCTAAGCGCCACCTGGAGGGGCTGCAAAGCCACACTGGCGCCATAGGGCAAACGGCCTTCTTCTACCCATGCTTGCATAATTTCAGGCAGCTCACAGAAACGGAGTGCGTCACGGATTTTAGCTTCTCCGAACGGCATATCCTGGACACAATCGCCAAAAGACGCGTAGGCCCCCGTAGCCAGGCCGTATTTGTAGGTTGCCTGGATAGCCTTGGCTACTTCATAGACCGGCAACTGGAGGTGAGTGTTCTCGTCTATCTGTAAACGCAGAGCTTTGGCAAACGGGAGATTAGTCCGCACATTGCATGCC